>Ga0163152_10003266_pt1 | contig 21349 bp, 22 predicted proteins | sample OliLakLV19MP8IB2_FD_148635 | JGI IMG/M metagenome (GOLD analysis project Ga0163152, IMG submission 148635) | Freshwater microbial mat bacterial communities from Lake Vanda, McMurdo Dry Valleys, Antarctica - Oligotrophic Lake LV.19.MP8.IB-2 | ecosystem: Environmental > Aquatic > Freshwater >...
CTTTATTAAAAACGCCAAGGTAAAACGGATAGCCTGGCAGGTTTCCAGGATCTTGCTGGCTTCCTTTTACAATGTGGTTTCGACCACGAATGATGATTTCGCTTGGAGGATCGCATTTTAACTGATTTCCTTGTTGCTTACAGTTTAGCGGCACAAGACTTCGATCAAAAATCCCACTTTCGTAAAGAAACTGAACAATTTTGGGATTGCGAATGACTAATTGAATATTTTTACGTTCTGACAGATCGACATCGACAACTGCGGCTCCATCGTCACAGACGAGTGCCGTTTGGTAGTTTTCAGCCCATGCTGCAATTTGAAAAATGCTCACCAGTGTAAGAACTAAGACTTTTGATTTCATGAATACCTCCTTAAGGTTTTTTTAGTTAAATGTTATTACGACCTCTGTCGAGTGAGATCCTTATAACCTGGCGGAAAGACTATTGCTGTTGCTGAAACATCGGACATTGTGTTAAAATCGTCACATCTTATGAGCTCAAAACAACGAGGCTTTGAGAAGCCACCTCTTGGAACTCTTTTGAAACAAATACTCGATTTCGAGTCGCCAATGGCCTTGGCCTACGAACGCGGGATTGGATTTGAAAAAGATTTTCACGATCATGAAAATCATATGCTGGTTTGTCCAAGAGGACCTTGTGTTATGACAGTTCAAGATCTTCGCAACAAAAAAATCTACAAAATTGACAGCACTAAAATACTTTGGGTCCCTAAGGGAGTCGAGCATAACGATCAGGCTCGAAGTTCAATTTACGATACCTTAGCCTTGTTCCCAAATAGTGAGTATTTCAATGAACTCATTAAAGATAATGGCTTGGCTTTAAATGACCGAAAGACGCTTGAAACAGATCTTATTTTATTTAAAAAGTCGACCTGGTTGGATGAAGTTCTTAATCGGTACTTTTTTGAGAGAGTTCTCAATCGACATTCTACTCCGGGCTGTACATTTTTTCTCGAAAAACAAATTCTTAATGAGGTTGCGCATATTATTTTTGGAGAAAAGAAAAAAAATCATGAAAACCAAATTAGTTCTGAAGCCTATGAAGAAGAGCTAGGTCATATTGCGCTTCGTTTTATTGAAAGCAATTTATTTGAAGATATTGATTTAGAAATGATTGCGAAGGCGGCAAAGATGAGTAAGTCGACATTACTTCGACTTTTTAAACGGCAGTTAAAATCCACGCCTTATGAGTACATTAAAAAACGTCGTCTTGATGAAGCTGCTAATCTTCTGAAGAAGCAAGACTACACGGTCGGAGATGTTGCAGTTCTTGTAGGTTACACTAATTTTAGCGCCTTCAGTAAGGCTTTTCGTCAACGTTTTGGAAAATCTCCGACAGAGTTTATGGGTTCTAAAAGCTAATATTGAATGTTTCGTAGGTGTTATTTGGTAACAGGGCGTCTGTTCATTTTGGTCGCCTTCCATGGTCAGTGCAGCAATCTGCTTCAAGAGGCTGCTAAGCTACTGATATATTAGAGACGATATGGGGCGCCAATTTTTTGTGGCCATTTCATCTCATTTTGATACTGCTTTATAAAAGCCTCGAAACTTCCGATACAACCCTGATGAACGTGAAATTCAAAGCCCGGAGCATTCTTCTTTTGTCATTCGCAGCCGGAGCTGCCTTAATTGCATTTCAAAATTGTAGTGGCGGAAGTGACTCCGGGGGCGCAACCGTTGTCGCCAAGGTTGAGAGTGGTTGTGGCGCAGTTTTTTTTACCTCTCAACACGCTGTGGAGCTTTCTACAGCCGTAGATTCATACACGGTCACGCTTGCTGATTGCACCTCGCCTAGCGCGATTTCAGTGACTGGGGACGGTTCCCCTGAGCTCTATAAAAACGGCTTATTAGTTTCTGGTTCTGAGACAGTAACAACCGGCGATACACTTCGCGTACGCCTTACTTCGAGTGCGAATGAAAATTCAACTTATCAAGCCACCGTCAGTGTCGGAATTCAAAACGCAGTGTTCTCTGTCGCGACTGGGGATTTTACGCCGGCCGCATTTTCTTTTGCTCCCGCGACGGGCCAGTCGCTATCTGCAATTGTGACTTCCGCACAAGCCACTTTGTCGGGTTTTGAGGGAATACTTACAGCGACCGTATCCGGCACGGGTACGCCCGTAATTTTGGTGAACGGTAATGTTGTTGGAACCTCGGCTCCGGTTCAAGCCGGAAACGCCATTTCAGTTCGGCTAACTGCCAGCGGAACAGAAAACACCACTCGACAAGCCACAGTGACGATTCAAGGCGTAGGCGCCATATTTGATGTCACCACAACCGGCGATGCAACTGTGCCTTCGATCACCTCACTTACGGCACCCTCCAACGGAAGCTACAAGCAAGCTACAAATCTGGATTTCACGGCCAATTTTACTGAATCTGTAATAGCCAATGGCAGTCCGCGAATTATCATAAACATTGGCGGTGTCGCAAAATACGCCACCTATCTTTCAGGTTCAGGAACGCCGACTTTGATATTCCGTTACAGTGTTCAAGCCGCGACCAATGACAGCGACGGCATATTGGTGGGGGGCGCGCAATTGAACGGCGGAAGTGTTAATGATTCCGCCGGTAACTCTGCGGACTTGGCTTTTTTGCCGTTGAATACTGCGGCTGTTCTCATTGACACTTTGGCGCCCAGCGTGCAGTCGGCAACAGCTCCCGCCAACGGTACCTTTACGGCCGGGCAAAACTTAAACTTCGCTCTGACATTCAATGAATTGGTCAATGTGAGTGGAATTCCACGACTGACTTTGACCGTCGGCGCGACCACGAGATTCGCGGGTTATATTTCTGGAACAGGGACAAACACTATTCAGTTTAGATATACAGTCCAATCCGGCGACTCCGATCCGAACGGAATCGCGGTGGACTCGAACCTAGATTTTAATGGTGGAAATATTGCGGACGTCGCGACAAATGCGGCCAGTTTGATTTTTTCGGCACCCAATGCAGCCGGAGTCGTCGTGACGGACCTTCCAACAGCTCCGCAGAATTTAATTGCAACCCCAGCGGCAGCGACCGTGATCGACCTCAGCTGGACGGACCTTGCGGTCGACGAAGCCGGCTTTAAGATTGAAAAAAGCGCCGATGGAATTAATTTTTCGGAAATTGCCTCGGTCAGCGCAAACGTCACGACTTACAAGAGCCAACAGCTTTTTGTGGCGTCAATTTATTACTACAGAGTAAGAGCCTCCAATGTCGCCGGCTATAGCGGCTACTCAAACGTGGCCAATGCCACCACTCTTCAATACATGTGGACCCAAATTTCTTCGGCCACGCCGCCTTCTGTACGCATGGGTCATACCACGATCTTTGATAGCGCGAATCAGCGAATGATCTTGTTCGGGGGCTTCGGCCCCACCATGAAAAACGATGTTTGGGCGCTCAGTTTAGGAGCTAATCCTACGTGGACTGCAATTACACCCGTGGGCACACCACCCGCGGTACGCTATACTCACACCGCCATTTACGATAGCGCCAACAACAGAATGATAGTTTTCGGCGGCAATGCTGGGGGTGATCAAAATGACGTCTGGGCACTCAGTTTAAGCGGCACTCCTACTTGGACACAAATTTTGCCATCGGGCCTATCAGCGCCCGCCGCTCGGCGTGAGAGCGGCGCAGTTTACGATAGCGTTAACCAAAGAATGATTATATTTGGCGGTGCCGGCGGATTCAGTAATTTCAATGATGTTTGGGCTTTGAATCTTTCTGGACCACCTGTGTGGACTGAGATTTTGCCCACGGGAACACTTCCCCCAGGTAGCCAAGCATTTAGATTGGCCTTTGATAGTGTCCACCAAAAGATGTATGTCTTTACTCCCAATTCTTACTACACTTGGCAACTAAAGCTTTCTGGCACTCCCGAATGGACAGAGCTTGCCACGCCTGCAAATCCTCCAGTTAGAGTTTATTCTTCATTAGTCACCGATTCGGTCAACAATAGACTAATTGTGTTCGGTGGAGTTAGTGGGTACGGTTTATACAACGATGTTTGGGCAATGAATTTATCAGGCACGCCCAATTGGGTTCAGCTTTCCATTCCCGGGACACAGCCGACCGCACGGTTCTGGCATGGGGCCGTTTTTGATCCCACCAACCAGAGAATGATTATTTTCGGCGGTGGGCATAATCAATCCGGTAGTTATGTTTACTTCAACGACACTTGGCAGTTGGGACTTTAATTTCTGCACGTCGATTGAACCGTGATCGCTCGATTCTGTAATCCCCGCGTGGCGTCATATTTTTTAGTTCCAATATTTATAGAAAACCCTAAGATTGACTCAATTAACAATCTTGAAAGGATAAAACTATGAAACAGATTACCACGATCGCAATTCTCCTCGGCATTTTGTCAGTACCCGCATTCGCCGCTACAAAAAACCCAACGAATGCAGTTTTTATCAATGCGAAAGATATTAAATGGTCAGAAGTCCCCGGTTTTGCGGGAGTGCAAACTTCTACTATTGAGGGCAATTCAGAAAAGGGAGCACATCATGCTTATATGAAGTTTGCCCCTGGCTTTTCAGCGCCGTTGCACCATCACTCCTCTGATCATTTCGTCACTGTTGTGGCGGGCACCCTGATCTTGACAATTGACGGGCAAGAACAACGCTTAACCGCAGGTTCCTATTTCTCATTTAAGAACAAGCAGCCTCACGCGACAACTTGCGCCGCTGGAGCAGAATGCATCCTCTTCACCGATGTTCGTGGAAAATGGGATGTAGTGCTCGAGAAAAAATAACGAATCACAGGCCGCTGAGTTCTAAGCTAAGAACTCAGTGGAGGGCACACCCATTTGAAAGTCCAGATATGAAGATTAAGGTCTTGAAAACTCGATTCCATTTCCCGCCGTATTAATATTCGCTTACGCTATTAAATTAAAATACGAGGTGATTATGCGGGCGACTTCAATTCATTTTTATTTCACATTCACAGTAATTATTATGGCTCTGATGGGTTGCAGTTCTATGGAGATAGAGTCGGCGGCCCAGCAAGCGAACGTCGCGAAGCCCGCAGGGCGGGATCCAGCGAGCCACAGTTGGTCGGGTTATCACTGGGCGCGCGGTACGAATCCCTTCACTTTAAAGGTTGGCAATAATCTGACGACGACAGATTGGAGAACGCATCTTTCCCAAACCATCGGTGACTGGAACAGCCCGGAAATTTTTGGCGCAACATCCACTCCGCTTTTGTTGGCCGCGGCTGCGGGCTCTTCCAACAAGCGCTGCGCGATGGTTTCGGGAACCACGCAGGTGTGCAACGGCAAATATGGCAACAATGGTTGGCTGGGTTTGGCGTCGATCAATATCGTTAATGGTGAGCATATTACTCAGGGCTCCGCCAAAATGAATGACACTTATTTTGTAACCGCCAAATACAATAATCCGAACGAAAAGCTCCATGTTGTTTGCCAAGAAATTGCCCATACCTTTGGACTAGATCACCAGTCAGAGGATGGAAGCTCTCAAAATTCATGCATGGATTACTTTTCAAATACCGGAGCCAACGCCACAAATTCCGTGAGTACACGTCCCAATGCGCACGATTTTGAGCAGCTCGCTCTCATATACAACCATCAAGACACCACCACGACCGTTGCACCGATGGCGACCGCCGTTGCTTCACAAAATGACGTGAGTGATGTGAGTGATGATCCAAATACTTGGGGGGAGTTTGTGCGCGAGCGCAGCCGGGGCCGCAACGCTCTTTATCAAAAACGCAATCGCGACGGCTCGAGCACTGTCACCCATGTCTATTGGACGGAAGAAGCCGCCGCGCGATGCAAAGACTGTGATCATAGATTTGACCAATAAGGCTATGATGGAACGCCAATTTTTGTGTAGAACTAAAATCAGATGTGCTACATAAACTGAATGCGCCTTTGGTCGCTTCACCCAAAATATCTCGATCCTCAGGGGCTAGTCGCGCTTTGGCGAGAAAGTCTTCTTGCGCAAAAAGTTCTCTCTGGTGCAACTCGAGGCTACAAGAACCATCCACAACTGAATCGATTTCGCGAAACGTCGGATCCGTTAGCCTCGCTTGGCTACTACCTTTCCGCAGTGGCCGAAGAAGCGACCCGACGGGGCTATAAATTCGACGCTACTAAAATCTTAAAAAAGTCTTCACGAGTCGCCAAAATTCCCGTAACCCGTGGGCAATTGCAGTTTGAAGGTCAGCATCTTTTCAAAAAACTAAAGGCTCGCAATCCGCAAAGACTCAAAGCACTCTTGAAGATCAAACGAATTCAACCCCATCCGAGCTTTCGCCCGACCCCGGGTAAAATCCACGATTGGGAGCGATCAATAGCTCCGTGATAAGCAAGAATTTGCGCTTAAATATTTTTATTGATTACTTCGGGAGCGAAACAGCCAGTTCAAACGGATAACCCAACAATCTTCCTGAACGCTTTTGATTTACCGAAAAATCAAAAGCGTCGGCGATGGCCTGCCCTTGCACTTTAGAAAGTGTTAAAACGTGGACGTGGAGAACGTAGCCGGGAATATAAACATTAGTGGGTCCCAAAAAATCTTTTCTTTCTAAACTGATATGGAAGGAGTGTTCCGTGTAAGGGTCAAAGCAACCCATGACAACGTCAGACGCTTTATACATTGAAGGATTCTGCCGAGCTCTATCGACTTCTGTAAATTCGGCACAGTTGGCAAAAACATCGTTAGAAGCCATCGCTATAGGTGACGTTAGAATAAGCCCAATTAGAATCCAAATATTTAAATTCATGAAACCCCCTAATAGGATCTCGGATATACCATCTACCTATTTTTTTCGCAACGTTTGGGAATCTTTTTCACTCTATTTTGGTTTATATCTTAAGAAAATCCACTCGACCTGTAGGCAAATCCAATACAGCGCCCAGAATTTTCATTTTACCATTATGGGCAAGTTCTTCAATTAAACGACTGGAGTTCGATAGATGATCGACGGACGCCAGCACGTTGGCTTCGACGGCGCGAACTAATTTTTCTTCGTGGGTTAGTTGACGCATTTGTGCGACCGGGTAGACGTGTGGCTTAATACGGCTGATAATATCGTGAATATTTTCGCTAGATAATGCCTGAGGGTTTTCGATATGATTTAAAGTGGCAGTGACCGCTCCACATTGAGTATGTCCCATAACCAAAACAATACTTGTTCCATAAGTGCTGGCGGCAAATTCCACGCTGCCCACAAGAGACGGGGCCACAATATTTCCGGCCACACGGATGACAAACAAATCGCCGATATCTTGGTCAAAAATCATTTCAACTGGAGCGCGGGAATCAGAACAGCACAAAACAATCGCTTTTGGAAGTTGACCAGACATTGCAAATTCTTTAAGTTTTATTAACGACAAGTGAGACGTTTGAAGTGAGGCTCCAGCCAGAAATCTTTTATTTCCATCTTTCAATTCTTGTATGATTTGGTTTTGTCTAATGATGGTTTCGATGAGTCAGCCCTCTCTACACAAACTAGGTCGCTAAATTCGTGGCCCGATGATTTTTTTGATTAACTTCGCAATGGGATCATAATATTCGTCAACGACGCGTTCCTTGAGAGGAATGATCGCATTGTCGGTGATGGTAATATTCTCAGGACAAACTTTGGTGCAACATTTAGTAATGTTGCAAAGGCCCACACCCTGGGATTGTTTTAGTTCAGGTAGGCGATTTTCTGTATCAAGCGGATGCATTTCAAGCGCTGCTGTGTAAACTAAGTATCTTGGGCCGATGAATTCTTCGTGCATAGAGTGGTCCCGCAATACGTGGCAAACATCCTGACATAAAAAACATTCGATGCATTTTCGAAATTCTTGAACACGATCAATATCTTTTTGTTGCATTCGCCAGGAGCCGTCAGTGGCATCTGGTGGACGCGGCTTGAACTTTTTAATTTTTTTCTTTACCCGGTAATTCCACGAAACGTCTGTCACTAGATCTCGAACGATAGGAAAAGCTCGCATAGGCTCTACAGTGACGGGCTTTTCAAGATTCAATTCATTGAGGCGGGTCATGCACATTAACTTTGGCACGCCGTTGATCTCTGCTGAACAGGAGCCACATTTACCTGCCTTGCAATTCCAGCGCACAGCTAAGTCATTGGCTTGGTCGGCCTGAATTTGGTGAATGGCATCAAGCACTACCATGCCTTCACTAATAGGTGTGGTCATGTCCTCGAGCTTGCCGCCACTTTTATCGCCCCGCCAGATTCGAAAGGTCGCAGTTTTGGACATTACTTCATCTCCTCAATGATTTGTTTAAGGTCCGCGCGCATTTCTTTAAGTGGTTGTCGGACGACCTGCATATCGCCGCCAGATGATTTTTTGATAATCAAATTAAACTGGCCAAATGCTTCGTCCTTATTGGGGTAGTCTTCACGAAAATGGGCCCCGCGACTTTCTTTGCGCTCAATCGCCGCCCGGGTAATAGCTTCGGACACTGTGAGCAAATTATTTAAATCTAAAGCTGTGTGCCAGCTTCCATTGTACTCGCGGTTACCTCGTGCTGCAGTAGTGGCGGCTTTTGCTTTTAGCGTTTTGATTTCAACTAGAGCCTGCTTCATTTCGGATTCAGTTCTTACGATGCCAACTAAATCTTGCATTTTATCTTGTAACTCATGTTGTATTTTGAATGGGCCTTCGTCGCCAGTTTTGGCTTCGCGCTCCAAAGGCATAAGTGCGTTTTTCGCTGCTGCTTCAATCTGTGAGTCGTCTACCTTGGCTGGCTGCACGTCTCTGGCATATTTAGCTGCAAATTCACCAGCGCGTTTTCCGAATACTAAGAGGTCAGAAAGTGAGTTGCCACCCAAACGGTTAGCTCCATGCAAACCCCCGGCGCATTCACCCGCTGCAAAGAGTCCCGGTACAGCCGACATTTGAGATTCACCGTCGACCATAATTCCGCCCATCATATAATGAGTGGTGGGGCCGACTTCCATTGGCACTTGCGTGATGTCAAGATCGGCAAGTTGTTTGAATTGGTGGTACATGCTCGGCAATTTACGTTTAATATGCTCAGCGGATTTGGGAAGTTTTTCTTTAATCCAAGCAATGTCTAAAAAGACGCCCCCGTGCGGACTACCGCGCCCCGCTTTTACCTCGCGGTTTATGCAACGAGCGACGTGATCGCGGGTCAGAAGTTCGGGAGGACGACGTGCCTCTTTATCACCTTGAGTGTAACGCCAACCCTCTTCTTCACTATCCGCAGTTTGGTTTTTATATAACGACGGAATGTCATCAAACATAAAACGCTTTCCGTCTTTGTTGCGAAGCACGCCACCCTCACCGCGCACACCTTCTGTCACCAGAATGCCGCGCACACTCGGCGGCCAAACCATGCCCGTTGGGTGAAACTGAACAAATTCCATATCAATTAGGGGCGCACCTGCTTCGTACGCGAGCCCGTGACCGTCACCAGTGTATTCCCAACTGTTGCTGCTGATACGAAAGGCTCGACCAATTCCACCTGTCGCCATTACCACAGCCTTGGCGCGAAAAACACGAAAGCGCCCGCGCTCACGGTCGTAACCAAAAGCACCTGCGATTTTTTCGCCATCTTTGAGGAGTGTCACAACAGTATGCTCCATGTAGACGTCAATGCCTTGGTGAATCCCGTGGTCTTGAAGAGTTCGAATCATTTCAAGTCCCGTACGATCGCCAACGTGAGCTAAACGGGGATAGCGATGACCGCCGAAGTTACGCTGCAAAATTCGGCCGTCAGGAGTGCGATCAAACACCGCGCCCCACGATTCGAGCTCGTGCACGCGTTCAGGCGCTTCTTTGGCGTGAAACTCTGCCATACTCCAGTTATTAAGGTATTGTCCCCCGCGCATGGTATCGGCAAAGTGTACGCGCCAACTGTCGCGATCATCCACATTACCCATGGCTGCAGCAACTCCGCCCTCTGCCATTACAGTGTGAGCTTTACCTAACAAAGATTTGCACACCAGGCCAACTGACAGGCCACTCGCTGAGGCTTCAATAGCGGCTCTAAGACCAGCGCCACCGGCACCAATTACTAAAACATCGTGCGTATGTGAATCGTAGGAGTGTGCCACTAGAAAATTCTCCAGTCCTGCCAAATACCCATCGAACAAAGACGCACATACAAGTCTGAAAAGCCAACCATAACAAGACTCAACCATGCAAAGAGCATATGCTTTTGATTGAGGCAAGTGACGCAGTTATAAATTTTAAGGCGTGTGGGTCGGCCCGCTAGCTGATCATAAATTCCGCCGACTAAATGTCTGAGGGAATGGCAGCCCAAGGTGTAACTCGACAATAAAAAAACATTCAGTGCTAAAATCAGGGTACCCACGCCAATTCCAAATTGTGTGGCGCCAGTCGCCGAATTAACAAACCACATGGCCTTCCAGACATCGTGTGCCAGTAGTCCGATAAAAATTAAAGCAAGGTAAAGAAAATAGCGGTGCACATTCTGCATTATGAGAGGAAATGAGCGTTCGCCTAAATATGACTTACGAGGCTCGCCGACAGCACATGCAGGAGGATCCGCCCAGAAAGCCTTGTAATAGGCTCCTCGGTAATAATAACAGGTGAAACGAAACCCACCCGGCGCCCACAAAATTAATAGTGCTGGCGAAAAAGGTAGCCAAATGGGCCACCAACCAGGTTTTGGGCCAAACCAGCTGTGAGGAGAGCTGCCGAATAATTCAGGTGAATAGAAGGGTGAGAGATAGGAACCAAATGAGTAGTGGTCGCCCTGGAATGCGGCCCAGGTTGAATAAACCACGAAGGTCGATAACCCCAAAAACACCAGTACGGATTGGAGCCACCAAAAATCCTGGCGGGAGGTTTCTGCAAATGCTGGTCGTCCTGACATTTTAAGGGAGATATTGGTAGATGCCATGACATTTGCCTCGCGCTTATTGGGTTCGCTGAATTCTTAAAATATACAGATGTGCGCGGCTATTTCAAGTCGAATATTTGCTCATCCCATGTAACAAAAAAAAGGCAAAAAAAAAGCCTCGCTGGGGGGAGCGAGGCTTTAAGGGGTAATTGCCACCTGGGGGGAGGTGTGACGCAATCACTTACTTGTATATATAGCAAGGCGTGGGCCTGCCAGGAGGCCTTAATTTTAAACTGACAGAGTCAAATGCCACTAGCGACAAATCCTGTCGCCCCAAAAGTTTACGACTGTCTAGTTTTTGGACGGTTACTCTTAAGGCGTGCCACGCCCTAAGAGATTTGACTATTGCCAAGCCGATATCCATGGTGTTATCCATGGGCCGATTCCCTTGGTTTGGGTCCAAAAAAATAGGAGACACTTATGAAAGCATTAGTTTTTTTGTTTGTACTCGCCGGTGCTACAGCCTTTGCTGAAGCAGAGCCCCTTCTTGCAAAATATAGTGGGGGAGGATTTACCCCTCCAGAATGGGTCCGACTTGAGGTTTGTGAAGTGTATTCTGACCGCGTAGTGGTGACAAAAACCTACGGCTCAGGTGAAACCGCCTTTGAATTGAAAGAAGAAAAAAAGATTAGTCTCTCAGATGGTATTCATGTGGCTTTAAAAAATGCCTTGAAGGAAAAAGTCGAAGAAAAGGAAAATGGTCTTTGTGATGCACCAGTTACCCATATTCGTTTTGGTGCCGCAGTTCTTTTTTCTACAGGCGCCTGCGGCACTCCAAGAAAAGACCGTGTCGGTCCCTACTCATCGGCTTTGAAAGACGTAGTGAACACCTACTGCCCAAAAACTTTCGACCACATGGGTAACAGATAGGTTTAGCTGGGTTCGAATGCTTATTTCAGAGTGCGCTCGAAAAATTTTTAATGGCGAAACGCCGAGTGACGACGAGTGGAGCAATCACTTAATCAGTGTCCATCGGCTGGTGCCTAGTATGACCCCGAATGCCTTTGCGGGCTTTCAAACTAGGGCTGGTCTCAATTCCTACGAGGTACTTGCCGACACGATTGGCAAACTTGCGGACCAAGAATTGCGAGTTTTAGATCTCGGCTGCGGCGATGGACATCTTATAGGTTATTTTCTACCCCAGCTAGCTAGCGGAAGTCAGGTTCTCGGCATTGATATTTCTGACGCCGAATTAGAAATCGCTAGGGCGAGTTACCGGGAGCCTCTAGTTTCATTTATAAATGCGAAGGCGCAAAGTTTACCTGTCGAAGATGCTTCTCAAGATGTCATTCTCTGTCATATGGCCTTCGTGCTGATGAGACCCATTGAATCGGTCGTTAAAGAAATCTCTCGTGTATTGAAACCCGGCGGCGTATTTTCTGCTGTGACTGGCAATCCAAGGTCCCGCCAGGTATTTTGGGGAGAGGTTCAGGGTTTTATTTTTGAGTTTATAGATTCCCGTTTTCCTAAAGTTAGAGAGGCCAACTGGAGCGATGGCCGGGTTAACACTGAAGATGGATTAAAAACGTTGTTCAGTAAACAGTTGGAGTTTTCTCAAAAAATTGAGCGCGAGGATATTGAACTTCAGATTGAGGGTTCTCCAGAAAATGTTTGGCAGATTACAAAAGATATGTATTTGACCGGAATGTTGCCAGTTGAGCAAAAACGAGAACTCGAAATTGCTCTCAAAAGTTTTGTAGAAAAACACCCCCTGGTTTCAAAAGGCCAATCGTTTGGCTTTCCGCTGAGTAAATTTACGGTAACATCTAATAAATAAAAAGTTTATGTGAGTTGCTTCATTGCTGAAGTTACTGTTCTCTAGCAAATTGCAGATATTCATTAGCTAGGGTGTTGATGATTTCGCGCCCTTTGTGAGGGTTTTCGTTCAAAGCATCAATGAAACCTGAAGCCGAATCTTGCCGCGCCACCATTCTCCCCATGTGGTAGGCGATATAGAGGAGCATTTTTCGGGCCTTTTCCTTGTGATTTTCAGTTGTCAAATTGGTGAGGTCAAAAGTTCCCTTAAATCCAGGCCGCATGAAGTAATTTTGCTTCCCTACGGAGATCGCTCGATATTTAGGATCGCGTTCGCCCTCCCAATAGATATCTTGGGCTGCCTCAAAGCGGTCTATAAAGCTCGCCTGCTGAGACAGAGCCGAAATCGCGGGCTCTCCAACCTGTTTAAATTCGAATATCTGTTTTTTGCCTTTCCCATTCTTGTTTTCTACTAAGTACCAAAATCGGGGACGCAATTCACCCCCTGTTTTTTTTAAATTCACCGCTTTATCCAAAATTTCAAAATCTTTAAGTGCAATTTCGAAGTGTGGTCCGGCTTCACGATACATTTCTATAATGTCTGGCGGGCTGTCTTCTATAGGAATCAAGTCCTTTTTTTTACCAATCACAAGTGTGTTCCCATCTGTCATTCTTTTGAGAAATTTCTTATGTTGTTTTTTTTCAGATTTTTCTGAAATATCCAAGGCTTCTTCTAAAAAATCAGGTTTACTTTGTTTTTCTTCGTTCAGCCCCTTTTGATACTTATCAAAAAGATCATGGGTCGTGAGGCCGAGACGTTGGGAGCGCGCGGTCGAAACAAATTTTGCAAAATCAAAAAGAAAGGGCCCATGGCCGTTATCATCAAAGTCGATGACTCGAAATTTCCTCTTTCCGTTTATGAGAACATCGGAAAAATTACGAAGGTGGGGATCGCCTACAATTATTCCTTCGGCCCACAATTGAAGGGGAATTAACTCACTCGGTAAGGAGCGAACCCATGCCCAGTAATGTCGGGCATTGCCTCGCAAACTCCGAAAAAGCGAGCCACCGGAATCGCGCCAACTCTCTTCAATTACAGTTTCTTTGATTTTTTCTTGGGCAAAATTTTGAGCACAGGAATTGGCTTGAACACATTGGAGTGACCAAAATTGCGAAACAACTGTCGCCACAATCACCAATGAAAGGCGCCTAAAACGCATTTTAATACTATGAATAGACATCGTATATATTGAATGCAGGAGTTAGGCCAATAATGGTGTAATTAGGTTCGCTTTTTTATCACCCAGGCGAATAAGCCCGCTAAAGCAAAGATTAGGACTACCCACCAAAATTCCCGAATGCCCATGGCTGCGGACTCGGTGAGGCGCGCTACCAGGGGAAAAAGGCGAATTAAAAGAAAAATAATGGCTAAGAAAAAAAGGAGCTTCAAAAGGCCCCGCGACCTCAAACCCATTTTATTTTGTAAGCACGTTGATGGGCATTAGGACGTTCGCTCCGCCGCCGCTTCCGCCGCCAACTACCAGTGGTGAGATACCATTCCATTTTTCAACGATCTGAAGTTGCACGAGCCCAGGACTATCTTGAAGGGCACGACCCCTGACACGAATCGCTTCAGCTTCGCCTTTGGCACGAATAATAGCCGTGTTGGCTTCAATCTCTGCCTTCTGCTGAATGAACTTAGCCTTGGCCGCTTCTTGCTCTTGCACCATCTTGGCTTCAATGGCGGTCTCAAGTTCTTTTGATAGAGAGACATTTTGAATGACAATGTCTTCGATAACCAAAAGGTCGCCGACTTTTAGTTTGGCCGCCGCGAGGGCTTTTGCTTTGATTTCTTCACGTTTCTTTACAATTTGTTCGGCACTTTGCAGAGCCGTAACCTCTTTAAGTGCTTCAGCAACTCGGGGTGAAATCAAACTATCAAAGGGATCTCCCGAATAGTCTTGAAAAGTTTTTACTATCATGTTTTCAGGAATTCGGTAGAGCACCCTTAGTTCTATATTAATCTGCTGAAGATCAGATGAGTAGCAATCTGCCTGGGCCGTTTTAGTTTGTTGTCTTATTGAAATTGGGAGCACACTGGTAATAAACGGACTCTTAAAACCAAACCCTTCTGGTGCGAAGACCGGCGAGACCTTACCCATTGTCACCAATACTCCTCGGTGACCAGGTGGGATGATAAATGTGCCACTAGAGGCGAGTATCAAGAGAATAAAAATAACTACAGCGACGCCAATATATTTATTGAGATACTTAGCGTTGTTAAAAAATTGTTCGACGGGGTCCATCAGGGTCTCCTTGAAAGAGTTTTAGGCTCCGGCAAGGTAGATTGAGTGAGGTGAGTTGTCCAGAATAACTTTAGGCCCTCAATTTAGAAATTACTGACAAAATATCGACTGCCCGTAAGCATTGGTTAGCATATAACCACTGCAGCTGTAGCCACTGCAATAGACAGATTCAAATCCATAGCCCGTGGTAAGATAGTAAAAACCCACACATTGAGAGGTGCCGCCACCACCAAAGCCACCGTATCCGCCGAAACCGCCGCCGCCACCAAAGCCACCGTAACCGCCGAAACCACCGCCGCCACCGCCACCAAAACCGCCGTATCCGCCGAAACCACCATTAGTGCCACCCGTTGTATTTTGACAATAAGTCATGGCAACTTCTTGATTTTGCACTGAAAAGCAACGTCCATTATTCATATAGTACCCGTTATTGCCACCGTTGTTACCGTATCCACCCAGTCCGCCGTTATTTGGACAGTGGTTGATGCTGACGGGTTGACCATTACTAGTATAGCATTGGCCGTTATTCATATAGTAACCGGTATTAGCTACCGCACCTCCACCACCGTTTTTCTTTTTGCTGCAACCTATTTGCAGGACAAGGATTGGTAGTAGAACAACTAATTTTGCAATAATTTTTAGTTTTGTTTTCATAGTGAGTTGTAACCAGAGCAAGTGGCGTGCCTATTTTTTTGGCTAAATGGATTCGATATAACCTCCTATATTTGTTAATAGGGCCTAAAATATGCTTTTAATCGCGTCTGTGCCAAAAAATGTTTCAGTTCCCAGTAAAATTTACGAAAATTTACGAATTGACTCCCTCGGAATTTGGTCAATAATCGATGGGAATAACAACCCCACCGAGGATTTAATATATGTCTGAACAAAACATGAAGGAAGAGCTTGAGCGACTTCGCACCGAGAATGAGTCCCTAAAAAAAGCAAAACGTCCGGGTACGCTTTCGATGAAAGTAAGCGAAAAAGGTGCGCTCTCGATATATGGCATGGGCCGCTTTCCAGTGACTCTTTATAAAGAGCAGTGGAATAAGCTGTTGTCGATCACCGAAGATATCAAAAAATTTATCGTCGAAAACGATGATCGATTAAAAACTAAAGATTAAACTAGGTTGTTTAACCCAACGGAATATTATTTTTATTATTAACAAAGGAGAAATCAAATGAAAAATCTAATCATTACAACTGCTGCGGCGGTGTTATTAATGGGTCCCAGTGCTTTTTCTGACCATCATGAAGACGGAAAAAAACCGGGTAAAAAGATGGAAAAGATGGAAAAGATGAAAAAAATGGAACACAAGGGCCATATGGACTGCAGTAAGTTAGAAACTGAGGCCGCAAGAAAAGCTTGTGACGAAAAAATGAAAAAAGGCGAACACTCTGGCCACACTGATCCCTCTGCCGAAAAACCAGCTGATCAATAGACTGCAGAATAAATTTTTAATTGATAGTTTAGTCTTTAAAGGGCGGCCGTTAAATGCCGCCTTTTTTGCTGGAGCCAAATGTCTAAATATTACAATGCTCAACGAACTCAAACGGTCCTATGAAAAACCCCCAAAGTTCTAAGTTTGTTGTTCTCGGATCGGTTTTTGCGGCACTGGGAATAGTTGCGGGGGCGTTTGCTGCGCATGCACTCAAGGCCATTCTCGATCCCGCCGCATTGACTGTGTTCGAAACAGCTGTGCGCTATCAAATGTACCATGCTTTTGGCATCTTGTTTGTTGCCTGGGCCTGTGAGCAGTTGCCGACAGCTAATCTTCAGCAAGTAGGAAATTTATTTTGCGCCGGTATATTATTGTTTTCGGGCAGTCTCTATGGGGTTTCCCTCTTTGAAATAAATAAATTAGGTATGATCACGCCATTAGGCGGCCTGGCATTTATTTTAGGATGGTTGTTATTAGGTCTTCGGTTTTCGAAGGTTGACGGTAAGCGATTGGGGATTTAATATTTACTTGTAAACGGGAGAAATTAAAGTGATTTATAAATTCATAATTAGTTTTTTTTTATTGGGGGTTGCAGTGGGTGGAGCTAAAGAGGTAAATGGTTTATATGATATCGAAGTAAACACAATAGAAGGAAAGGCGTTAAAGCTTTCTGAATTTAAAAATCAGGCTATTTTAATTGTCAATACGGCCTCAAAGTGCGGGTACACTCCCCAATATAAAGGGCTTGAAGCACTTTCTAAAAAATATAAAAAAGAGGGCCTTGTGGTTTTGGGTATGCCTTGCAATCAGTTCGGTCAACAGGAGCCAGCAGCAGAAGGTGAGATTAAGGAATTCTGCAAAGTCAGATATGGAGTGACCTTTCCACTATTAAAAAAGGCCGATGTAAAGGGTGAAGCCCAGCATCCTCTATATAAGTTTTTGTTGGCGAACAGCTCTGACAGTAAAGATGTCGCGTGGAATTTTGAGAAATTTTTGATTAACCGAAAGGGCGAAGTAGTGGCTCGTTTTGGGTCCAAAATAGAGCCCGAAGATAAAGTGCTTATTGCCAAAATTGAGCAGGCACTTAATTAGTACAATTCTTGAGGACATGAGTGAGCTGTTTTTTTCGCTCCTCAAGAGTTAAGCGTAATCCCACATCAGGAACAGCCAGTAAGGGCTCGCCCTTAGCTTCAATGAGCTTTGAATCATAATCAATCCAGCGCGCAACATCAGCGTGCAGGTCTTGTCTTTTGGTGATCGACTTGATTTGCACTTTATCTAACTCATAGCTTTGATTTTCTTTAATCCTAAAGTCGACAGTCCAGCTGTGAGTCCACATTTCTACCGCAGAGATGGTGAGCTCAGTTGAAAGTTCAATCACCAGATATTCACCGCTAACGTAATTTGTGCTCTGCTTACCAAATGTAAAAGCCTCGCTGCTGGCTTCGGGCCAGATTTTTCTAAGCGACTCAAACAAAATGTCTATTGGCTGTGTGTGGGGGGCCTCAATAAGTTTTTGGAGTAGTTCTTTAGTAAAATCTTGAACGACCATCTCAACATTGATGGGATCCGTATAATCGCGAACAAAGGAGTTTAGAGTTTCAAGTTCTGAATTAAGCATTTCATCGAGATTTGTTATTTCTGAATGAGTTTTAAAATGATGCTTCAAGTAGAACAAAAACGGTAGGTCGCAGCCTTGATTTATAAGCGAACCATCCATCTCGGGTGTGCCCACTTTCTTGGGTCCCATTGCTTCGAAGATGCTGTTGATGTCGCGCACGACATCGCTCACCGTTGCCTCGCCGGCTTTGCACTCGGCCGCAAAAACTAAAGCGAACAGAATGGTTGAAGTGAATTTAGTAAGCATTTAAAACAATTAGGCTTTCTGACCAGACATTGTCCACAAGTGATTGAATTCATGAAATTTTTTTAGAGCCTTGCAAATCAATTTAGGGTATAAGAGAATCAGTCGCCTATGATTCATATCTCTAATATAGCCAAACGCCATGCCAATAAGGTTCTATTTCAAAATGGAACTTTCCAAATTAATGCGGGCGAAAAAATCGGCCTTGTGGGGCCCAATGGTGCCGGTAAAACCACGGTCTTTCGCATCATCATGGGCGAGGAGAGTGTTGACGAAGGCACAGTCTCAAAACCTGAGCGAATCACTGTCGGTTATTTTTCTCAAAGTATTGAAGAAATGAAGGGGCGCTCGGCCCTCGAAGAAGTTAAGGCCGCAAATTCGCGCGTGCCACTCGTGCAAAAGCGTCTGGTTGAAATCGAAGCGAAACTTTCTGAGCCCTTAGCTGATGACGTCATGGCCAAAATTCTAGAAGAGTACGGCGATTTGCAAACAGAGTTTGAGCGCCTTGGTGGTTATGACCTTGAGTCTCGTGCTGCTGAAATTCTCACAGGTCTGGGTATCGGCCCTGATGACTTTCATCGGCCGACAGAAAGTTTTAGCGGGGGATGGAAGATGCGAATAGCTCTTTCTAAGATTCTTCTTTTACAGCCTGATGTTTTGTTGATGGACGAGCCGACGAATCACTTAGATTTAGAATCCATTGTTTGGCTTGAGGAGTGGTTAGTTAGTTTTAAGGGATCGATTCTTATGACAAGCCACGATCGGGATTTTATGAATCGCTTAGTTATTAAAATAGTCGAAGTGGCCCATCAAAAAATTACAGTTTATTCTGGTAACTACGATTATTATGAGAAAGAAAAGCAAGTGCGTTTAGACCAGCTCGTAGCTTCCGCTAAGCGGCAAGAGGACATGCTGGCTAAGGAACACGAATTTATCGCTCGCTTTGCAGCAAGAGCTTCGCATGCGGCACAAGTGCAGTCTCGAGTAAAAAAACTTGAAAAAATCGACATAATTGAGATTCCCACTGAAGAACGAACAATGAGCTTTACCTGGCCGACTCCTCCCCGGGGTGGAGATGAGGTCGTAAAGGTAGAGAACCTTGGTAAGACTTGGAAGACGACAGAAGGAAAAGAAAAGGTTGTTTTTAGAAATTCTAATGCCTTGGTCAAGCGACTCGACCGAGTTGCTGTCGTGGGTGTTAATGGAGCGGGTAAGTCCACCTTTATGAAGGTTGTGACTGGCCAAACGGAGCCCAGTGAGGGCACCTACAACATCGGAGCTAGTGTAATAGTGGGTTATTTTAGTCAAAACTCTTTGGACGTTTTGAATCCTAACATGACAATTCTAGAAGAAGTTCACAGCGTTGTGCCTACTGCGACTTTAGGTTATGTGAAAACTCTTTTAGGCGCTTTTCGATTTTCAGGTGATGATTCAGACAAAAAAGTGCGGATTTTATCTGGTGGCGAAAAAAGCCGCGTAGTGTTGGCAAAGATTTTGGCAAAACCGGTAAATCTTTTAGTATTGGATGAACCCACCAACCATTTAGATATCAATTCTCGAGAATTTTTATTGAGTGCCATTAAAGATTTTCCTGGCACTGTAATGATTGTAAGCCATGACCGACATTTTTTACGTGAAATTACCACCCGCGTATTTGAATTAGACAAGCAACACATTAATATCTACAACGGAGATTGGGACCATTACTTAGAAAAAAAAGCTAAGTCGCATTAGTTAGTGCTTGCATCGGCGCACCTGAGTTACGGCCTGCCCCGAGTAACGACTGGCGCCGGCATCAAGTAAATATTTTCTAATCATTAGCTGGTCCACATCGTCAAACACTTTATCTTTTAGTACTCCGCCATTTTTTTCGATTACGCGGTGAGACCCAACATTTTCTTCGTCGCATGTTATGAGAATATTGTTGAGACCTAGACTTTCACACAGAGGGAGCGCCTGGCGTAGCATTTCACAGGCATATCCCTTTCTACGATAAGGCGGGGCCACGGCATAGCCAATATGCCCGCCGCGAATTTCAAGTGATGGCGTTAGTCTGTGTCGAACGTGAAGCCTTCCAATAATTTCTTCGGCGACAAAACCATAGAGCATTGTGGACGGCACCCAGCCGTCGGGAATACCTTTTCCCAGGCGATTATTTTCAAGAATTTCAAGATGTTTTGTAAAGTTTCCATCCTCTGTCCATTCAAAGGAATGCCAAGCGCGATCCGCTGGCGGCCAAGCCTGGACGCCCCTTAAAAAGGCGACCTCGTCATTAGTGTTCAGCTCACGCAAAATTAATCTCATAGGCCTAGGCTACACTAAAGTACTTTAGTAAATCAATTGGGATTTAAATTTAACCTTTAAGAATATTGACTCAAAAATCAGAAATTGAGAATATTAAATATATGGACATTAAATCAATAGCGTTTAGAACAGACCTTATTTTTTCTCAGTTCGCAGGTAAAGTAACGGATCGACAAGAATATATTAAAGTAGAGACGCCAAAAAATCCCCGATTTTTTTATGGTAATTACCTTTTGTTTTCGGCGCCGCCGCAAAATGGCAGTTTCGTCAAATGGACTGAATTGTTCAAAATGGAATTTGGGGAAAACAAAGAAATTTCTCATATGACTTTTTGTTGGGATTGTCCTGCGGGAACCGAGAGCGATCTAAGTGAGTTTATAAAAAATGAATTTATTGTAGAAGAGTCGGTGGTACTCGCCACCAAAGAGATTGAACGTCCGCGAAAATTTAATACTGAAGTAGTCGTTAGGCCGATTGTAACAAATCGCGAATGGGATAAAGTCGTTGAGAATCAAGTGATGAGTAAGAAACCTGAGTTTGCTACTGACGAGTATTTTCATTTTAAAGAAACTCAATTTAACGCCTACCGAGAAATGGCTCAAGCCAAGATTGGCAATTGGTATGGGGCTTATATTGACGGCCAATTAGCCGGTGACCTCGGCCTTTATTTTTCTGACGGTATTGGGCGCTTTCAATCTGTAGAAACAAACCCCTTTTTTAGACGTCAAGGGGTTTGTAGCACACTTCTTTATGAGGTATCGAGGCAAGCGCTAGCTGAGGGGAATCTGCAAGAACTT
>Ga0163152_10003267_pt1 | contig 21338 bp, 21 predicted proteins | sample OliLakLV19MP8IB2_FD_148635 | JGI IMG/M metagenome (GOLD analysis project Ga0163152, IMG submission 148635) | Freshwater microbial mat bacterial communities from Lake Vanda, McMurdo Dry Valleys, Antarctica - Oligotrophic Lake LV.19.MP8.IB-2 | ecosystem: Environmental > Aquatic > Freshwater >...
GTGTCGCTCGTTCCGGCACGAGAGGGACAGGAAGAGGACAGGATTGATATTGCCGGACAGCCGTTCATTTGGACGCAGGTAAATCCATGGGATGAGGCGGCCTCTGTCTCACGCCGCGAGGGCTGTGAGCTGTTCAACCGAAGATTATTTGCCGCAGCGGCGAAGCTGTTTCGTGAGATCGAAGCACGGGTAAGCGGCGGGCAGAAACCTCTCTACCGTGCCTTTGCCGATCTGGCCGATGGCTACGATTTGTGGGAGCGATTTCACTATCGTCAAGCGTGGGAGAAACTGAAGATAGCTGTGAAGGCCTTCGAGATGGCAGCTTTGTGGGGCGGACCGCCAGGGCTCACGTCGCTGTTACCGGCTATCAAGGCGAACGCAGGATTCTTGGAAAAGCTTGTGCTCGATCCTGCCCCTGTCAAAGACATGCAGGCTTCTGATCTGCTGGCCCATGCCGGCCGGCGACTGCATGGGGTGCAGGATTCTGAGGCCGCAATGGTCTCTCTCGTGCGTGCGCTCGAAGCCTTCGCCCAGCGACAGCTGTTTAAGCATTACCAGATCAAAACGTGGGATGTGCAGCCAGAGCAATTGCCGCAAGCTCTTCAAGAAACCTGTCGATCCTGTTGGCTGGAGGATCTTGACGGCAAGTACAAATTGCCGGTTCAGGCGCAGTTTCGTGCGTTGGCTGGATTGGGCGACCAGATGGGCCAAGCCTTTTTGCGGGAGTGGCCGACGATGAAACCCTTGCTCGACGCCGCCAACCATGCTGTCCTTGGCCACGGTTTCGACCCGGTCAAAGCCGAACGGGTGCAGCAGTTGTACGATGTCGTCGTCAAGCTTTCAGGCCTCAGTGAAGCGGCATTGCCGAAGTTTCCGATGCTGAACCTCTAGTGAAGCGTTGTTCGTGCAGCGTATCTCGTTCAAGCGTTTCAGGTTGCGAGTTTCATGTTTCATGTTGTTCGTTTCGGATTGCTGAAACTCCGAGGGCTAACATGAAGCATGGAACCTGAAACTAGAAACTCCACTCCCGAACGAACGACGCTTCACGAGATACGAGCGACGATTTCCCATGGAAGTTAGAGTCTACTACGAAGACACCGACTGCGGCGGGGTGGTGTACTACGCGAACTATCTCAAATATTTCGAGCGGGCGCGGACGCAGTATCTGGAAGAACGCGGCTTGTCGGTCGTTCAACTGATGAACGAAGGCACGGTGTTCGTCGTCGTCCATGCTGAAGTGGACTACCAGTCACCGGCCCGTTATGGCGACCGATTGATCATCGAGACGGTTGTTTCCGATAGGACGGCGGCCTCCTTCACATTTTCGCACGTGATCCGAGAGAGGGAGAGCCGGCGTGTGGTCGTCGAAGGGTCAGCCAGGTTGGTGGCAACGGATGATAATGGGAAAGTGAAGCGACTCGACAAGGCCATGGTCGCCGCGCTGGGGGCCGGTCCGACAAAGCGACCCTAAAGGGGCAAGCTTGGAGCCGTGCTTGCCATGATCGGCGTTACGATCAGTTTCATTCTGCCAATCTGGCTGCTGTTTTCGGATATCCCCAAAAGAGAAGTAGGCGAGGACGTCGAAACCATCGGGTAGGTCCAGGATCTTAGCCTGGGTGGCATTGCGATATAGTAATGGTGTTCCCACGCCGAAGAGACATTAGGCGCGACGGATTGCAGGGAATTCGACTGACCGTGCGTGAACACGCATGGAACGGCATGCAGGAGTCGGCGGCAGCGGATGGAAACGAGAACGTGAAGCGTCTCGACAAGGTGAGGGGTGTCGTATTACAATGAAAATTCACAAGGAGTCATGAAATGGAAATGGCATCGCTCGGAAGCTGGCTTATTATGGCTGGCTGGTCAATTGGCTTAGCCATACTCGCCTGGTGGTTTTTCATGCCAAACCCAATGGATAGAGACAGAAAGCACAAGAAGAAGCGGTAATTTCACTTCTGCTCCTCTCCTCCACCGTAGTCTTCGCCGCCGCCCCAACATCATAACCGTGTACCGGTGCTGATCGTTCTCCAGAGCGCCCGGCGCTCTAGGGCAATGCCGCTGGGCCGCGCGGTTCACCCCTCTGGCAGGACATCTGTATCGCGAAAGCGCTGGTTCAACGCGATGCCGAGTTCTTGGGATGTTTTCACGAGGCCTTCGTAGCTCTTGAGATCGGCGTCATATTCCGACATCGGATACGTACTGAGATTGCCTTGGCGTTGCTCGTGAAACCGCCGACAGATCTTTCGGAGAGCTTGGATTGCTTCGAGCAGCGCCGCCGTGTATTGGTGGGAACCCTCCAACGCCCCTGGCTCCGACTTCAATGCTGCAGAAGTTTCCGTCAGGTCTGATGCCAGCCGATCAAGATCTTTGACGTGAGCTCCAAAGTCAGTGGCCTTGAACAGCCTTGGAATCGATGAGAGGGCTTTGCGCCACGAAAACTTGAAGATGGCATCATGAATGGCGACATACTCGCCAAGGATAGCATTCGTTCGGATCAGTCCCTCGGGAAGGTCCGGCATGTGTCACTCTCAAACCTTCGATGACGCGACTCATGCGAGCGTGGGTTGCCTCCATCGCGGAATGGTCGCATTCACTGCACCATAATAGTTACGAACGATGGTGTTTCTCTAGTTTCCACGCTTTCCAGGCGAAGAAAAACCCCACCGGCGCGCTGAGGATGCACACAATTGCTAGAGGAGACGAGTCTGCGGCCAGCCACCCGCCAAGAGCGGTATAGATACTAGATCCAACGAAATAGACATACCAGGGAATCCCGCGTTTTTTTTTCGTCGAGGGGTCAGTTTGCGATGACATGTGAGATCCTCTGAATGTCCTGGCTAACTATGAATTATCTGATTTCGTTTAACAAGCCTGTTGTCATGAGATCGAGGCGAAACATAGAACCACGAGTCTTTCTACTGAAACCTTTCACCCGCCTACGCAGGAAGCCACAGCTGTAAAGCTGCGGAGGAATGCGCAGCGGGTGTCCTCCGAAGCCTTGGCGAAGGAGGACACGCTTCCAGCCTTCGTAGCCGTGTCGGCTACTACGGCGGAGTAGGCTCGGCGGGTTCCTCCGAAGACACAAAAGGGACCACGGCTGTTAAGTCGTGTGCTCCACATGTGACGACTCCCGGTTCGCGAATTATCGGACGGTCAGCCATCGACTTTGCCACCTGCAGCGCGAACGCACTGCACAATATACGCTTGTGTTTCTGGTGACAAGCACGCAAGCGGCAACGTGGTGAACTGTGCTTTGGAGTACAATAACAGCCATACATTCGAAAACTGCCACAACTCTTTGACTGCGGACCACTGTAGCGTGGTTGTGCCGATGTCGGAAGCCATGGTGAAGGAGGACTCCTCAGCGCGAAACGTGGCTTGAGGGCTGTTCATCTGGCGAAACTTCTGCAGCGATCTGCGATAGTGTACAACATAGACCACGATGGCGAATGCCAAGCCCACCGCCAGCACAGTCGCAAGCCCACCGATGATCCAAGAGGATTGACCGAGCGCGACGAGTACGACGAGCCCGAGCGCAGCAATGAGCAGCGCAACAAAGAAGCTGATCCCGACGGATCGGTGCCAAAACCCGAACACGGCCTGACGCAGCAGCGACTCGCTATAAATGAGCGTGGCCTCGTGGGGCATAGGGGCTGTCAATCCAAGCTTTGAGACCCGGTCCACGAGGGACTCGGATCATCACCACGGCGCGATGGTTTGGTTCGCAGCAGCGCATGGTCAGGCGTCGTCATTCCCCAATGTACCAATCAAAAGGGATTGAATGCTAGCTGCTGTTTTCGGAAGGAACGAAGGATAAGGACAAGTCGTGATTCGTAACGCATCGTTCGTCTATCGGCAACGACGTACAATATGAAAAGCGAGAACGCGTCGTTCGCACACGTTCCTGCCACACAGATTGTCAAAATTGCAATGCCTGATTCCGCCAAGCCCAGGAACGCCTCGTCGTCGCGAAATATTTTCTGGCGCGCGTTGCCGCGCGAGGTGACGCGATAGAGGGCGCCGGGGAATTCGAGGCGGAGCGGGAAGGCCATGGCCCTACTACCTCAGCTAAATATCATATTGCAAGATGTGACACTTACTTATGCTTACTTTCTTACGGGAGGGGGAACCTCATCTGAAAACCGGATCAACGCTGTCCATACAGCGCAATTCACGCGGGGAGGATGCTGACAGGCAGATTATTTTGGACAGCAGTGGGTAGGCCATTTTACTCTGGCCCTCGGTCTTTCATTCCCGCGTGACAGAGGTATCAATCCCCCAAACCGCTCTTGACTCTGATCTTTTTGGCCCACTTTGGGTAATCGATGAGCGGATTGCGGTTGCCCTGTCGGTGGAAGATGGCTTGGTTGCGATGCCGCTCATAGTCATCCACCGGGAATGCCTGGTGCCATTGGAGCAGCGTGGCAATGCGATCTTGTGTGTACTCCTTCGCCGTGGCATTGATCTCGCCGGGATAGCGGAGCAGGAAGTAGAGTGTCGCACGTGCGACGACACCCTTGCCTCCGCTGGGTTCGAATTTGTTCTCTTCCCGCTTGCCGCATTCGTTTCGCGTGACCTCTTCAAATTCCGGGAAGTCGAAGTAGGGCGTATTGCCACGGAAGCTGTTACATCCCGATTCGCAGGAGAAGAGGTGATGAAGGTCTCCGCGCATCGGCTCCTTTTTCCCAAACCAGGACTGGGGCACCACGTGTTCGCAGTTATACGGTAGCGCCGCCTCCAAGAGGTCCAGCTCCTGACCGAATTGCGAGGCCGTCATGGTGGATTCCCGCAGCGCCAGCTCCCTCATTCGCAGACCACGTTCCTGATCGATCCTGAAGTCCTCCCGGATCAACTCTTCCGGGTCAAACTCCATCCCTGAGTAGATACTTCGTAGTTTGCGATTCGGGCGAAGATCAATCCACGGGTAGACTTCCTTGCTGGCCTTGTACCCGGGTTTTGTCGCATGAGTGCGTCTGACCAAATCGGAAAGCTTGCTGAACAGTTCGTCTGGTGACAGTGAGGAAGAAAGGTCCGCGTAATAGGATTTTTTCTCTTTTGCGTCGACCTTCTTGTCATAGTAGGGCCGGGTCCGTGCTTGGCGCGCCTCCTCCAGATAGACTCGGAGTTCTTCATCCAGCGGCGTACTCGTGGCGGGGAGTGGCTGTACGGTGGAAGGCTGAGTCGGCTTGGCGTGACCGGTTGCAGCTGGTTGGGAGAAGTCTTGCATGAGTCCGGCGCCGCCCAGCTGAACGCTGATGCTTAGCGGGATGGTCCATGTGGCTACCCCTTCACGAATGTGCGGTGCGCCAAGTGATGGCGAAATGCGCGGGGGTCCGAGCGCCCCTCCCACCGACATGTTTGAGGTTGGGGCGGACATCGTTGGTCCTGCCTCGAACATTTGGTCTCTCAATCGATGGCCCAGGCTGCCCAGCGACTGGTTCTTGATATGCTTCACGATGCGACTGACTCGGACCCCCTCGTTGGCAATCCAGTTGATGGCTCCATCATCCATGTCCGTCGTCCAGAGCGTATTATTCCGGGTCAGGATCCGACCCTGGTCGTCTCGTTTTGGCACACCCGAATGGTGGAGCCCCACCACTTCCCACTGGTCATTGAACAATGGCGAACCCGACGAACCCGGAGCCGTATCCGTGTGATAGTGGATAAAATTTTCCAGCATGTCGATAATTTGGTTCTCACGCAGGGCAATCTGTTTGGGGAGCCCGTTCGGATGCTGCACAATCGTGACATACTCGCCATTGATCACCTTGCCTTCGTCTTCGATCAGGCGAAGCCAGCCGAACTCCTCGATCCCGTGCCCCTCCACCGATCGTTCGACCACCGCGATGAGCGAAAAATCCAGCGGCTTGCTGGTGAGGAAGAAGCTCTCAGGGTCAAGTGCAAACGTCACAGTGGGCTGGGCATTTCCCTCGGGGTCGTCCTGGCAGTTGAACACGACGCGGGCTTCACGTCCCGCCTCTGCATTCTCCAGCACATGGTTGTTCGTGAGCAATAGCCGCGGTGAGACCATGAAGCCGGTCCCCGATCCTATGTGCCGGCCGTTCTGAAAGAGGCGGACGCAGCCCACGGCACGACTCGTCCGTAGGCCTAGATCCATATATGAAATGCCCAAGAGATCGTTGCTCCCGATAATTCGCTCAAAGAGGATGTCGCTGAGGTTTTGGCCGGGGATGATACCTGGCGGTGGGAGCGCCCCGATCGCTGGTACCTGCTCCCGCCACGGCGCATCGCTCTCCCGTCTTGAGGGGATGGCCGCTCGGCTTTTGGCCCCGCGACGTTTGCCCAGTTCCACTACCGCCTGGGAAATATCTTCTGCAGCTATGCCGCGACGTGTGGATAACATAGTTTGCACCACGCGCTCGTTGATCCCCAGGCGCCTCAACCGAGCCCGTACTCGGTCCGGCCTATCTGCTTGCAGAATATGTCCCGCTCGAATTGCTTGAACGCCTTTCTCTCGTTCGGTCCGGCGTTCCGTGTAACGCTGTTCTGTCTCGGTGAGCATCTGATCTTCATGAACCATAGTGCCTCCTTAAAGAGCAGGGGCCGTCTGCATGGCAACACTCATGCTCGCCCCTGTTCGCTTTTCTGTTTTGATCCCGACTTGATAACGTTAAAGAGCAGAAATGTTTTTAGGAACTTTTGTTAGTTCCAGGCCAATTACTCAGAAGGTCCTCCTGGTTGCGAGTACCGCTTTCCCTGATCTTCTGGAGGTGCGAGGGAACGACGAGGCAGCGTCGACTTGATGCTTTGGTCCAATGAGCGATGGGTTCCCTTTGCGTGCTTGTGCGGGCGCAATCCTTTCTCGCGGTGAAGTCGCCGAGGCCGCAGGCTGCTCCCTGGTTTGGACTCTGGTTTCCTGCAGAGGTCGCAAGAGGGTCGGAGTTCGAACTCATTCGCCCCGGGAGCTAAGGGTCTTGTGGACAATGAAGAAGGTGGGGCAGTTGATTGCTGTGCAGGAACCTGATTGGCGAAGATCAGCATGATGCCGATAACGAAGAGTGCGCCGAACATGGTTTGGCTGTGTGTCATGAAGTGTAGAAGAAGGCACACTCTATGCCAGGGCGGTTTGGTTGACAATGGAAAAAGCCGCATGCTGTTATAGCGGCGAGACTCGCGGGACTTGCGAGAAAAGCAGGACGGGTCGGATACTTCAGCTTCTCGAGTCGCGCCTGTCGCGCACGACTTGCTTGTCTCGCTTATAATTCACGGAGGCTTCTATGGATATGATGGGACGTGTGGGGCTGATCGAGATTCCAATCTTGATCGCGCCTGATCAAAAAGTCTGGATGGATCGCATGATTAAGGAGGGCAAGATCGCCATCCCTCCAGGCGGGACGCTGGAAAAAGGCTCGCTCTATTCGATGTTTGTCAGGATGCTCTTGCATAACGCCATGGAAGAGCAGAAGCGACAGGAAGTATTGGACGCGGAGGACGAAGACGACGAATAAGCAGGATGCTGAACACGGCTCCCTGCGTCGTTCTCGCTTCGCTCAAGGCTTCAACGTACTCAGAGTACGCCTCAGCCTTTCGTTCGCTGTGGCCTTGCAGGAGAACCGTTTTGAGCATCCTGCCAACGTCTCATATCGTGGCCTAAGATTGCCTCGTCCTTGAGCGTAGTTTTGGACTTGCTGATTAGTCGGCTTGAACGACTCCCCACGACTGATGCGCTGTATCTGAAACGATTCAGAGGTGTATCCAAAGAGATTCACTGGCAGCGTGATTAGAGGCGCTTCATTGCGGAATGTGCGGCTTTGATGGTGTATTCGATATCGCGGGTTGAATGAGCGGTTGAGAGGAAGGCGGCTTCGAATTGAGAGGGGGCTAGATACACCCCTTGCTCCAGCATCGCGTGAAAAAATTTCCCGTATCGTTTCGTGTCCGAAAGCTTTGCGGTATTCCAATCCACCACCGGGCCTGACGCAAAGAAGGCTCCAAGTATCGAGCCGACTCTGGTTTGCGTGAGCGGCACGCCCGCTTTTTTCGCAGCCTCTCCAATCCCTTTGGCCAAGGCGGAAGACTTTTCTTCCAGCTTCTTATAGATCCCACGGGCCTTGAGTTGCTTGAGTGTTTCAATACCAGCGGATACGGCTAACGGGTTTCCCGATAACGTTCCCGCCTGATAGACCGGCCCCAGCGGCGCGATCAGATCCATGATCTCATTGCGCCCCCCATAAGCACCGACTGGCAACCCTCCGCCAATGATTTTCCCAAGCACCGTCAGATCCGGTGTGATGCCGTAGAGGGCTTGGGCTCCCCCGTAGGCGACGCGAAAGCCGGAGATGACCTCGTCGAAAATCAGGAGGATGCCCTGTTCTTCGGTGAGTCGGCGGAGCGCTTGAAGAAAATCAGGCGCCGGCGGCACGACACCCATGTTCGCGGCGATCGGCTCCAGGATAATGCAGGCCAACGTGTCCCGCTGTTCCTTGACGATCTGTTGCACTGCCTGGATGTCGTTGTATGGGGCGGTCAAGGTGTGCTTGGCGAAATCAGCCGGAACCCCATGCGAATCGGGAATCCCCAGCGTGGCCAAGCCGGAACCAGCTTTCGCCAGCAAATAATCGCTGTGGCCGTGATAACACCCTTCGAATTTGAGAATGTTGTCTCGTTTGGTAAAGCCACGCGCGACACGAATTGCGCTCATGACGGCCTCAGTGCCGGAGCTGACGAGCCGGACCTTTTCCATCGACGGGAAGGCGTCGCGGATCATACGGGCGAGCGTGACCTCCAGTTCGGTCGGCGCGCCGTAACTGGTTCCGCGTGCGGCAGCCTTTTTAATCGCGTTGATGACCGATGGAGCGGCATGGCCCAAAATCATCGGGCCCCATGAGAGCACATAGTCGAGGTAGCTGTTCTGATCGACGTCGTAGAGGCGGGCGCCTTTGGCCCGTGCAATAAACCTGGGTTGGCCTCCGACGGAACGAAACGCGCGCACCGGACTATTCACGCCTCCGGGAATCACGTGCTGGGCGTCGGCAAACAGCTTGGCAGAACGAGTGGTTTTCATGATGGGGGCGCACAGTACCATGCAGTCGAGTCTTGGTCAAGAAAGAGACGGTGCATGTGACGGGATAAGGTGACCGGGGCCAAAAACGGTCAGAAGAGATACACCGATCAGCATTTTTTGATACAGGCGGTATGGCTCTGAGGCAGGGGATTTTCGTAATCCCTTGCAAACATGCCGATTTAAGTGACGAGTCGATTGCGGCCTGACTCTTGCTCAGATCATGCGGGTACGACCTACATTCTAGACAGCGATCCTAGGGATCAACGATGAAGATTATCTGTTCATGGTGTCGGCAAGAAGGGAAAGCCGCGCTCGTGGGCGAGAAAGCCCCTCTCGCCGATGAACGGGAAACGCACGGGATTTGTGTTGGTCATCGCCGTACTGTTGAAACCCGCATACGGACATCACTTCACAGGGATTCCCGCTCTGGAGTTTCGACGAGATGGTCTTTCGCGCTTTTCCGCAAATGGAGAGGTGTACTGAACGTAGCGAAGAAGATGCGCCCGTAGGATAGGCGCATCTTCTTGCCGATCTGTTGGAAGACGCGCTCGTGTTTATCCCTGAAACATTTTGAGCAACTGATCGATCCCGCCGGATTCGATCTTGCCGTTCGGCGTCACCTTATCGATCACGTTGGGTAACAAGCTAGACAGTTGTGTACTTGCGGCCTCAGGTGAGACACCGGCCTTGCTTGCAAATTGGCTCAAAAAATCGCTCCCCAGGCCCTGCTTGATCTGATCCGGTGTGATGGGCAGGTTTTGTCCTGTGCTCACCCAGGAGTTCACAATGTCGCCGAGTCCGTTCTTCTGGAATGCTTGGACAATGCCGGCCAATCCCCCCACACTGCTATTCTGACCGAGCAAACCCGTGAGAGCCTGCAAGAGAGGGTTCTGTCCTGCCTGGCCGCCCATCGCCCCACCGACTGCTTGCCCCAATTGATCCATGAGTCCCATTGGTGATTCCTTCCCTCACCGGATGTTGAAAAATACCGCCGTATTGTCGATGTGCTGCGATCTTATCGGCGGCCTGTTAAACCGCCCTACGAGCGTTGGTCTATGAATCGACCAGAGCCGCTACCATAATTGAATGGCAGGTCCGTTATCAATCGATGCTAGCCTCGCGAAGGTTTCCGTTTGGGCTGCCGCTGTCGCGCATTCGGCTTCCGATTTGGTTCTTCTTTGATTTCTTCCATCCCCCAGTGGGCCCGCTTCGCTTTTTCACGCTCGGATACTGCAAAGAGCACATGAAATGGGATCGCTCCTCGGGCGCCTATTCCAGCCTGTCCGCTTCCCCAAGCTTCTCCTGCGTCGCGCAAGATCTCAAGGAGGGTTTCATACTCAGTATCGTCGTTGGATAAGACAGAGGCCGCATCGGTGATGAGCAAAATATAGCCCTTGGCCGGCAGCCATTCCAGATCAGCCAGGCATTCTTCGAGAGCGTCCCAGTTATGACCGAAGTAGTCGGGGAATTCCAACGCCTGTGCGAATTCCGTAAACAGAGCTGCCGGTGTCTTGCAGTGACGGCCGTTGATGACCTTCAGCGCCAACCGAGCTGGTGAGCGGATGAGCGATTTGACGGGCTGTCCGTCTGTGACCGTAAGCAAGGAGGTCCAGGGGGCCTTCGTCGATTGGAGATAGCCGGTCAACATCGGTGTGGATTTTGGGGTCATGGCGGCTCATTCAATGAGATGAACGTTCGGTAGTGGTTGCCGGTATAGTAGGCCTTTCCCGTATCTTGCTCGATGACGATCCGTTCCGCATCCCGCGAGCGGCCGCGCACTTTGGGATTGACATCGTACTCACGATAATGTCCTCGGGGAAGGCGACGCTCACGATTTTGAAACTCCCTGCCGCCGATATATCCAGGGAGGGCTTTGCCCCCATGCTTCTGAATTGCCTCCAGCAGGTCTTTGGCTTTTTGTAGGGGCTCCTTCGCGGCTCGATGCGATCGTCGATCAGATGTCGGCGTGGTTGTGGTATCGCGAAGTACTGGCCCTGCGGATTGAACAGTCGGGACAGAGGACGGTTGGACGGCTGGTTCAGGAGACGATCCTCCATCGAAGCACGCTGTGAGGCCGCCCAGCAACAGCCCGGAAAGGACAACGAGTGTTCCATAGATCTTCCAGGCTCGATCCATAGTATCGCGTTCGAGTCACGAGGCGAGAGAGCACACAGTACGAATCCTAGCACGCATGATCTCGAAGGATCAACGAACAGGAGAGGCGTGGGCACTTGAGCCGTGCCTTGTTGCTATCATTCATTTGCCAGCGTAGCATCCAGCGTATTCTTTGGGTTGAGGATGTGTTTCAGTCCGGTATGATGGTCGCGTACGCCAGGACGAGCCAACGAGGTACAGATTGGAATCCGCAGTAGACCAGCTTGAATTTGTGACAGTCGAAGGACTCCTGGCCTACGGGGAGATGCTGGCGTGTCGCACTGCCAGTGAGGGAATTACATTCCCCCTCCTCCCAACTTCCTCAGTCAATCGACCGCAGCGAACCTGTGATGCTATGGAAAAGATCAGGGCGTTTGTGCAGGGGGCGCAAGGGGGCTTCCCTGGAGCAGAGGAGTATCGGGTTGCCCGTCGAAAGCTGATCGAAGAGGGTTGCCAGGGTGACGAACTGGTGTTCTTTGCCGCCTGGAATGTCCTTCTCGCAGCAGGCGAGCTGGCACCACTCCTCCGCATGCCAATCAGGTCAGTGCAAAAGCCGGCGCATCGTCGGCCGGTGGCGATCGTGCCGCGCGCTCAACTGACGCCGCAATTGGTCGAGGATCGTATCGTGCTGGACTTGGGCGAGGATCGGTTTTGGCTCTTGCCGCGCGATTTAACTGGTCGCACGCTTCTGTTCACGATGCGTCATGGTATCTCACGCATGGAGAGCGTGACCTATCGAGTCGGGCGCCGCTTCGCGAACCTGCTGGATCCTGAGCGAGGCGTCCCCAAAGCCGACGCAGTCGGTGCAGCCTTGGCCCGGATGCTGGGCGTGGTGGGGCAACAATTGGACTTCCTGCACATTCACAACTATCTCGATCCACGCACCTTCGTCCATCTAGTGAGCCAAAGCCCCAACACGCGGCAGTTGTATGAGCGGGTGGTCGCGGCACTGATGCAGGCGCACCATGCTGAGGCACTCCCGCCCGCCTGCGATCCCGCGTTAGACTCACAGGATTTCGGATGGGTCACAGGCCTGGAGAAGAAGGTGGAAGCCGAAGAGGCTGCAAAGGCATTCGGCGTGGACGTGCAGACGGCCAAGCGCCTCATCAAACATCCCCTCTACAGCTACCCGGGCGGACATTCCTTCTTCGATGTCTATGTGGATATCGTCGATGGATTTCGCCGGTTGGGTCAGTCCCACCAGGGGAAAGCCGTGTGCGTGTACAGCCACAGCTCTACACTGCGGGCGCTCATGATTTATCTCGATCCTCGCCCCTTTCGCGAAGCCTTCACCGAGTTTGGCGAATATAAAGAGGGACAGGATAACGTGGTCTTGCTGGCCTACGAACAGGGACTCTTATCCGGCTATTCAACCGCTGTGGGTTTATCAGCGCGGGAACGGGCAGTGCGGGAGACCTGGGTGAAGGTCGAGCGCGAACGTAGAGACCGGGTCACGCTCAAGCCCCGACAGATCAAGCGGATTGTGGCATTGGTCTCGGGTGGCGATTTTGCCGGGGCCGGCGCCGCGTTGAAAGAATTGCGCGTGACAGGACACCGGTTTGGCCTGGAAGTCTACTTCGTCCGTCACGGGTTCTTAGGTCTGGCCAACAACTGGATTACAGCCGTAACCGAGCAGGATACCCGCGGTATGGGTAGCCATGCGAGCAGTCCAATTGGGAGCAGCCGATTCGAAGATTTTAAGGATGAGCAGGTGCAACAGGCCACCATGCGGCATCTTCGACCCTATATGGAAGATGGAGCGTTGGTGGTGATTGGAGGGGACGGGAGTCTTCGAGGCGCGCGGGCGCTTTATGAAGGATTCGGGGTTCAAGCAGTAGGCATTCCCGGTACGATCGACAATAATATTGCGGGAACGACCTCTCTGGGTTTTCATTCGGCCGTGTCTCTAGCGAATCAATCTATCGAGTCGCTGAAAGCCACCAGTTCCGCCATGGGCAGTGTCTTTTTCGTCGAGATTATGGGGGCGGGGTCAGGCCATCTCGCCCTCGCTTGTGCGTATCAGGCCAGAGCTGAAGGCCTCTTGGTCAACGAACATCCCGATCCTGACGCGTATATCGACGACTTCATCCTGGGCACGCTCCACCGCACCTTTGGCGTTCCGAACAAAAGCCATCTGTTTGTGGTGGCGGAACAGACGCCCCATCGCCATCACCCGGACGGCGGCGTGCGAGGTCTTGTCGAATATGTCGCCGGCACGCTCACCACGTGGCCGCAGTTTCAGGCACGCCCCGGTGAATATCGCCTCGCTCCTACGACCAAAGCTACGATCCTCGGGCATACGTTACGAGGGGCGCCTCCGACCCCTGAGGACAAGACGATCGGACAAGATCTGGCCTATGAAGCGATTCGCCGTCTCGTCAAGGAGCCGGAGCGGGTCGTCGGGTGCATGTTGGCCTATCGAGGGCCGGGCACCATCGAGGCGATCCCACTCCATGCTGTGGCGCCGAAGCAGTTCGACTGGGAGATCTTTGCCCGAATGCACGGAAGTGAGCTGCCCTAGCCTGTCTGATTCATTTGGTCTGTTCGGTCTGTCTCGTTTATTTGGTTGAACCAGACCAACCAGATAGACCAGATGAACCAAATCAACCAGATGATCGAGGCGGCCTGCGTCTAAAATGGTGGTCGCGTTGTGGGCTTGGTGGTCGTTTGCTAGAATGGCAGATCTAGACATCATCGCGAGCAGAACGGGGAAAGCAGGGCGCGCGCGAAATGCGGGATAAGTTGGAATCTCATTATTCCGCCCGTCTTGTCTGTCTCAAGCAGCGCGTATTCCGATTGACCAATATCCAGTGACAGCATTGTTTATGCGTAAAGCCAAAATCGTGTGCACGATTGGCCCCGCCAGCGATTCACCTACCTTGCTGGATCAGTTAATTGAGAGCGGCATGGACGCGGCGCGACTCAATTTTTCTCATGGGACCCACGAGTCGCATGCGCGTGCGATCAAGGCTATTCGCGATGCAGCGAGTCGTCGTCGCGTGGCGATCGCGATCATCCAGGACCTGCAAGGACCGAGGATCCGTGTTGGAGAAGTCGATCAGGACGGGCTCGATCTGGTTGCCGGCCAGACTGTGAGGCTCATGACGACTCTGCTCCGGTCCGGCGGTCAACTCGGCGCACGGTCTACTGCTCCATCTGCCATGCATGAGATCCCGGTGACGTACCAATACCTGGTGCGGGATGTCCGGCCAGGCGCCCGCATCCTGATTGACGATGGGCTCATCGAGCTGATGGCAGATCGGATTACCGGAAGCGCCGTCGAATGCAGAGTCGTGATCGGGGGACGACTCACCTCGCACAAGGGCATGAACTTACCTGATACTCGCATCAGTGCGCCCACTCTAACGGACAAAGATCGGGACGATCTCCGGTTCGGCCTCGCGCAGGGGGTGGACTATGTGGCCCTCTCGTTTGTCAGAGGTCCCGATGACGTAGTGGCCGCAAGGAAGCTAGCGGCCGACTGGGGCGGCGACGTGCCGATTATTGCGAAGATCGAAAGGCCGGAAGCGGTTGAGTGCTTGGACGCGATTCTTGATCAGGCGGATGGTGTGATGGTGGCGCGGGGCGATCTGGGAGTGGAGATGGGGCCGGAGGCGGTTCCGCTCCTACAGAAACGCATTATCGCCGAAGCCAACCGCCGCCGCCGCCTCGTGATCACGGCCACGCAGATGTTAGAGTCCATGACGCACCACATGCGCCCGACCAGGGCCGAAGCGTCGGATGTGGCTAATGCCGTGCTCGATGGGACTGATGCCGTCATGCTGTCCGCAGAAACGGCGATCGGACAGCACCCGGTTGAAACAGTCCGTGTCATGGACCGCATCGTTCGAGCCGCAGAAGAAGGGACTCGATCGCGGTATACGCGTTCGTCCGACGCGCCACAGGGGGGAGGCTCATTCCCGGAAGCCATTTGTCATTCGGCCTCTTCGGCAGCCTCAGCGATCGGGGCGAACGTCATCGTGGCATTTAGCGAAGGTGGGACGACTGCGCGCTTGTTGTCGAAGCAGCGACCCGACGCGTCAATTATTGCATTGACTCCATTTGAAGCCGTACGGCAGCGGATGGCGCTGTACTGGGGTGTGATCCCTCATACGATGCGGCAGATCGCCCAAACCGATGAGCGAGTCGATGAGGCGGAACGCCGCCTGAAGACCGAGGGACTGGCGACAACGGGACAGCGGATCGTGATTCTGTCAGGGACCAGGATTGGTCAGCCCGGGGAGACCAATTTTATGAAGTTACACACAGTCGGCTAAACTGAACCTGTTGAGCCGGCCCAGTCCCCGCACAGCGCCAGCTGATAGAGGGCTCCATTGCCGACGTGCCCAGGGGAAGCGTACTCAGTTTATCCAGGAGGAGTAAACATTGGAAGAACAGTGCACATGGTGACATCCAACGTTGTGGGGTGGTTCCTGTTTTCCTTGTGTCAGTTGCTTGTCCTGGTGTTGTCATCCGGAGATGGGCTCGCGCAGGCCGGGTCCATCAAGCATTCACCGTCCGACGTGGTGAAGCGGTATGTGGAGCTCGATCACAAGGGGGCGCGGCTCGATGCCATGTCGGCCGAAACGGTCGCGTCCTACACAGGGTGGAATGAGGAACCGGCCTGGGGGCATGTCGTCGTCACTCGAGGGTTTGTGGTGGCGGAGCAGTATCGTCAATGGGAGGTGATCGATAGGCTGGAAGTCATCATTCCTGTGACCTTTCAGGTCATTGGCTCGGTGTATCTGGAAACCGCCGGGTTCGTTCAGCGGGTTGAGACTGAAGAAGTTCGGTTTCGCGTGAAAGGCGTCAAGAATCGATGGAAGATTGTCGAACCGATGCTTCCTCCTCACGTGGGGCAGAAGCGGATGGTGAATTTTGCGCGCGACGCCTGGGTGAAGGAAACCGATCCAACGAAGCGAGACCGTCTGGGGGTATTACAAGAAGAGTTGCGAAAGGCGAAAGAATAATGGGGAAGACCTCGGTCGAGCTGTTGATTTTCGATCTAGATGGGACGCTCATCGAGTCCAAATGGGACATTGCTGCGTCAGTCAATTTCACGTTGGCCGAACTGGGGCTGTCGCAGCGGCCTATCGAGGAAATCTTCGGGTTTGTGGGGGATGGGGTGAAACAGTTGTTGCGCTTGTCGATCGGCGAGGATAGTCGGGTCACCTTCGACGAGGCGTTACGAGTGTTCAGACGCCAGTACTTAGCCCATTGCCTCGATCGCACGACCTTTTATCCCGGCATTGGAGAGATGCTCACGCATTTCGCAAGCAAGCGGAAGGCCGTCGCCACCAACAAGTCGATCGAGTACACCAACGCAATTCTTCAAGGACTCGGGGGGGATCATTTTCAATGCGTCGTCGGAGGGGATCACGGGTTCGGGTTAAAACCGGAGCCGGGTATGCTGTTGCATGTCATGGAGCAGCTCAACGTATCGAGGGAACAGACCGTGCTCGTCGGGGACAGCACCAACGACATCAACGGCGGGCACAATGCCGGGATTCGTGTCTGCGCAGTCGGGTATGGGATGGGGAACCGACCCAAGATGGAAGCCTGCCGCCCGGACTGGTTTATCGAACGACCGGAAGAACTCATGGAGCTATTCATATGATGACCGAATCGTTCCTCGTATCTCATGAAGCGTATCTCGCAACAAGGAGTCGTCGACGAAACACCGATGTGAAAAGACCCGGCTGGCTCCTCAGCGTTCAGTTCCTATCTCTTCCCACGCTTCACGCTTCACGCTTCACGGTTTTCTTGCTTGCCACGGCCCTCAGCCTCAGCCTGAACCTGAATCTCGCGCAGGCAGCTCCCGGGCTGGCGGATCGTGTGGTGGAACAGAAACTGCCAAACGGGTTGACGGTGCTGATGGTCGAACGACATCAGACGCCGGTGGTCTCCCTCAACATGACCTTCAGGGTTGGGGGAGTCAATGAACAGGTCGGACAAACCGGCCTGGCGCATCTCTACGAACATATGGCGTTCAAGGGTACAAGGACGGTCGGGACAAAGGATTATGAGAAAGAGCGGCCTATTCTCGAAGAGTGGTTTCGAGTGGGGACCGAGCTGGAGCAGCGGCAACGAGAACTTGCCCGGAAGAGCCAGGAGAGATCTGCCAGTTCCGAAGATCGGGCAGCCATCGAGAAATTGCAGAAGCGATTCATTGAACTACAAGATCAGGCGGGCCAGTTCGTGGCAGGCAATGAAATGGCCTTGCTCTACCAACGCCATGGAGGGGTCGGACTGAATGCGGCGACCGGCAAGGATCTGACCCGCTATATGATCAGCCTTCCGGCGAATCGTCTGCCTCTGTGGGCCGCGATCGAAGCCGATCGTATGGCGCATCCGGTCCTTCGTGAATTCTACAAAGAGCGCGGAGTGGTCATGGAGGAGCGGCGGATGCGGAATGACGACAGCCCCAATGGACTGTTGTATGAAACTTTCACCTCGGCAGCCTTTCGCGCGCATCAGTATGGCATTCCGACGATCGGGTGGGAGTCGGATATCCTATCGCTGACACCGGCCGACACCGACGCCTTCTTCAAAGCGTACTATGGTCCCGGCAATGCCACGATTGCCATCGTGGGCGATATCAATCCGAAGGAGGTCATGACGTTGATCGAGCACACGTTTGGCACGATCCCGGCTTCGCCTTCGCAGCCCCCGCTTGTCACGGTTGAGCCGCCTCAACGAGGGGAGCGGCGCGTGGAGGTGGAATTCGATGCCGAACCGTCACTGATCATCGGGTATCACAAACCGGCGTTGGGCCATCCAGACGATTATGTCTTCGACGTGATCGACGCAGTGCTGAGCGAAGGGCTCACCTCCCGGCTCTATACGAGCTTGGTCCGAGAGAAACGCATTGCCGTCTCGGTCGGCTCCGATGCAAATTATCCAGGAGTCCGCTCCCCCAATCTGTTTATCCTCAATGCCACGCCGCGCGCGCCCCACACGACGGCAGAAGTCGAATCGGCCATGTATGCCGAGATCGAACGGCTCAAGACGGAGCCGGTCTCGCCCAAGGAACTTGAAAAGGTGCTGAATAATCTCGATGCCGATTTGGTTCGGGCGCTTCGATCCAACGGAGGTCTTGCGTCTCAGTTAGCACTCTTTCAGACAGTGGCGGGAGACTGGCGTTACGCGTTAAAGTCCCGGGATAAGATCGCTGCCGTCACGGTGGCTGATATCCAGCGTGTAGCGACTGAGTACTTCACAAAATCGAACCGAACGGTGGCGACGTTGGTGAAGAAGGCCGGGGAAAAACATATGGCGACGGCGCCGCAGGGCGAGGTGACGCGATGAGAGACGTGAAACGTGAAATGCAAAACGTGAAACGAGGTAGCTTTGCTCTGCTCTCGTTAATCATGGCGGTCGCCATTCCGTTGCTGGCCGCCTGCGCTGGAATTTCGACGTTGAACGATCCCAGGCATATGACGTTTAAGCCGGTAGAGTTCACCCCGCCGGAGCCGGATCGTGTGGTGTTCGAGAATGGGATGGTCGTCTATCTCCTGGAGGACCATGAGTTGCCCTTGGTCAGCATGACGGCAACGATGCGAACGGGCAGCTGGCTCGATCCAGCAGACAAGATCGGACTGGCGTCGATGACAGGCTCCGTCATGCGAACCGGTGGAGGCGGAGGTCTGTCGGCTGAAAAGGTGGACGAAGAGCTCGAACAGTTTGCCGGGGATCTTTCCGTCTCGATTGGACGGCAGTCCGGTTCTGCATCGCTCGATGTGCTCAGCAAGGACTTGAAGCGAGGGCTTCAGATCTTCGTGGGACTCATTCGGACACCCACCTTTGAGCCGGCGCGGGTTGAACTCGCCAAGCTCCAGGCCATAGAAGGGATCCGTCGCAGGCACGATAACCCCGGTGCGATTGTCGGACGTGAGTTCGTCAAGCTCTTGTACGGAGAGGATCATCCGTCGGCGTGGGAAAGCAGTATCAAATCCATTACCCGCATCACCAGAGACGATCTGGTCGCGTTTCACCGGAAGACCATTCATCCGAACGGCATCATACTGGGTGTAATAGGCGACTTCGACAAATCCGAAATGCTGGCTCTCCTGCGCGACGTATTCGGCGATTGGAAAAAGGGCGAGGTGCCGGTGCTGAAGATTGCCGACGTGCCCCAGAGCCAGCCGCCGAAACCCATTGTACGGTTCGTGAATAAGGAAACTTCTCAGACGCATCTCCGTCTGGGTCATCTGTCGATCAAACAGCACGACCCCGACTATGTGTCGTTGGCGATCGCGAACGACATTCTGGGAGGCAGTTCGTTTCGCAGCCGTCTCTTCAACGACGTGCGAACCAAACGGGGCTTGGCCTACTCCGTCGGCAGCCGGTTGAATACCGGGGTGCATGATCAAGGGGTTTGGTTGATGCGCGCGGAGACGAAGTTGCCGTCGACGCAAGAGGTCATCGCTCGGTTTGTGGCGAACATGGAGCAGATGCGGACGGAGTTGGTGACGGACAGCGAGCTGGCAGAAGCAAAAGAGGCGTATGTGAACTCGTTCGTGTTCTCCTTTGGCAGTCCATCCGCAATTGTGGGGCGGTTGGTTGAACTGGAATACGACGGGCTTCCCAAGGATTTTCTCCAGCAAGTGCGTGCCCGCGTCGTCGCGTTGACGAAAGAGGAAATCCTGGCGGCAGCGAAGAAACATTTCAATCCAGAGCGCTTGACCATTGTTGCCGTCGGGTCCGGCGAAGCCCTGCCGAAGTTGCTGTCGGGATTCGGGGACGTGAAGGAAATTAAGTTGGCTCCGGAAAGCTAAGAAGGGAGAGCGGGTCCTGTCGCCGACCAGCCCGACCGTCCTCGCACCCCGCCCGGTGTAGGGACCCCGCTGCGGGCGGTCGGGCTCCCAGGTCGGCGCCACCCGCTCCAGAAAGTGAAAGTCTCCAGAGCTTTGGGTGGGGAGTAGAGGGGAAAGATGGAAGGTTCAGGCGAGACTTATGCTCGCATAGCCACACTTCAAGAAAGTTATACTTATGTTGCTCAGTTGCAGGCATGTAAGCAATGAGAACTTTCTTCTTGCCTATCTTGATTTTACCGGAACAAAGCACTTCTATGAAAACAGTGAATTAGACGAACAAATAGAAAGGATTGAGAAGGTTGTTTGCGCAGTATATGGGGGAATTGATAGTGCCTTTGACGGAGACAAAACAAATCTATTCGTTCACATGTACGCAGACTCTCTCGTGATCGCCGAGAAGAACCCGATTGAACGTTGCGCGCAGAAACTTGTTAATCTGATGTTGAAGGTCCAACGTCAAGTTCTTTTGGATTGCCTGTCGAATAAGTTCAAGGCGAAAGCCTCTGAGAAGCCGAATTTATGCCGACTTTAAGCCGAGCCTTAGTAAAACGAGGTCCTTATTACGGGATGATCTGTGGAGAGAGGCAGCAATCAATAGACAATATCTTCTCAAATTTTAGTTTGGTCGGCGGTTCGGCAATCATTGGGATGGACAAGGCTCTCAAAGGTTTACCCATGGGGACGTACATTGAGGCGTCTCTTATCACGGAAGCAGGAATTGAACAGGAAAGACTGATCGATGTAACAAATAAGAACGGGTCAAGGTTTGATGTGCTCTCATTTGTTAAGCCCGGAGAAAGATTTGATTTCATTCGCAGTACCCTTTCTCCTGCACATAACAGCCCCTCGGACATTAAGGCTTGGGTAGAGCAAATGATTGAACGTTCCGGCAATGACGAACACTTTAGACGCAAAATAGCTCCATGGGTGGATGCAGTAAGAGGATCTCGCCAATCGATATGTCGGAGAGGTGAATGCCTCACCGAATCTGACGGCTGAGAGCTGACCGCTGAAGGCGTATGCATGGCACTTGAAGACGACTTTTCAGACATTATCAAGAAGGCGCGAATTGGCCAGGGACTTTCGGTCGGTGATGTCGCCCAGATGGCCGGAGTGCCTAGCGGGAACATCACGGCGCTGGAGAAAGGCGCTTGCCCACCCGACCGCGCTGAGGTTCAGGCGCTGGCGAAGGCGTTAGGACTTCGCCCTGGTCCGCTGGAGCAGCTCGCGATCGAGAAGTGGGAGCCGGTCGCGCAACAGCCGCTAGCCTGGATGAAGACAGTACAGGGGTCGATCGGTGGCTATGGGGTGCAGGGCTATGTGGTCCATGACGGTGGTGAAGC
>Ga0163152_10003274_pt1 | contig 21317 bp, 23 predicted proteins | sample OliLakLV19MP8IB2_FD_148635 | JGI IMG/M metagenome (GOLD analysis project Ga0163152, IMG submission 148635) | Freshwater microbial mat bacterial communities from Lake Vanda, McMurdo Dry Valleys, Antarctica - Oligotrophic Lake LV.19.MP8.IB-2 | ecosystem: Environmental > Aquatic > Freshwater >...
ATCACCACTTGATCCACGCCCGGACTCACCACGCAATACAGCGTGTATTGTCCCTTCGGCGCAACCACCGTGAGTTTCAGCCCGCCGTCGTTGGCGTCCGCCTCGATCGTCGTCGGGATAATCCAAACCGCGCGCTTGCAATTCGTCTCGGCGCGAATCACGCACAAGCGGCCGGGCATCGCCTTGACGCTGACGGGCACCTTGAGCGTCTCGCCTGCCAGTGGCGGCTCGGCCGTCTCGCCTGGCGGGAGCAAGGCCATCGACAGGGCAAGGACAAATGCAAACATGGCGTCTCCATTACCGATTAACGAACCGCTCCAGCGGCAGATAGTCCGGCATCGTGCCCAGCCCGTAGGCTTGCTGGCCAATAAGCGTCCGCAACTCCACGAGTTTGAGGCGGCACCTGTCGGCGTCCAGCGGATGCACGCGGCGCAGGTCGTCGAGCAAGTCCCAGGCACGCCGCCGCCAGCGTGCCTCTTCGATCCAATCGCATTGCCAGGGCGTGTTGCTCGTCAGCCAATCGTGGTGCTTGCCCGCGACTTGATAGCCGTGGAACGCCTCTTGCGCCGTCTGTGGGAAGCGGAAGGCGTCGGCCTCGTGGACGGCGGGCGAATCGGTCCCGGCTGCGACCGCTGCCAACAGCATCATTTTGAACATCGCAGCGACCTCTCGCCTCTCGTTCCATTCGCTCGCTTGCCATAGGGGTTTGCACACGGTTCCGAATCGGCGAAGTCGCCATGTACAGCGCTGTTTACCGAGCGCAACCAGTGGAATTGATAGAAGTTATGGGCGGCCAGCTATATAGATCAATTCGGCACAAATAAGGCGAGCGTTCGCCGCGCCGTGAGGATAGCGGCCCTGTCGGGGTGGTCCGGGCAGGTCGCGCATCAGGGCCGACGGCAGAGCCACGCTTGCCCCTCGGGCCATAGAAGCGACTCGATGATCTCGAAGCCGACCGTGCCCAGCCAGTAACGAATTGTAAATGGCGAGAAGAGTTGCAGATGGAACCGCTGATAGCCAATCGTGGAAGGCTCGGTCCACGGGCGCGGTGTCTGAAGCTGGAAGATGCCCCCTGGCGCGGTAACCGCCAGAAGCTCGCCGAGCATCGATCGCCAGTCGGGGACGTGTTCGATTACCTCGCGGCAGAGTACCGCCTGGTAACGCCTGGGAAACAACGAGGCGTGGAACCGATCGGACACCGTGATATGGTCGCCGGTCTTCGCCTGGGGGATGACATCAAAACCATGAACCGACCACCCCCGATCAGCCATCGCCTTCAGCGCCCCGCCCTCCAGGCAGCCGACATCCAAGAAGGTTTTATCGCCACTCGGGGCACCAAACCAATTGGCATTGGTCGTGACCTGGAAGGCGCAGCCAGCGAGATCGACGCTCTGATCGAGAATATGCCGAAGGTACTTTTCATCGTACTCATGCTTTATATCCCCATAACTCACGTCGCTTGAGTCGGAGCCGCAAGCCAGGCAGCGACGCCAGACGCTGCCATCGACTGCGGTCCACAGGGAAACCATCTCGCCGGGTTCGTGGCAGACTCGGCAACTCATGACATCCCTCGGTTGGGTACGAACAAGGCTCGCGTTCGCACCGCTTCAGGCCGCGCGGGAGCGAGGTAATAAACCGCCAGGGTGGCTCTCGCCTCGGCGTCCTTGGCCACCAATTGCGTGCCGTGGAACGCCGTATCCGAGGGAAGCCAGGCCACCGCCCGACCAGGAGCCGGTTCGACGCTGGCCTTGACCTTTCTGGCGTTTGGATCCCAGAGTTCAAACGCCCCCCCCCAGGACTTCTGCCAAACGGGGTTGAGGAACAGCACGAGATTGACCCGCCGCTCCAGGTCCGGAAATATCGGGTGCCGAGCGTAGTCGATGTGCGGCGAAAGATGGCCGCCTGAATCGGTGACGTGCAGCCCGCCGCCGTGCAACGTGTGGTCCGCCTTTAGACCATCCACATGGGTCAACTCCTGAAGCCGCGAGGCCATCCCCTGAAGGTCGCGCAGCATCTTGGCAATGCCGGCCGGCATCAGCGCCAGATCACGACAGGCACGCTTGCCGCGCTCGCAGTCGTTGTCGTACCTCGATTCCCAACCCGTCCATTGAGCGTTGGGAACTTGCGAATACAAGTCGGCCGCGAGCGAAGAACTGATTAAGTTGTTGAAAACGAGGTAGGGGAATGGGTCGCTGCTATAGATCGTTTCCATAAATCTGATTTCCATGCCTCGTACTCCGCTTCGTAACGGGCCAGATTCGACATCTTGTAAAGATCGACAGCGCGCAGCACGCCACCGCCGAAGTGGCAGCCACCATCTTCGAGCTTGAAATGCACACCAGGCCAGGACTCGACGCCATACCACTTGTTGGCATCCCCAGTCCGCCAGCGATTGCCAACGGACTCGGCACATAGCCAGTAGAACGAACCACTAAAATGCCAGGCGCTCGCCGACCCATTGAAGCCCTTGCCGGCTTTCCTGAACCCGCCGGCAAGAGGATGAGCTTTAAGCAATGACTCGATCACCGGCCAATGGTCCAAATTAACGCGATAAAGAAGGTTTGCCCAACGGTGGATTGTCGTTCCCGGATTGCAGGGGCGAGTCACACCTTTGGCATGACCATAGAACACGGCACCGGTTTCGCCGCCGAGCGTCTCCCAAAGCATCGGCCAAGTCTTCATCTCCCGAAGGTGGCAGTCGTTGCTCGTCTCGATCCAATCGACGCGCTCGCCAGCGAAGTAATCGCGAACGCGAGACGCCTCATCGGTCCGGCTGTCCGCCGTGATCGCGATGGAGCGACGCCCGGTAAACAGATCCAATCGCATCCGCAGCCGATCGAGATTGAGCTGCCAGATCCCGTTGCCCTTGACGGGATAGACGTGGTACAGCAGATGCCGGGGCGAAGTCCGATCCGGCTTGATTGGAAGTGGCGCAAGAGGCTCCGAACGGTAGTCGGAGCAGTTGGCACAAGTCTTCAGGTCGGCCCTGGAAAACGACCGCGTGCAACGCTCGTGGAGGTCGCAAGAGCGAACGTGGCGATCCCCCGTCTTGCAGGAGTTACACCACTCCAACACTGCGCCCTCGTGGATGCAGGGGAGACTGGCGACACTGGCGACACGCTGAACGGGAAGCACGATCCCGATAGGCTTGGTCCACAGCTTGCGGAAGTCGTCGCGCTCGCGAAACCGTTTGCAGCCTGGGCAGTCCTCGTTCGTTGTCGGGTCGGGATGTCGCGCGAAGCACGGGCGCAGGCCGTTTTCAGAAGTTGACGACATGTACCCGGCCCTCTTTGAAAATCACCGATGCCGACCACTTACGGCCGTCCGCGTCGATGACGCCGTGGCGCCGATAGTACCACTGACGAATGGGCCAGTCGCCGGTTTCAAGCTCCGGATCGCCCACGGCGTTACGCACTTCGCCTTCCGTCATGCCCGGTCTAACAAGTGCCGCGAACTCATCGCGGGTCATTTCCGGCAACTCTGGCTGTCGGCCGCAAGTTGCCAGTGTCAACAGGAAGGCGGTCAACAGAATAGAAACATGCAAAGCAATCGTGGTTCTCATGTCAATCAGTTCGCCGGCCAACTCACTCCATTAGGTCGAACTGGACTTGAACCGTCGCGCAGGAACATAGTCCGCCGCCAAACTCCCCGAGGAACCGGATGTGCAGAGGGTCGCAGGAAATAACTTCTCCGGGGAGGGCGCTCCCAGCTGCCCCGCCCGTAGCGCGGAACTGGCACGGCCCGCCGAGCAGGTTGACCCACACAAGGGTCCACTGACCGTCGATGCAATCCACGGCTGCGTTCGGCAGGCCGTCCTCGCACGGTTCGGTTTCCGCGCCCGAGTCGTACGAGGGGCCGGAACCGGCGGGGATAAAGCTCATCAGGAACGTCCAGCCATCGGCACAGGCGCAAACGCCCGACAGTACCGTCATGACCACCGTGACCGGGTCGGGCCATGAGAGCGGCCCGCCCGCGTAATAGACCTCGCCGCAGCACTCGCCCCCGCCGCCGCCGCCAGACCCACTGCCAGACCCACTGCCAGACCCACTGCCAGACCCACTGCCAGGCCCGCAATCGCAATCGCAGCTAGGCGCTCCGAACGTGATCGCCAATCCGGTCGCGACGAGAGCGATGAGGACGAGCGCGGCCATCAAAGCTCCTGAACGCAGACGTTGCTCGGGAACGTGATCCGATACGTCTTTGTCTGGAGGACGCCATTGGCATCGCAAGTCTGCTGAGTCAGATCGAGGACGTTGTCGTTCCCCGAACCACAACCAGAGTCAGAGCCAGAGCCAGAGCCAGAGCCAGAGCCAGAGCCAGAGCCAGAGCCAAAGATGAAGTCATAAACGATGCCGGAATCGACGGGCGTAAACCCGCGTTCTCGCATCCACACCAGCGTGCCAGTTTCCACGTCCTCGCCGTTTAGCTCGTAAGCATTGTTCAGCGTGATTGTGCCCGAGCGACCGGGCGACTTTTCCTCATAGCCGTAGCCCGTCGTCTTCGGTTGCATCTCCGTCCACGAGTGCGGCGTGCCCTGCCCGACGCCCAAGCCGCCGCTGGGAGTACCCGAGCCATCAATGCGGGCAACGAAGAAGTCCCACGCCTGGATGTACTGGTCCACTTAGACGATCCCAGGATTGGTGAACAACAGCGCGTACTCGAACGACGGGTAGATCGGCCGGTTGTCCGCGTCGGATACTTTCGGAATCTGCGTTTTGACGTAGTACCAGCCCGACATATGCGCGTACGGCGCGAGGTTGTGCCCAGCCTGAACGTGTTGTCCGGGTATCGCCGCCGCGCTCGGGGTCGCCTCCGCGCCCGCCGAGTCCTTGCCCAGCGGCGGGTTCAAGTAACTGAACATGAACGTGATGTCGCAGAGCTTTTCGTTGGTGAACAGAATCTGCCCGCTGCCCGACAACTTCGCCTTGGGAAGAAACGGCAAGTAGCGGTTGATCGCCGCGCCTTCCAGCAGCAGTGACCCTTTCGGGTAACGCCACCAATCCGTTTGATTGATGGTGCCGATGGCTTGGTCGATGTAGGTGTCTTGCGTTGCACTGCCGATGGTGTAACTGTTCGGCACCTGAAACCACGTCATCTTGAGCATCTTCTTGCGCACGAACATTCGCAACTGGCCGTCGCCTGCCGGCTGGCCTTTTGGTGCCAGCGCCGACGCTACGTCGAACACGAACCGGCCCGCGTTGGCCGTGATGTACTCGCCCGCCGGGACCGTATCCACATCGACAAATCGCTCCCATTCCTTCGCATATTGATAGTGGGCCGCGAATCCTTGCTGATTGACGTATTCAATCACACCCGTCTGGATTTCGTCGTCCTGCACCGATTCGTAGGGGCGCGGCGTGAACGACACGTCCGAGAACTTGTAGCTCGGGTACGTCGTCACATAATCGAGCGGGTCCGCCTCCATGAAGCCCAGCGGGTCCGCCGCCGATTGCTCGGGATGACCCATGCCGTAAATGCTGCCGATGGACTCGACGAACAGCCACGGGTAATACGGATCGGCCAGCGGCAGAACCCGCCTGAGCCGCCCGTCGGCTGCCGGGTAGTAGCCGGTAGAACCCAATAACTCTTCGACCGCCAGATGGACTTGCCCGCGGCTGGTGATCGGCGCGTGGATCACCGACCCGTTGGAACGCTGCCCGTCGTCGCCGATGATGTAGTTGCGTGAGGACCGCCCCGCGCCGCGGATCGAGAATCCAGCCTTGGACGTACTCGTGCCGCGGGCGTCCTCCATGTATAAGCGTAGATTGGACATGGCGGTCTACTGCCTTGGGGTTAAACCAGACACTTGGGCTGCCATCCTGATACCGCCTCCGAGGTTGTTGAGACGCCACTGCACACGGACTACTGACCACGGACTACGGCAGAAGTATTGTCCCTACCATCCTCATAGCGCCTCCGAGGTTGTTGAGACGATCGGCGAAACCGCTCGCCGTGTCGATTACGTTGCTGACATTACCTGAGTGTTTATCGATAAACTTCGTAATCTTGTCAAATTCCAATTCCACTTTTACTTGAAATTTTAATGCACGATCCCAAGCCGACAATACTCCGGGTGTTGCTGAGGCCGTCGTTTCTTGAAAAAGCTTAACAGCTTCATCGATCAAGGGTGGAACTTTAGTTCCAAGATCTTTAGCCATTATAACTAGGTCGGGTAACAGCTCTCCAACATCATCGATGAATGGTTGAACAAGCTTAACAAGATCGCCAACCATGCCAACTGCATCGCTAATTCTTTTGCCCCACTCCCCTTCCGCTTGTTGGCCGCTTGCCTTAATTTCCGCCAGTTGCGTGCGGATTTCGCCCAGGAAATCGGCGCTCTTCGCCGCCGGGTCATCCTTCACACTCATCGCGCTCGCCCGGAACGCCTCCAGTTGCACGTTCTTCGACATGTCGCCCACGGACTTGAACGACGCATTCATCGCCGCCGCGAAGCCGGTGGCGTTCTCCTTGTCCGCCTCCCTGCCGCCGCCCTTCAGGCCCCGCATCAAGGCGTCGAGACCCTGCGTCCAGCCAAACGAATTCATCAGCTTGGCCGCGAACAGGATGATCTGTCCCAGCACTTCGCGAATCGTCTTGCGCACGTCGATCATCAGCGACTTCATCGAGCCGCCTTCGCCCGTTGCGTTCTTGAAGAAGCCCATCACTACTTCGCTGACGAACCGCATCCCTACCTGCATGACTTCTTGCAGGTCCGTAAAGATGCCCACGAGGCCGACGATGATGTCGGAAATCTTGTCTAACGTGGGCATGAACCCCTTCAGGAACACGCCCATTTCGTCTATGGACTTGTTCAGCGATTCACCCACGGCCGCCGCGATCTTCTGCACCATCGGCTGCAACTTCTTCATCAACGGCAGCATGTGATCGGCGAGATTCTTGACGACCTCGCGCGACACTTCCACGATGGGCTTCATCGCCACGCCGATGACGGCGTTCAAGTCCTTGAAGTGCCGCCCCAGGTCCGCCACGAGCGCGGGGTCGATGTGCTGGACGAAGTTGCTGGCGAGGTCCGTAATCTGCGTGAACGGCCCGATCGCTCCCTTGAGCGTGCTGACGAACGTGTTCACGAAGTCGGTGAGCGGCTTGATGCCACGCGCGATGTTGGGCATCGCCATGCCCGCGCCTAATACGCCTGCTGTTTCGCCCATGCCCGGCATAGTGGTTCCCTACTCGACTGGTCTCAACTCAACTCAAGCCGCATCCGCGCAGGATGGTGTCGGCCACGGACCGGATCGCCAAGCCGCGCTCCCACGAGTCCGCCGCATAAGCCGTGGCCGTGGGAGTGGACGATTTCTTCTTGGGATTGGGGCGACGCCGCACGCGCTCCGAGGCGTTCGTCGGCGGCGGCGGGCTGTCCGCTTCCTCGCCATCGGCCGCGAACCCCAGCGTGTCGCGGCCCACGTTGTAGTAGCCGCCAAGTTGACCGACGCCATGACCAACAGCACCGCCAATGGTTGCTCCCCGGTACAGATCATTGTCGGTTGCAGCAGCGATGCCAGCGCCCGTCAAAGCGCCACCGATAGCCCCAATGCCGCCAACGTTCCATCCCCGGTCCTGCCGCTTAAATTTTTCGACCATTCGTTTAGATTGGTCTCGCAGCTGGGCTAATTCTTCGCTCGGCGGCGGCGGGCTGTCTGATTCGGACGCCGGCGCTCCCCTCTGTGGGCCAGCGTATTGCTTGACGTTGGAACTCGCCTTCGACTTGGCGATCGCGTGGGCCAGCGCCGGGTGCGTGCGGCAAGCGTGTTGCATATGGGCCATCCATGCCTCATGGTTTTCCGGGGCCGCTTCCCCCTCGCCATCGGCCGCGAACCCCAGCGTGTCGCGGCCCACGTTCAAAAAGCCAGCGCCACCGCCGATCAATTGGCCAGCGCCGCCACCGATCATTAATCCGTCGATCGGGTCGTTACCCGTTGCGGCGGCAATACCCGCACCCGTCAGACCGCCACCGATGCCAGCCAGCGTTCCGCCCACCGCTGCCCGACCGTACCGATTGAACGCCCCGGAGACATGCCCCATCTCGTGTCGAGCTTCTGGCGTGTCGAACAGCGTGCTGCCGCGGACTTTGGGAATCGCGTGGGCCAGATGGTTTTCCGGGGCCGCTTCCTCGCCATCGGCGTGGGCCGCGAACGTGGGGCTTGGCGAAGTGTCTGATTCGGACGCCGGCGCTCCCCTCTGTGGGCCAGCGTATTGCTGAGTCGGCGTTCCGTTCGTGCCCGATGCCGCTTGCATCGCCGCATACGGGACGAACGCGGACGAACTGAATAGTGGCCTTCCCATCGTTACACCCCTTTTTCGATCCGCTTAATCAGCGTGCGGACGTAAGTTTTCGAGCAGTGCATCGGCATCAGCAGCGATGGGCCTTGCGACGTTTTGGGCGGGATGATCCGCACCCGTTGCTGGGTCACCTTCCCGGCCGCGACGTGGTTGTCGGCGGGGAAGCGGCACCCGGCCGGGAACTCCAGCCGCGAGCCGTCGCTGAACACCGCCTCAGCAATGTCGAGCGGATTCTTGTCGCCGTCCTCGTCGATCAGGTCCGTCAACTCCAGCCCGTCGTCGTCCATCGTCTGCGATTGGTTAAAGGGCATCGCTCAACCTCCAAAGTGTTTGACCGCTTGTTCGCGAATACGCGGAACGAAGGCAGCAAAGGCCGCGTCGTCATCCGGGTTCACGCCGTAAGGCTTCAAGTTTCCGCCGGTCGCCATTTCCCGCAACGCTGCCGTGCAAGCGTCGAGCGAGGGGTCGAGCGCCGCCCGGACCACGCCGCAAAACGATTCAGAGTTCGATTCCCAAACGCGGTCGAAGAATACATGGGCCGCCTCTCGGTTCCCTTGCGGCACGCCATGACTCTCCAGACTGCCCACGTCGCAGAACCGCATGAGCGTGACGTAGAAGCGGTCGCGAACCACCGAGCGAGGCACGCTGAACGGGTTGTCGTCCGACTCCCCCGGCACGGCCTTGAAGCACTCGAATTGATCGAATCCCAGACCGCCGATCGCCTGCAACCCGATCGGTTTTTCCTTGGTGCCCTTCTGGGGCGGCTTGGCGACCGGCGGCGTGTACGTCTCGGCAGGCATATCGGGTTCCGGTTCCAAACGCACGCCGGTGAGGTACGAGACCGGACGAGGACGCGTGTACGTCTCGGCAGGCATATCGGGTTCTGGTTCCGGTTCCGGTTCTGGTTCTGGTTCCGGTTCCGGTTCTGGTTCTGGTTCTGGTACGGGTTCCGGTTCTGGTTCTGGTTCTGGTTCTGGTACGGGTTCCGGGGGAAGTTCTTCAGCCGTTGGGTGGTCACTGCTGACGCCGGTGATCGACTCGCCGATTCCGGCAATGGCTTCACGCCATTCGCTGAGTTGCTGCCACAGCCCGAAGGTCTCACGCGGCGTCTGTTCGGCAATGTCCCGGCCCGAACAGTTCAGCGGCCAAAATCGCAGTTGTGCAAACGCCCGTCCCCAATTCATCTGTCCCGCCTGCGCCACGGCTTCAACCGTTTCTTGCTGAAGCGTCGTCACGAAGACTTGGTCGGGGTCGGGACCGCCCCGCTGTCTTTTGGGTTGGACGGCAACCCCCGCATCAGCACCATCGCCAACTTGACGCCAATCTCTTGGGGCTTCTCCGCGATCAAGGAAATCATGTCGTCTTCCGACAAGCCCGTGAGCAACGACGCCAGTTTCAACACGCCCGAGATCAGTGCCTGATTGCCCGGTGCCGCCTTGGCGTCGGGAGTCTTGCCGTCCGCCTCCGTAAGGCCGTCCGCCTCCGTAAGGCCGTCCGCCTCCGCGGCTGCCCCCTTCGTTGCCACTTTGTCGTCCGTCGCCGCGCCCAGAATCCGCATCATGGCTTCCGAGCCGAACGAGTACCGGCCTTGCTCCACGCACTCGTTGGTGAACCGCTCCGCGTTGACCTGGACCTCGGCTACCGTCATCATTCCCGCACCCACCATCGCTTGCCACGACAGCATCTTCGTTTGCAGGCCCCGGCCAATCAGCCATTGCTCCATCGCCGAAATTACAGTCCCCCAACGCAAGTCGCCGAACGAAATCGTTCGGCCGCGCCACTCCATCGTGATCGGGGCTGCGTTCGCGCCCAATCCAGTTGCCACACTCGCCGACATCGTTCATCCTCTGGATGGAACCGCACTTAAAACGTGACGGCGTATACCCCGTTGCTTTGCATCGACGCCGAGAACCGAGCGACCGTGTTCCGCGTCGCCGTACTCACCCGCATACTGCCGACTCGCATCGGTATGGCGAACGATGGGCCGCCCCCGCCCAACGCGAACGTCACGGTAATGGCCTGACCTTGGGTCAGACCAGTCGTTCCGTTGTACGGCCCCTCCGTCGAGCCGCTGCACGAGAACACGCCCGCTTCGTTCGTCTGGTAGCCCGAACTGGTGAAGTTCGTGGTGTCAATCACTTCCGCCGCGAAGTCGAGGTCGAACTTCTCCATTGGATGCGACACGGCAGTCCAAGTCGTTGACGCAACCTTGCCTACATAAAATGCCACCCCTTACCTCCCAATGACTTACGTCATTATTGAAGAAAACTTTACATACTCGATTCGTTGGTGCGTAAGAGGTTGCGTTGCATCTTGTGTTGGCCTCGAATGCGTCCCGAGGGGCGGTCGTTTACGCCGTCTTCAAGACAACGGCAATCGTGTAAGTCAGCACGTCCGAGCCGTGCGTGTTCGTGATCCGCACGTTGCGGTTCGTGGCGTTGATCGTGGTCGCCGTCGGCGAGCCATACGAGAACGCCGCTCCCGCCTCCCCATTCACCTGCGGCGTCGTGCCGCCCAGGAACCACGCCAAGGGGTTCGCCGCGCCGGGGTCGTAGCGCCACGTCGCGCCCGCCCCTTTTACCAGCACGATGTACGCGCCCGTCGGCGTCAACGCGCGATTGAACCCCGGCTCCGTCACAGCCCGCAAGTCGATCGTCACCGCCGCCGCCGCCGCCAACGTGCCCTGCACGAAGTACACTTCGCGGGCGGCGGACGCTCCCACGGTCGGGGCGATGGTCACGGCCAGGGGGCCGCTCTGACTTGACGAGTTGAAGCCCGTGATGTCCAGTTCTTGTTGCCACTGGAGCGACAAGTTCAGCTTGGCAATCGTGAGCGGCATGAATCACAGCCCTGGGCTTTAGCCCGTGAAAGCCATGCCGATTTATCGGCGGTGGATGAAACGCTTTTCTGGGCTTCAGCCCTTGTCTTTGGCTCTTGTTACGCTACGATATCCTCGCTCTGGGACTACAGGGCGTCGGGAGCAATCCCGTAGAAGCCCCCGGACTTTAGTCCGTGGGGAGTAGTCACTGCGGGTTCTCCTCGAACGCCGATTGGAACGCCGCGCGGAACATAAAGTTCCGCGCTCAGGGTGCAATGTAACCCACCCTCAGAACTGGCGGGTTAATCCCCAGCCGGAAAGCCGCCCCGCTTCAGCGGGTGCGGATGGTTATTTCTCCGCTCGCACGGACCGCACGATGTCCTCGTGGTCGGATCGAATCGCCGCCAGTTCCGCGTCGTACCGGGCGCGGTCCTTGGGGTCGTCCACCAGTTGGCCCTCGTTGACCATCAACCGGGTGACGGATCGCAGTTTCACTTTGCGCTTTGCCAGTCGTTGCTCGCAGAACTTCGCTCGCTCGTCCCCCGACGACTTCTCCCAACACGACTCGCAGAGGATCGCAATGGCCAGTTGCACGGACGACTGGTGCGATCCCTTGGTGATTTCCGTGGCATACGGCGTGTAGTGGAACGGCTTCCACAGCATCGAGTCGCCGCAAGACGGGCAGGCCGCGCACCCTTGACGCAGTCCCTCGGCATTCATCGCCTCGCGTTCGCCCGGCTCGTATTCCACCGTGACGGTTGCCACTACGTTTCCTCGCTCAAGTCCCAGGTGAACGTCAGTTCCCAGGTCGTGCGGAACGGTCGCCAGTTGATGGCCCCCGGCGCGGGCGGATCGTAGCTGACGAACATCATGGGCCGCTTCAGGATTGCCTCGCCGCTGTCGTTCAACAGGTCCGTCTCGTGGAACGCACGGATGAGCTTCCCCAACAGTTTCGTTCCAAGCGGCGGGGCCGCGGCAGCTTCTTCCACGGCAGCCGACACACGGCCGTGGTAGTCCAGTTCGTTCCGCAGCCACAACGTAATCCGCGTCTGCCCCTGAAGGACGAACTCGCCCACGTCGCCGCCGCCGATCATCACGTCGCCGTATTCCCAGGTCAGTGACGGCAATCGCACGGTGACGAACCGGCTTTGCGAGGGCAGTTCCGACGGGATGACTTCGTCGTCCAGCACGATCCACACCTGCGTCTCGTCCACGATGTCCGCCGCGATGGCGTGCAGGCCAAGCCGCCGATGGATTTCATCCAGTGTGTGGCCAGTGTGAGTTCGCGTCACGCTGCTGTCGAACGGCATGACTTACCCCTGCCTGGTGAGGGGGTTCGTCGTCGAGTCGTCCATCCGTCGTCCGAAGAAGCGCCGGGCGATGTCCGTGGGGCGGTTGTAGATGCCGTTCCGGTTCGTGCTGGTGTCCACCATGTTCATGACGCCCGCGTCCGCCACTTGTTGAAGACCGAACACCAAGTCGCCGTTGGTCAACGCCACGAGCATTTCGCGAGCGTCCTTGTACCCCGGCGAGTTCTCGGGGTTCGGCACGCGACGCTTGGCGAGATGGTAATATGCCAGATCGCACACCAGCCCCTTCAGGGCGGCGGCGCTGGCTCCGGTCAAGGCCGCGAGCGCGGTGGGCGTGTAACGTCCGCCGCGATAGCAAGACATTTCGACTTCGCCCGATGCCCGAAGGAGGGTTGCCGCGACCTTGGTATCGGTGAGTATTTGCAACGGCGTCAGCCGCACACGGTTGTCCGTCGCGAGATCGCCGATCTTTTCAACGTCGTGAAAATTGATGAGGTCCGCGGCAGTGGCGTAGCTCGTCGCGCTGGAGATCGGCGTAGGCACGATGGCGACTCGCTAAAAGGGCCGGATCGTTACGCGATCACGGTTTCACGCCAGATAATGGTGGAAGCGAACAGCGCCACGCTCGCCTTGGTCGCGGCGAGGTAGACGAAGTAGCCCGGCGGGACGACGAGCGTGCCGTTGAATTCGTACTTGGCCAGCGTAGTCGCGTGCGCCGTGCCCGTGTCGGCTTCGAGATTGAACGTGAACAGCGCGCGAATCCAGTCCGTCACCGCGCCAGCCGATACGGTGTTCGTGCCGGTGTTCGATGCTCTGGCCCGTGAGGATTGACCACGGAACAGGAGTCCGTTGATCGGCTTGTTCGTTTCGTCCAAGGCGGTCAAGACAGCGCCCGTGGCAATGGCGGCCAGAGGTCGGGCCATCACGCCAATCGCGCCAAAGTCCGACGTGCCAGACGTGCGAGCGGTGCTGACTTCGATAAGTTCCAGGTTGACGCCCGAATTCGGCGGGTTCCACACCGGCAACCCACCACCACCCAGCGCTGTGGCCGTGTAAATCGGGATGGCGAGTCCCAGCGGCGTGGTGGACAGACTGTACGTCCGGCCGTCGTAGGTCGTGGAATTCGCGAGGTTGTCCGACATTGGCGTCTACCTTCCGGTCGTTGATGGATCGTTTCCCGACGCCAAAGGATCACAGGCCGGTAATGAGGAAGCCGCTGGGCGCGGCCGCGATCACCGGCTTGATGTGTTCGGTGCAATACCCTTGCGTGTAGCGGTGCTTGGGTTCGTCGAACGTCTCCATCTCCATTTCTTTGCCGTAGTAGTAGATTTGGAGCGTCGAGAACGCGGGCGAACCGGCGACCCCGTCCAGCCCGCCGACTCGCGACAGGGCGACCGCGCTGTTGTCGTTCTTGACGAAGCGCTTTTGCGGGTTGTTGCCGGTGGTGGTTCCTTCCGAGCCGAACGACTCGGCCGCCGTCGGATTCTGCGTGGACACGGGAGTCGTTTCGATTTCCAAGTCCCAGCCGTAGAGTTGGTCGGGCAGGCCCCACTTGGCATTCAGGCCCGCGACGCGGCCCTTGACCTGATTTGACGCATCTACCGAGTGCTTGAGGTAGTCGTGGATTTCGGGCGACTGGCTCATTTGCAAAGCCAGATTGGGCGACAGGAGCAGCTTCAGCACGCCATCTTCGTTCACGTCGATCATGGCGTTGGTCGCCAGCGTGATCCGCAGAGCGACCGCATCCAGCGACCGCTTGATCGCCGTATAGTTCGGGCTGTTCGGGTCGGAACTGGCATCGCGCCAGTGGCCGCGACCGCCATTCAGCTCATTGACGCTTGCCGTGTTGCCGCCCCAATTGCTGGCCGTTTCCAGCATTTCGACAACGCGCTTCACCCGCTTGGTCATGAGTTGGTGGCGGGCGGCATCCGAGTGCAGTTGCAGCACCTTGATGTCGGCGTTCTCGATGGCTTCCCAGCCGATCGTGAACCCCTCGGTTCGCCGCGTGGTTTGAAATTCGATGTCCTCGAATTTCAACTGATTCTCGTGGAACTCCGGTCGCTTCTTGCCGTCGGCCCAGATGTTCATTTCGTCGTTGACGGCGCGAACGACCTGATCGACGCCCATTCGCTTGTACACGCCGACGGGCTTGCTGGTGGGGACCAGTTGGGCGTAGTTGTTGATTCGGTACTTCTTCGGGTCTCGCATGAACGCGATGAGTTGGCCCGTGGCGGCCGGCACAAACCCCGAAAAAGCCGACAGATGTTGCAACGCCATGACTCACGTACTCCCTGGTCCCGCCGCTTGCGCGCCGGATGTTCTCGATCGTCGTGCTACGCAGCGCTAATCTGGCCGCGTTGCACTTTGACCTTGATCTGATCGCCCGACACACCGTTCTGAAGCGCGAGCGCTCCGTATTCTTCGCGGTCCGTCACCGTGGTCACGCCCTTGCCGTTGGTGTCGGATTTGAGCCGATCGCCCACGGTCACGGTGCCGCCAAGTTCCAGCGCCGTCTCTTCGGTGTCGTCGAAGACGCCGATCGGCTCGCCCAAGATGGCGGCGTAGCCGGCGGAGTCGATGTAAATGCTGCGGCGAGACCCCATCTGGCTGACGCCAAACACCAGCTCGCCAGTACCAGCCTGGGTCACTCGCCCGCCGTTGACCGTCGTGGTCAACTTCACGAACCGGCACGGATAGATGTTTCCGTTGGCGATGAAACTCTGCATGACCGCGTCCCTCTTCAGTTCTTTCCGCCGTAGCGGTTAGGCCAAGTTGCTGTAAACCGCCGTGACCTTTTCCAGCGTGCCCGCCGCCGTGGCGTTGTCCGAGCGTAGCGGTTAGGCCAAGTTGCTGTAAACCGCCGTGACCTTTTCCAGCGTGCCCGCCGCCGTGGCGTTGTCCGAGTGCAGGATGATCGGTTCGTTTTGACCGTTGAGCGGCCAGGCTCCGTTGCTCGTGCTGTACAACGCGCCGATGCCGATGGCCGGCGCGATGGACCCGATGCCGCCCGCCATCGTGTCGCCCGGATCAATGCCGAATAGTTTCGTGGTCGCGCTGGCCGTCAGCGTGAAGGCGGGGTGGGCCAGATTGTCAGCGGGGTTCGTGTCGGTCGTGATGCCGAAGAACCAGAACGGCGCGCCTTTGAGAACGCCGGCCGTGGGAACGTTCCCCGCCAAGGTGATGGCCAGCGTCGCGACGCTGCTCACCGTCGTGATGTTGTAGTTGCCGTCGGCAGACTGGTACACGACGTAGTCGTTGGCCGCGATGTTGTTGTTCGCGGTGTTGATCGTGCCGAAATTCGAGTACGTCCCCGGATTCTGCGCGATGTTGATGACCGCCTGAGCGGCGGCGGCGGCGGCGGACGCAAACGTCTTGCCGAGCGGTCGCATGACGGTCAGAGCGTGAGCAGTACCGGCGTTGATGTACCACGTCTCGGCGAGCGAGGTAAACAGGCCCGGCATCGGCTCGACCAAGCGAGTGATGACGGTTCCCGCCACGGCGGTGATCCGACCGTAACCCTTGCGTTTGTAAATGAGCGAACTCATCGACGGTATCTCCTGCAAAACGACATCGAATCGTTCAACCCGTGACGACCGCGTGGCCGTTCATGGCGTAGGTCATGCACTCGTTCCACGGCTTATGGGTGGACCGCATGTACGCGAGTGCCTTTTCCAGTTCTTGCTCGCCGAACCCATAAGCCTGTTGCGCCTCGACCCGTTGGCCGGTCAGCGGCAGGAAGTCACCCGTTGGCGCGCCGTGGGCGGCGTAGGCGAGCGAGGCGTCCCGTTCCCAGCACGAGCGAATTTCCTGCACCTTGAGGGCGCGGTCGCGATGGGGAAGGGAGGCCAGATGCTGGGTGAGTCGTTCGGCGTCGCGCGGATCGGCGATGGCCGCAACGCCTTCCAACTGAAGCTGGTAGACGATGAGTTCGGAATCCTTGCGGGCGTTGACGCCCTTAAGGTTGGCGATCTCGCGGTCCTTGGACTGGAGATTGCGCTCGGTCCGGGCCATCCGCGATTCGAGGGTCCGCAGGGCGGCCTGATACGCGACCGGCACTTCGTTGTTCTGCATCAGTGTTGCTCCACCAAGCGCACCGGCTCCAGCGCCAATGGCCGCTCCTTTTAATGGGTCTCCCGTAAACGCCCCAATGCCGGCACCTAACAGCCCGCCGGCAACCCCGCCGATCCCAGCCTTGCCCGCTTTCCCAACGAAGCTGCCCCCGTACTGCGCCTGCTGTGGCGGTCCGCCGGCCATGTGTTGGCCGGGAACCATTTGGCCGGGGAGATAGCTTCCCCCGCCGGCCATGTGTTGATCACCTTGCGGTTCCGGCATCTCGTGAGCGCCGTCGGCCAGCAGGGCAGCGAGTTCTTGTGGGGTGGGACGATTCTCGTCCTGTTCGTCGTCCTGTTCGTCGTCCTGTTCGTAGCCCTGTTCGTCGCCCTGTTCCTCGTAGCCCTGTTCCTCGTAGCCCGGATCGTCTTCGCCCGGATCGTCTTCGACTTGCTCGTCCGCGTTGGGGTCGGTGCCCCCCGCTTCGCGAGCCATGTCGTCGGAGTATCGCTTGCACACGCCGTACAGCGTGGGGTCGTTCCGCGTCGCGTACTGGAACTGCTTCATCCAGTCGTCGTGCCCTTCCGGGGCCATGTCCGACTCTTCGCCTTCGTCTGGAGGAACGTCGTCGTCTTCGAGTTGGCCGTCATCGACAGCCTGCTCGTCAGGCAACTGCTCGTCGTCGGCGTATTGCCACGCTTGGGTCATGGGTCCGATCCTCATTGCATGGTCGTTCGGTAACGAGCGACCGTGCTACCGGGTAATAGGGGAGACAGGAGGTAAACAAAGCGGCGCAGTCGCCGCGCCGTAGGTGGCCGAAGCCGTGTCGTGCTGGGACGTGATTGATCCGCCAGCCCGAGTTGTCAAAAGCTTCTGTACCCGCTCTTCTTGCGTTGTCCCGTTCGTTGCCACTGACCGTTGACGACATTGACTTCAAAGCCCTGTTCGTCGAATGCCTTGCCGGTCGAATCGCGGGCGATGTTCCCGACTGGATCGCCACCAGCGAACTGGGCGGAAGCCGGTGCAGCCGATGGCCTCGGGGCAGCCGATGGCCTCGGGGCAGGAGCAGCGGGTGCGGGCGACGAACCGGACACGATCGAGCCGGGATGCTTGGCCACGAGCGAAGCGATCGTTTGCTCCTCGAACGCCTTGGAGGCGGCAGCCGCCACGGCGGGGTCGATGGGTAGCGCAGGCCGGTTCATCCGCGTGCGTTTGTTTTGCGCCTGTTGCTGATTGGCGAGGTCCGCTTGGAGTTTGCTCCCCATCGCCGAGGTCTGGGCCGCTGGTGCCACCGGAGCTGCTGGTGCCACCGGAGCTGCTGGTGCCACCGGCAAGGGAGCGGCAGCGGTCGGGTACGGCACGGATGGCGGAATCATCGGCGGCGTGTACGACGAACCGCCACGCCAGGGGTCGGACGCGCTGAACATCGGTCCCGGACTCGCTTCCCACGGGTGGGTTGCGGGCGACAGAGCGGCGACGGGCGGCGTGCCCGAACCCGGCGCGAACTTGTCGGCCATCGATGGGTACATGCCCGCCATACGCCAGCGCCGTTGCTCTTCACTGTCCTTGGCCGCCGCCGCCGGCAAATCCACGCTGGGATAGCCCGCCATCGACACGTTGTCGGGCTGGCCCGTCACGGGTCGCCAACTCGGCGGGAACTGGCCAGCTTTGATGGGCTGTCCTTGGAGGTTGGTGGTGGCCACTTGGGGCGCGGCCCACGTCGGAATCTCGGGGGCCACCATTGATTGCGAGTCGGCGGGCGGCGCGGATGACATCCAGCGATTCGCGACTCCCGCCCCGGCCGACAAGAGTCCGCCAATTATTCGCTGAGCGAACGGGTTGTTATCCAGATTGCTTGCGGGCGGGGTCGAAGGTGTGTTTGGTCCGCCCCCTGCCACGACCCCAGCGGCAGGGGGCGGAGCGATTGCGGGCAAGCTCGATTGTCCCGAACCCGGCGGAACGGTCGCCAGTTGATGGCCCCCGCCGCGGGCGGGCGGTGGTGGCGTATACGGGTTGCCCGAACTTCCCGGCAGCGGGCCGGTGGTAAGTCCCAGCGGGGCACGGGGGGGTGGCCGTGCCCCGCTGGGACTTACCACCGGCCCGCTGGCACCGCCTGGTGCCCCGCTGGCATCGCCCGGCATCCAAGACTTACGGGTCTTCCACGCCAGCGCGCCGATCACGGCCGCGAGCAAAGACGCCTTGATGATGTTCTTCTTCCGTTGGGCTGACGCGCTGTTGGTGTTCCAGCCGGAAGTCGAAGCAGTAAGATGATCGTCCACTACGCCCGCGATTTTGCTGCCAGCCTTGCCGAACCCCAATCGCGCCATGAACCGGCTGCCCGGACCCGCCAAATCCCCGATCACGTCGCCCCACCCCGGCCCGGAGATGTCTTTCTGTTGCTGCGGCGTGGCACGCTGCACGAACGAGGGTGGGATGTAGGTTCCCGCCTCGAACTTGTGGCCGTTGAGGGTGATGCCGCCTTGCGGCGCTCGATGCTCCATCTTATTGGTGGCGTCGATGCGCGTGACCATATGCCGGTGCAGCTCGTGCAACTCTTCCGGCGTGGCTTTCGAGATGTAGTCGCCGACCTTGCCCGTGAGCGTCGTGTTCAGATGTTCGGTCAATTCCTTGCGAACGTCGGGCGGCGAGTCGGACAGGAAGTCCGTGATTTGGCCCCTGAGTTTCGGATCCATAATGTCGGGTCTTGAGCCAGGAATGTCGATCAACTTCTTCGTACCAAACAAGCCCCACATATTGCCCGCTTTCTTGGGTTCTTCGACTTCCAATTGGGCATTGCTGGTCTTGGATTTCTTGCTCGCGTTCAGCGCCGTCTTCTCCTCAGCGGTCGCGTTCTCGACATCCTTCGCCGGGATGAACTGGCCGCCGACGTAGTCCTTGCCGCCGATGGAGATGCCGCCCGTCGGGGCGTGAACCGCGTCATACAGAACGACGCTGCCCACCGGGGCGCAGAACGTGACCGGATGAGCGCGACTGGCGCTCGTCACGGGTGCCGCGGGATCCGCGGCACCCGGCTCGAGGAACATTTTCCGGGCGAAGCCAACGCCTGCCCCAGTCAAGCCGCCGCCGATAGCCCCAAGACCTGCGCCGTCAATGGCACCCCGTCGCATCTGATCCACGTCGCCTTCAAAGAACCCCGGCGCGGCTCCGCCCAACGCGCCCCCCAGGGTTCCGGTGGCCGCGCCAAGCGCGGATTTGCGGACGATGTCGTTGTTGGCAATCGCTTTCGCCCGACTCATAAGCCAGTCGAATCGGCCGTAGGTCGCAGGCGTTGCTTCACCCTGCGAGGCCATCGCCTTGGCATACGAGGGCGGCAGATGGTGCCCGGCGGGGAAGTAGACGCCGTTGAGGGTGATGCCGCCTTTGGGAGCGCGAGTCAGCGAGTCGTCGCTGTTGTCGAACTTGACCGGCTTCGGTGCCGTCGGGGGCTTGGGATTGCTGTCGAACTGTTTGCCGATCTTGTTCCCGATCGCCGCCCCGCCCGCCCCGAGTGCGGGCGTGACCAGGAGCGCGCCGCCCAGCGTGGGCGCGGCGAGGGCCATGCCCGCCGCTGTCCCGGCCACTCCGCCCACTACGGATCCTATCTTGGAGCCGCTGTAATTCACCGGCTTGCGTTTGCCTTGGGAAGTCACCATCGGGTCATCGCCGGGCGGATGTGCAATGGGCACTGCTGCCAGGGATGGCACCTTCGCCTTGAGCTGTCGCACCTTCGCCTTGGGCTGTCGCGCCGCGTTGTGAGCCGCGTTCAGGATCCTGAGATGCGCCAGTTCCGCCCGCTCCGCCCGCCTTACCCGCTCCGCGTCATTAGCGATGCCAACTTTTCTTCCGACCGCGTAGCCTCCCGCTAAACCCAAGGCTCCTCCACCCAGTGCCCCAATAGTGGCCCCACTAACCGGGTCGATACCAAACATCGGTGCAGCCAGCCCGCCGGCAACCCCGCCGGCAATCCCGCCAGCCCCACCGCCCATCATCGTCATGCCCCGCCGCGACTGATGCGATGGTTCTAGGTAAAAGTCGTCGCCGGTCTCGTACCTCACCGGCTTGCGTTTGCCTTGGGAAGTCACCATCGGGTCATCGCCGGGCGGATGTGCAATGGGCACTGCTGCCAGGGATGGCACCTTCGCCTTGAGCTGTCGCACCTTCGCCTTGAGCTGTCGCACCTTCGCCTGTCGCGCCGCGCTCTGAGCCGCGTTCAGGATACTGAGATGCGCCTGTTCCGCCTGTTCCGCCCGCCTTACCCGCTCCGCGTCATTAACGATGCCAATCCTTCTTCCGACCGCGTAGCCTCCCAGGGAACCCAAGGCGGATCCACCCAGTGCCCCAATAGAGGCCCCACCAACCGGGTCCATACCAAACATCGGTGCAGCCAGCCCGCCGGCAATCCCGCCGGCAATCCCACCAGCCCCACCGCCCATCAGCGTCATGCCCCGCCGCGACTCATGCGATGGTTCTAGGTACAAGTCGTCGGCGGCCTGAGCCTTGTCACCTTTTATTCTGGCCTTGTAGCCTCCCACTAAACCCAAGGCTCCTCCACCCAGTGCCCCAATACCGGCCCCATAAACCGGGTCGATACCAAACATCGGTGCAGCCAGCCCGCCGGCAATCCCGCCGGCAATCCCGCCAGCCCCACCGCCGACCCCCATGTTGACCAGGCCCCGCTGATTCTCAGCCGATGATTCTCGGTAATTCACCGGCGTGCGTTTGCCTTGGGAAGTCACCATCGGGTCATCGCCGGGCGGATGTGCAATGGGCACTGCTGCCAGGGATGGCACCTTCGCCTTGAGCTGTCGCACCTTCGCCTTGGGCTGTCGCGCCGCGTTGTG
>Ga0163152_10003276_pt1 | contig 21312 bp, 19 predicted proteins | sample OliLakLV19MP8IB2_FD_148635 | JGI IMG/M metagenome (GOLD analysis project Ga0163152, IMG submission 148635) | Freshwater microbial mat bacterial communities from Lake Vanda, McMurdo Dry Valleys, Antarctica - Oligotrophic Lake LV.19.MP8.IB-2 | ecosystem: Environmental > Aquatic > Freshwater >...
CGCTGTACCGCCGGCGATGATCAGTCCGATGAAAAATAAGATCGTGCAAAACGGTTTATCCCACCGCAGGTGCATGAAGTAGAAAATGACGAACATGAACTTCACCACGGAGAGGACGACCAGCAGGGAGACGACGATCCATTTCGCCCATGGGAAGTAGACGATTGCGATTTCGACGCCCGTGATGACCGCGAGGAGCATCGCGATCTGCACGTAGATCTGGAACTTGTTTTCCTCGGCGTGGCCGGCGTCGTGACCCGACCCGGGCGAGGAGACTGCGGCGGAATGTGCGCTCATGGTAGGAAGATCAGAGGTATTCGAGCAGGTAGACCGCGGTGAAGATCACGATCCAGACGATATCGACGAAGTGCCAGTAGAGACCCATCGATTCGACATCGATCGCATTGGATTCATTGAACTGAACCGTGCCGCGAGGCCGCGCGAACCAAAAGAGACCCCAAAGCGCGAGGAGAAAACCGCCGATATAAATACCTTGGTGAGAGAAGAAATCGCTGATCGCCGCGCCGAAGGTGGGAACGGTTTGCAGCGAGTGCACCAGCCCGAGCGTCACCTTGAGCGAGAGCAGCAGCACCACAATGAACGTGAGCGCATGCAGCAGCTGGTGGTTCAACCAAGAGGGACGCGAGGCAACTTTGAAGGAACGCACGTACATCAGACTGAGCCAGAGGACACCGATCGCGACGTGACATCCGTGCGTGCCGGTCAGCGTGTAAAACGTCGAACCGAGAAGGCTGTTTGACAGCGTCATATTCTTCTCGTGCACGAAATGTTCGAATTCGTACACCTGACACCCGAGGAAGATCATCCCAAAGAAGATCGTGGTCAGCAGGGACCAGCGACAGCTCTTCAAATTGCCTTTCTGAATCGCGGTGACGGCAAGCGCCATCATCAACGAGGACATCAAGAGGACAAAGGTGGAGAACGAGGTCAGCTCGACGCTGAAGATCTGTTTCGGATCCAGACCGCCCGCGGGCGGGTGCAACCGGTAGATCAAGTGCGTGGAGATCAGCGCACCGAAGAACATACAGTCCGAAGCAAGGAAGGTCCACATCAGGAGCTTCTTGTTCGGAATGCCCGTCGACGTGGTCGGGTCGTGGTGATGGTCGATGGTGGCGGTGGCCGCGTGGCTACTCATGTGGGAGGCGAAAGGCTGAAGCTGGAACTACGGAGGAGGGAGAAACGCTCAGTGCTGAGCGTGATCGGGTTCTTCGACGGGTTTGCCGTCCTTATCGAGATGGAGGTGGTAGCCTTCGTTACCTTCAAGGGACCAGAAGTAGATGCCGATGAACATCACCAACCCGCCAATGAGCGAAAGACCGAGCTTGGGCCCGATGAACATGTCGGGGCTTGGGCTGAAGGCACTGACGCCGATGGCGCCGATCAGGATACCCACGCTGCACACGAGCGGCCAAATGGAACCGAAAGGCATGTGAATGCCGCCGTGCGCATCCTCTTCCTTGCCATGCTGTTCCTGCTCTTTTGCGATTTCGTCCTTGTGATGCTTCTCGTACCACCAGGCATCACGGGCATGCACCGTCGGGATCACGCGGAAATTGTATTCCGGCGGTGGATTGGGCAGGGACCATTCCAACGTGCGACCGTCCCAAACGTCCTTCTTGACTCGTTCACCTTTCAAGAAGGTGTAGACCATCACGGCGAAGTAAATGAAGATGCCAATGCCGAGAATGAAGGCACCGATGGTGGAAATGAAGTTGGCGCTGTTCCAACCCATGTTCGGATCGTAAGTGAAGGTACGCCGCGGCATGCCGTTCAAGCCGAGGAAATGCATCGGGAAGAACGTCACATTGAACCCGACGAAGATCACCCAGAAGGAGAGCTTGCCCCAGAACTCGGAGACCTTGCGGCCAAACATCAGCGGGAACCAGTAGTGGATGCCCGCGAGCAGCGCAAAGATCGAGCCGCCGATCAGCACGTAATGAAAGTGAGCGATGACGAAGTACGAGTCGTTTTGCTGTGCGTCGGCCGGAGCTGCGGCGTGCATGACGCCCGAGAAACCGCCGATCATGAACATCCAAACGAAGCCCAAGGCGAACATCATGGGCGTACGCATCATAAGATGCCCGCCCCACATCGTGCCGATCCAGTTGAAGATCTTAACGCCGGTCGGAACTGCGATCGCCATGGTAGCGAGAGAAAATGCCGCGGTCGCCACCGTGCCCATGCCGGTCGTGAACATGTGATGGCTCCATACCGTGAAACCGAGGAAGCCGATGGCGGCACCCGAGAACACCACGATCGGATAGCCGAACAGGGGCTTGCGGGAGAACGTCGGCAGAATTTCCGAGATGATGCCCATCGCCGGTAGAATAAGAATATATACCTCAGGGTGACCGAACACCCAGAAGAGATGCTGCCAGAGGATTGGCATCCCGCCGAGCGACACTTCGAAGAAGCCGGTGCCGAAATTGCGGTCCATCATCAGCTCAACCAACGCAATCGTGATCGCCGGAAAGGCGAGGACGATCAGGAACGAGGTGATCAGCGTCATCCACGTGAAGACCGGCAGGCGCATCATCGTCATGCCGGGAGCCCGCATGTTGATGATCGTAACGATGAAGTTCAGCGAGGCGGCGATGGAGGCGACACCGAGGAGCTGCAGGCCCATGATCCAGAAATCGATCGAATGCTTCGGGATGTACGTCTTCGACGTCAGCGGAGCGTAACCGTACCAGCCACCATCAGGTGCACCGTGCGTGGCTTCCGGGAGGAACCAACCCACATTGATGATGATGGCGCCGGCCACGAACGTCCAGAGTGAGAAGGCATTCAACCGGGGGAACGCCACGTCACGCGCGCCAATTTGGAGCGGCATGATGAAGTTGAAGAACGCCGATGACAGCGGCATCACGGCCAGGAAGATCATCGTCGTCCCGTGCATCGTGAACATCGTGTTGTACTGCTGGGCAGTCAGCACGGTGTTGTTCGGGAACATCAGCTGGGCCCGGATGAGGAGGGCTTCGGCGCCCCCAACCAGGAAGAAGAACAGCGCGAAGACGCCGTACAAAAAGCCGATCTTTTTGTGGTCAACGGTCGTGAGCCAGCTCCAAAGGCCGTACTTGGCGTCAGGATGTGCGAGCAGCTTCGGCTGCGCCGCCGGGGCGTGCTCCTCGTTCGTGAGGTAAGCGGGTTTGGCCAGGTCCATGGGAGTGGGAATCGAAGTCGGTTGGTTTGAAAATTCAGGCAGGAGGCGGAATCACCGGCAGCCCTGCATGTGCGAATCAGTGTCGAATAAGGGAAGAAAGAGGGAAACGCAGCTCCGAGTTAGCCTGTGAGCCGCTGCAAGGAAATTACTTCAAGCTCTCGAGATAGGCCACCAGCGCAACTTCCTCGTCGGCGGTGAGCTTGATGTTATTGTCGATGTAACCCTTGGCCATCTTGTTGCCGGGTTTCACCGCGCCGGGATTGTGCAACCAGCGTTGCATCTGTTCGCGGTTGTTTTCCAACAGGCCGGCGGCAATTGTGGAACGAGAACCGATGTGCGTCAGGTCGGGACCCGTGATGCCCGCCGCGCCGTGTCCGCGGATTGCATGGCATGCCATGCAGGTCTTGGAGCTGAAAAGTTGGCGACCCTTGGCGATGAGTTCCGCATCCTCTGTACGTGCATCTGGCACCTGCAACTGGCGCCAGGACTCGAGCGGATTGATGTCAAATTTTGCCGAGATGCCGACTTCGTTTTGCTTGAACGTCCGCAGCGCGGCGAATTGTGCGCGCGGTTGAGTGGCGTCGGCCGCCCGAGCGACCACCGTGCGCCCCGTCTGGGTTTGCTGCTCAAGCCACTCGGCGAATTCTTTCTCGGGCAGGGCGACGACCCGGAAACGCATCACCGCGTGTGAATCACCGCAGTATTCCGCGCATTGACCCCAATAATAACCGGGCTTCTCCGCCTTGAACCAAAGGTGATTCGCGCGGTTTGGGATCATGTCCACCTTCCCGGCGAGTTTTGGCACCCAGAAGGAATGAATGACATCGACGGTCCGCAGATTCACCCGCACGGGGCGACCGACTGGGATCACCAGTTCATTGGCGGTAACCAGCGGGGCCTTCGCGTCCGCATTGATCGTGGCCAGCTCAGAGGGATATTCAAATTTGAACCACCACTGATAACCGACGGCCGTGACCTCGAAGGTCTGACCTTTTTCCGCCTCGGGTACATCGTAGGTGGACCAGATTCCCTGGAGCGTCGGAACGGCGATGATGACGAGTGAGAGCACCGACGCGCCAATCAGACTAAGTTCGACCAACGGGTTGCCGTGACTTTGCTCCGGCGGCTCCGCGTGCGCATCGGCATCGGAACGGGCTCGGAACTTCACCATGGCGTAGGCGAGCACGCCTCCGACCAACACGAAGATCACCGCCGACACCCAGCACGTCACATAGAAAATGTGGAGTTGCTCGCGAGCGACAGGACCCTCAACCGCGATGGTCGATTGGTGTCCATCCATTCGCCACCATTCACAACCGGAAAGGAGGGCAACGCCGATCAGTGCGGCTGCGGCACGGCCCCAGTGGGCCAGACTTGACCGCCGGAATGGGGTCGGGAGAGAGTTGAAGAGACGCATGTGGACAGTCGAAAACGGAAACACCTTTGTGGCGCGAACGCCAGAGCCCAGCAGAGTTGGCGAACACTTTGGCATTTCAAGCCATAATCCCGAGATTTAGCTGACAGATCAGCCTCTAGCGCCGCCGTGAAGCACTTTATTAAATCACGCAGCGGTGTGTATTAGCGCTGCGCTTCAGTCGCGGCGGAGCTCACGTTTTTCGCAGGATACATCCTTTCCGGGTCGCGTTTGGTTTTCCGCTTTGCTCTTGAAGAGCGCACGGCGTCTTCGAGCTCGCACCGTTACTTACTGGTCGGTTCGAGTTGCATGTGAGCCGCTCACTCTCAACACTATCGCCTCTATGAAACTCCGAATCCTTTCTGTTACTGGTATTGCTGCTATGATGTTAGTGGGCTGCGCTAAAAAAGAAGCCACCCCCACCGCCGTAGCCACTCCGCCTGCCGCGACTCCCGCTAAGACTGCGACTCCCGCGACAACGGCCGCGGCTCCGGCCGCCAAGACTGAGGCCCGTGTGATCGAGATCACTGGCAACGATCAGATGCAATTCAGCATCAAAACCATGGAAGCCAAGGTCGGCGAGGAGATCAAGGTGGTCATGACCAACGTTGGCACCCTCCCCAAAGAGGCGATGGGGCATAACTGGGTTCTCCTTCAGCTCGGCACCGATGTGAATGCGTTCGCGACCGCCGCCATGACCGCCAAGGCCACGGATTACATTCCGCCCGCCATGAAGGACAAGGTTGTCGCGTTCATCCCGGTCCTTGGCCCCAAGCAAAAGGGTGAAGTCACCTTCAAGGTTCCCGCCGCCGGCGAATATGCCTATATCTGTTCCTTCCCTGGTCACTTCATGATCATGAAGGGAACGCTGACCGCCAAGTAAGCGGCGTCAGCGTAACGGTAGCCGATGGCTCGCCCAGCGCGGCCATCACCTTTATTCAGCCGGGCGAGAATGCCCGGCTTTTTTGTTGAACGGATTCTGGCGGTTAAACCGACATCCCGGTCTGTAGCCGACACTGCTGGCGGTAGCTCATACCAATCGCCCATGAGATTTGGACTTTTCCAAAGGTAGGCACCGACCTCCGGGCGGGCCGTTGGCAGTCACATTTTCTGAGCGGCCCGCCCGGAGGTCGGTCCCTATCCGGCGCTGCCGCGCCAAAGCCAAAAGCACATCAGTCGCACGTATCAGCGGTGAAACAGACGTTCCTGTCGGTGTAGCTCAGCAGTCGGTCACTCCGTCCCTGAATTACAGGCAGGAATGCCTGGATCACGTTCGAGGCGCTGACTACGCCGCCGGCGTCGCGGGCGTCGCGGGCCACCACTGGTAGAGGAAGAAATACACCAGAACGCCCGTCACGCTGACATAATACCAAATGGGGAACGTCCATCGGGCCCATTTGCGGTGACGATCAAATTTGCCCTGCAACGCGAACAAGAAGGTGCGCGGCACCAGGTACGCGATCGCGATCGCGAGGATGATGTGCGTGATCAACATCACATAATAAAACGTGGCAATCGCGCCCGTGCCGCCGAAGGGCGTGTGCACGCCGCGCACGAGGATTTTATGGGTGACGTAACCAATCAGAAAAATCGCGGAGACGCCGCCCGCCATCAGCATGCAGGCGCGGTGCGCGACGATCCGCCTGAGGCGGACTTCTGGATCCGTGGTGCGCAGCGCGCCCATGATCGCGACGAAGCCGAAGGTCATGAGAATCGTCGCCAGCGAATTGAGCGTAGCGTTGAGCGCGGGAATATCCTGAATAGTCATGGCACAAGCAGCCGATCCGCCACCAGCGCGCCGAGAACGAGCGGGAGGTAGATGATCGAGGCAAAAAATAATTTTCGGGCCGCCGCGTCCCGTCCTTCCCTCCGGAGGAAGACAATCGCGCGCCATAGAAACCAGCCTCCACCCAGCGTTGCGGCGAGGCCGTACGCTTTGCTCGTGAGTCCCAGCACGACGGGCAGCAGGCTTACGACCACCAAGGCCACAGCGGTAATCAGCGACCATGCGGCCACCCGCTCGCCACTTTCATCGCGCACCGGCAGCATCGGGAATTGCACCGCCGAATAATCGCGGCGATACATCCAGGCCACCGCCATGAAGTGGGGAATCTGCCAGAGAAAGAGGACGCCGAACAAGATCCACCCCAATGCGCTCACCCGGCCTTCGCCCGCCGTCCAGCCGATTAACGGTGGAAACGCGCCGGCGATCGCGCCGATTTCGGTGCTCCACTTCGACCAGCGTTTCGCCGGGGTATACCAGCCGAGGTACGAGATGATCGTGAACAACGTGAACATCGCCGCGAACCGATCGACTTTGGCGAAGAGCAGAAACAACGACGCCGCACACATCAGCCAGCCCAGGACGAAGGCGGAACCCGAGGGGATCTTTCCCGACGGAATCGGCCGATCGGCCGTGCGCTTCATGCGCGCATCGGTGTCACTTTCCATCCATTGATTGAGCGCCGCCACGCCGCCGGCCGCCAAGCTGGTGCCAATAAAGAAGAGCGTGAACTTGAGGGGATCTGACGGCGGGCGCGTAGCAAAATAACCCACCACGGCCGTGAGCACCGAAAGCAGACTCAACCGCGGTTTGGTGAGTTCCAGGTAATCGCGAAACGCTGCCGGTGCTCCGGTTTCCGGCGTCATGCGACGACCGGCGTGCGGCGGGAAACGAGGGGAGCGCTATGCTGCAGCTGATCTCGATGTGCCACCCACGTGATCCAAAACGTGACCGCCAGCGTCATCGCGCCCACCACGACGTGAGCGGTTGTGACGTCGGACTTGCGGAACGTCCAAATGATTTGCGCGCCCAAAATGATTTGCACGATCAACAGCGCGACCAGGGTGGTCGCCGCCGCGCGCAACGAAGCGGGCGCCCCGCGATCCCGATGGACCGTGACCGCCAACCAAACCAGCGCTACGGAGAGCACGATCGCCATCACGCGATGCGTGAAATGAATCGCCACGCGGAAGTCCCAAGCCGCCGGCAACCACTGGTGATCGGGTGTCGAGTAGGGAAATGTATGAATCGCGAGTCCGGCGCCATTGTGCCGCATGGTCGCCGCAATCACTAGTTGCAGGAGCACGAGCAGACAGCATGCGATTCCAAGTTTCCGAACCTTCGAGCTGACAGGGACGCTCTGTTTTATCCACACCCGTGAACAGGCCACCGCAATCGCGATCAAAATACAGACAAAGATATGCGCGAGAATCCCGTGAGGGATGCGCAGCATTTGGCCGAACGACATCTCGAACCCCGGCACCGCGATCGCATCGAGCGTGACGCGTTTGCCGCCGAGAATGCCTTGGAAAATGACGATGACGACCGCCCAGCCGCCCAGCACCCGCAGCCACCCCCGTTCTTCACGCGCCCACAGCCAGAGCGCGAGACCGATCGTGACGAACCCCATGACCATTCCGGTGAGTCGATGGGAATGCTCTGCAAACATCGCCAGGTCCTCCAGCCAGCCAGGCGGATTAATCGAGCCGTGCGACAGCGGCCAATCGGGAAACGCCATGCCCGCACCGATGCTCGTGGTGAACGCGCCCAGCGTCACCAGCAGAAAAACCCAAACGCTGCCAACCGCTGCGAAAGCGGCGAGCGCAGGCTTGTGCGTGAGAGTGCGGGAAGAGGTGATTGCAGTAGGCATGAGCCAGGCAAAGGTTGAGAAGAAGGCACGTTGCTGTTTGCCGCAAACCCTTTGACAATCTTTTCCTCCGGCGAATCGGTATGGTGATGAAAACTAATGACGCCGGACGAAACAAAATCGCCGCATCCGTCCGATCGCGACGGGCGTACCTGGCCGTCGTTGGGTTGGCCGTCGGGACCGCGGGGGCTTTGTGGTCAGGAGGCTGTTCCCGCGCGCCGACGCAGGCCGCTCCGGCGAAGTCGGAGAAAGACGCCGGCAAAGATGAACGGTACCCACTCACGGGCGAAGTGGTTCGCGCGGAGCCGGACCGCAAAGTGCTCGTGGTGCGTCACGACGAGATCAAGGGTTACATGCCCGCGATGACCATGGAGTTTATCGTTTCGCCGGGTGACCTCGCGCTTCTGAAACCGGGTCAGCGCATCCGCGCCGAGATGATCCCGAGCAAGGACGGCGACTACCGGCTCGAAAAAATCTGGCCCGCCGACAAGGCGCTCGCGGACACCGTGGAAATGGGCGCCAAGCAATTGCGCCAGGACACGCACGCCCGCGGTAAGAGTGCCTATCGCGAGGTGGGTGAAACCGTTCCTGATTTCGCGCTTTACGATCAGAGTGGCCGCGTCGTCCAGAGCACTCGCTTCCGCGGCAAGCAGGTCATGATCAACTTCATTTTCACCCGCTGTCCGGTCGCGACGATGTGTCCGGCAGCCGTGGCCAAGATGATGTCGACGCAGAAGCTCGCGCGGGAAGCAGGCGTCACGAATCTCGAGCTCGTTTCAATTACGCTTGATCCGGCTTATGATACGCCGGGCGTTCTGCGCGAGTATGCCGACGCTCGCGGCATCGACACCTCCAACTTTTCCTTTCTCACCGGTCCGGACAACGCGATCAAGGATTTGCTCGCGCAGTTTGGCGTTATCGCTGAGTTCAAGGACGACCTGCTGCAACACACCTTGACGACCCTGCTCATAAACGAGAACGGCAAGATTGCCCACCGCGCGGACGGCAGCCAGTGGGATCCGGCTGATTTTGTGGGAAAGATGAAGCGATGAGCCACGTCGTCTCATTGGGGTCTTCGCAGCGGCGCCAGCTTGCCTGGATCACGGTTGGCGCGTTGAGTTTGTACCTGGGCATGCGCTGGCTGCCCACCGGGACAAATCTGAGTCACATGGATTTTCGATTGGATCCGAAATCCGGAAACTCAATCGAATTCTGCGACCCGGCGAATCCGCAATTTATCCCCGTGGTGGCGGCCCGGTCGCCGGTGAGCATTGCGCTCTCTCTGCCGAGCCCCGCGCTGGCAGGGGAGGCGGTGCACGCCGCGGTCGTGATGCGTACGAGTACCGGCAAGCCGGTCACGCCGGAGGACTTGATGGTCGTGCACACGCGTCGCTTGCATCTGCTCGTGGTGGACCCGTCGCTCACCGATTATCAACACGTGCATCCGGAGCCGTTGGGGCGGCCGGGAGAGTGGGGCTTCAGCTTCACTCCGCGGGCCGGCGGGACGTATCGCGTCTTCGCCGACTTTACGCCGGCTGCGACGGGGCGTGGACTCTATGCCAGCGCCGACCTGGCGGTGGCCGGTCCGCCGGCCATCGCGGCAGCTGCACTTCCGACGCAACCGGCGACGGGGTCGCTGCGGTTTTCCCTCGTTTCCGTCCAGCAACCCGTGCGGGTGAATCAGCCGATCGACCTGCAGTTCTCGGTGCAGCGTGACGATGGCGCCGCCATCGGATTACAACCGCTCATGGGCGCGTTTGCGCACCTCGTGGCCTTCGATGAAACGCGCAGCGGTTTTGCTCACCTGCACCCGGTTGAAGACGAAGCGAAAGCGCCGGACGCAAACCATCCGCGCCTCAATTTCAAACTCACCATTCCGAAGGCCGGCCGCTACGTTATCTGGGCGCAGATCAATGTCGCTGGCGAAGAGCAAACGGTGCCGTTCGAAATCGCCGTGCAGTAAAGTAGAGGGGGTATTTCACAGCCGCCTGGGTTGGTTTAGATTTTTCCGGGGTAGGGCCCGACCTTGGTCGTGGCCTGAAAGGTCGGGTGGAAACGATTCGGCCACGAGCGAGCTCGGGCCCTACGGCTGATGTCGCACCAAAGTCAAAATCACATCGGCAGCTGGTATAACGCGGGCGGTTCCGCCGCGAGCTCTCTTCGGGTCTAGAATTTCAGGTGCTTCACCGTGAGCCCCTGGTTGATGAGTTGCTTCAGCGAATCGATTCCGATCCTGAGGTGATCCTCGACAAATTTTTCGTCCACCTGGCGATCGCTCTCCACGGTCTTCACGCCGTCGGGCGTCATGGGTTGATCGGAAACGAGCAACAACGCTCCCGTCGGAATTTCGTTGTAGAACCCGGTCATGAAAATCGTCGCCGTTTCCATGTCGATGCACATGGCGCGCATTCTCTGCAGGTATTTTTTGAACTCCTCGTCATGCTCCCACACGCGTCGATTGGTCGTATAGACCGTTCCGGTCCAGTAGTCCCGGGCGTGGTCGCGGATCGTGGTTGAAATCGCCTTTTGCAGGGCGAAGGCGGGCAGCGCTGGCACTTCCGGCGGAAAATAATCGTTGCTCGTGCCGTCGCCCCGGATCGCCGCAATCGGCAGAATCAAATCGCCGATGGAGGCGCGATGCTTCACTCCGCCGCACTTCCCGAGGAAGAGCACGGCCTTGGGGTTGATCGCGGTGAGCAGATCCATCACGGTCGCCGCGGTGGCGCTGCCCATGCCGAAATTGATGATCGTGATATCGCCGGCCGTGGCACTCGGCATCGGCTTTTCCTGACCGACCACCTGCACGTTGTTCCACTGCGCGAAAAGCTTCACGTAATGGGAGAAATTCGTCAGCAGAATGTAGTCGCCGAAGCCATCGAGCGGCACGCCCGTGTAGCGCGGCAACCAGTTTTCGACGATTTCTTTGCGGGTCTTCATTCTCGCAGTTTGGTTGTTCTGGCCGGCGAATACACCGAAAAAATTAACGGGCGGGTGGAGTCCCGTGCCGCCAGCGGGAACTCAACCGAGGAAGGTTGCGCTCGGGTCGTTTGCCGACTGCGCTCTTCCTTTCGAACCCATGAACGCCATCACCCGAGCAGCTGTCGGCGGAGTAATCTGGCTCGCCTTCGTCGTCCTGCAGGTCACGAGCCTGCGCGGCGAGGCGTGGTCCCAGGCCTTGCTGCTGTTCGCGGCCCTGGTGCTGATTCCACTCGGATTGGACCTGTTTGCCGACGAGGAAGCGCCGGCCGTATCGGTGCGACTGCTCAAGGGCGCGGAGCGGCTGCAGTTGCTCGCCGGACTTTTCCTCGCGGCGGCCTGCTGGTTGCCGCGCGGCCCGGTCGCGGGCATCCTGACGTTGCCCTGGGTTGGATTCACCGCCCTCTTGGCCATTGCTGGGTTCAAACGCATGCAGGCCGGTGGCATGAAACGAGATTTACATCTGTTGTGTGCGGACGTGGCGCTGATGTTTCTGCTCATTGGCGGACTCTGGGCGCTCGCCGATCGCGGAGGCATTTCGCCCCTGGGATTTGAGATCGGGATCGTCGCGCTGACGGCCGTGCACTTCCACTATGCGGGTTTGCTGCTGCCGTTGTTCGCAGGACTGGCGCAACGCGAACTGTGGATGTCGCGCCTGGCGGCGCGCGCCGCCGTCGGCGTGGTTTTTGGCGTTCCCGCGGTGGCCTTCGGCATCACGGCCACCCAACTGGGTTGGAGTCCGACCCTCGAAGCAGGGTTCGGCTGCGGTCTTGCTCTGGCGGGAATGGCCGTGGCGGTGTTGCACGTCCGACTGGCTTTGGACGCCAAGTGGGCGCGTGCTACCCGGGCGCTGATCGGGGTCGCGGGCGCCTCGCTTTTCTTCGGCATGGTCCTCGCCGCGCTGTATTCAAGTCGCACCTACTTCGCCCCGGCGGCCTGGCTCGGATTGCCGGAAATGCGCGCCGTGCACGGCACGGTAAACGCTCTCGGTTTCGGCCTGTGCGGCGTGCTCGGCTGGCGGCGTATCGGGAATCCGGCTACGGAGTAAGAACGACCACCGGCGCCCGCACTAGCGGCTGGCGAAGGCGTTGGCGGTATTGAGGTGCTCGACGCCGGTGTACTTCTGGGACTGCTCGTCGGCGTGATAACTGGACCGGACCAACGCGCCGCTTTCGATCACGCCAATGCCCAAGCCGAGGCCGAATTGCTTCCAATGGACGAACTCTTCCGGCGGCGCCCAGCGCGTAACCGGTAGATGCTGGGGCGTCGGTTGCAAATACTGGCCGATCGTCAGGATATCCGTTTTGTCCGCCGCGACGTCCCGCAGCGTCTGCTCCAGCTCTTCTTGAGTTTCGCCGAGTCCGAGCATGATGCCCGTTTTCGTCACAAATCCGCGGCCCTTGGCGTGGCGTAACACCGATCGCGAACGATCGTAACGCGCCTGCACCCGCACGGGCTTCTGTAGCCGCTCGACCGTCTCGATGTTGTGGTTAAAAATGTCGGGCTTGGCGTCGAGCACGATGTCAACGTGAGCGGTATTGCCTTTGAAGTCCGGCGTGAGCACCTCAATCGCAGTGGTCGGGTTGCGATGACGAATCGCCCGGATCGTGGCCGCCCACACGCTGGCGCCGCCGTCGTTCAGTTCATCGCGGGCCACGCTCGTGATCACGCAGTGCTTGAGGTTCATCTTTGCCACCGCATCGGCGACGCGGGCCGGTTCACCGAGGTCGAGCTCCGTGGGTCGGCCGGTGGCAATCGCGCAGAAGTTGCACGAGCGCGTGCAAATGTTGCCCAGAATCATTACCGTCGCCGTCCCGCGGGACCAGCATTCCCCGAGGTTCGGGCATTGGGCGCTTTGGCAGACGGTGTGCAGCTTGTTCTCGTCCACCAGCCGGCGCGTCGCGGCATAGCCGGGCCCGCTGGGCAGTTTGGCCCTAAGCCAGGATGGTTTACGCGTGGTGGACGGCGGCTGAGACATGGCCCCAAAAGGCATCGGAAGTGCCGTGAAGCGCAAGCGGGTTTTCCGCGGCGCCTCCTCGTGACCCTACTTCACGTCCCCGCCAGCGCCGAGTAACGCGGGCAGTTGCGCCGCCATTTCGGCGGCGAGGACGCGTTTCACGTCGGCGACGTCGATCTCACGCCCCAGTTCGGCCCGGAGCGACGTTACCGTGCCATCGGCGGCGCTGATTCCGCAGGGAATAATGCCCCCGAAATGGGCGAGGTTCGGATTCACGTTCAGCGCAAAGCCGTGATACGTTACCCATCGCCGGACCGCGACACCGATGGCCGCGACTTTGCGTTGGCCCAGCCAAATACCGGTTTTCCCCTCGCGCCGGGTGGCGGCCACGCCAAGTGAGCCGAGCGCATTGATCAAAACCTGTTCAAGAAACCGCAGGTAGGTGTGCAGATCCCTTCCATTGGAGAGCGAGAAAATGGGATATCCGACAATCTGGCCGGGGCCGTGGTAAGTGATGTCGCCACCCCGATTGGTTTGAACCACCGCGATCCCTTCTCGCGCCAGTCGCTCCTCATCCCAAACGAGATGCGCCCGGGCTCCGGAACGCAGTCCCACCGTGAAAACAGGGTCGTGCTCGGTGAACACCAGCGTGTCGCCCATTTCTGCCAGAATGCGGCGGTTGACGAGGTCTCCCTGGCGCTGAAACGCCTCCCGATACTCCGTGCGCCCCCAATCGAGGAGCGCCAAAGCAGCGGGGGAGGGTGAGACGGGCATCCCGCAATTTTCCCCGTGGAAGGGATGTGCGCAAACTTTTCATGGCCGCCCGCGCCCACGCCTGCCGACGTCCTTTGAAAGACGTGTTTCGCGAGAACGATTGCAGCTCCCACGGGTTTGCCCAGTGTGCGCTTTTCCGAGCGCCGGTAAACCGAAACCCTTTTTCCGTGGTCATTCCTTTTCTTTTTGTTGGAGCCGCGATCGACGTCACGTGGTGGAATTATCCGCTGATCAAGTTCGGGGACGACGTGGTCACGCTGCTCACGGTGTTGAAGATCCTGTTTTGGATCGTGGCGATCCTGGGCGCCAATATCATCATCCGCAGTCTGATTCTTCGTCGGGTGCTTCGATACACCCGGCTCGCGACGGGCCTGCAGTTCGCGATCACCAAGATCTTCGGCTATATCTTCGTGGTCCTGGGGTTCTACGTGGCGTTGGTCGTGAACGGCGTGAATCTCGCCTCACTCGCCGTGGTGGCCGGAGCGCTTGGTCTCGGCATCGGCTTCGGCCTGCAAAATATCGTCTCGAATTTCGTGAGCGGACTGGTGTTGCTGACCGAGCGCCCCGTGGCCGTCGGTGATCGCATCGAGGTTGACGGCGTCGCCGGTCAGGTAACGAAAATCAGTCTCCGTGCGACCACCATCGTCACGAACGACAACATCTCGATCATCGTTCCCAATTCGGACCTCACGTCGAAAGCCGTCACGAATTGGAGTCACACCGGTCCGCGGGTGCGGTTGCGGCTCAAAGTGGGCGTAGCTTATGGTACCGATACGGATCTCGTGCGAACCGCGCTCCTGGCGGTCGCGGCCGAAAATCCCAACGTACTCAAGACTCCGTCTTCGTCGGTGTTTTTTGAAAACTTCGGGGATAATGCGCTGGAATTCGAACTTGCGGTGTGGACCGACACGATGACGCACGCCCCGCGCCGCTTCCGCAGCGACTTGTATTACGCAATCGAGCGCAAGTTCCGGGAATGTGACATCGAGGTTCCTTTCCCGCAGCGCGTCGTTCACCTCCGGCCTCCGGAGCCGGCTCGCGGCGGAAATGGCGTCACGGGAGATTCTCAGCCGAGCAGCGATAACGAGCCGCCGGGACGACGAGACGTTTGAAGAAAAACTCAGCCGGACTCATGCAATTGATCGCGTGGTTTGTCCCCTGGGACCGCGGCCGCGCCCGGCCGCATGGGTGGAGCGGCTTGTCCCCAAGCAGCTAACGTGAGAGCGGTCATTCGGAAGCGGGTTGGGGACAACTCGCTCCACCTTTCAGTGGCTTCGGTTGGGATCGAAATAATGACTTCATCCTAAAAAACGCAGTTGAACCACTGATTTTCACGGATGACCACGGATTCAAACAGAGTTGTGCGATGGCGGCCGTTAACCCCGGCAGATGAATAGAAAGTTCTATCCCACCGAACTGGATCTATTTGATCAGTGTTTATTAGTGCTCATCAGTGGTTACTTCTTGTCCGGAATTTAGGTTCATTGCATGAGTTGGCTTAGGGTGGGCGCGACTTCGACCCCGCGTCCTCACCGGTAAACCGCCGCGAGCGCCGCCACCGTTTTTTGGATAGAGGCGCGGAACTCCGGCGGCGCGACGACCTCGGCGGCTGCGCCCCAGCCCAGTACCCATTGCTCCACCTCCGTCAAGGCGCCGAGCTGCAGCTGCAACTCAAGACCACCGTCCGGCAACTCGCGGACCTCCTGGGCTTCGTGCCATTCGCGTTCGCGCACGCGCTCGGCGACCCGCGGCGAAAACCGGATTACCACTTGATAGTTGCCGGTGCCGCCGAGCACGCCCAGGGCTTTGGCGAAGAATTTTTCCGGGGAGAAATCCGCGGGCCGAATGAAAGTCGTCTGGCTGACCGCCACGCTGCCAATTCGCGGAACCGCGAAGGTGCGGAGTGCCTGCCGCTCCAAGTCGAAGCCAATCAAGTACCAAAGATTCTCCCGGTTCGCGAGATGGTAGGGCCGGACGTGCCGCTCGGATTTACGCACTTCGCCGGGTTTGCGGTAGTTGAACGTGACTTCCTCCTGCCGGAGGACCGCACCGCTGAGGGCGTTGAATACCGCGAGATCCGTTTTTCCAAGGCCGATGTTCTTGAACGATACCGCTCTCAATTCGTCAGCGGGCGAAAAGGAAATGCGGTCGCGCAAGCCACCGGCCAGTTTCTCGAAAGCAATCGCCAGCTGCCGATGGAACGGCGTGCCTTGGTACTGCTGGAGAGCGCGTTGCGCGACGAGTAGCGCCAGCAGTTCACCTTCCGTCACGTGAACGGTGGGAAATGCGTTCACCGGCTGCGTGTACCGATAGGCTTGGATCGCCGCGTCGAACTCGATGGGGAGATCAAGGCGGTCGCGCATGAACGCGATGTCGCGCACAATCGTCTTACGTGAGACCTCCAGCGTGCGCACGAGCTTCGTGCAGTTGATGAGCGAACCGCGCCGCAGCTCGTCATGGATCTTGAGCATGCGCTCGAGCGGAGGACGGGAAAGCTGGGCGCGCGAAGACATCAGAATCTTTTGAAAGTAATTTCAGGCTGGGACAAGCAATGACCCACCCCGCGCGCTAAGATGCGTGCCATGAACTCCTCCCGATCCAAGAAAAAGTGCTTCGTTCCGATCGCCCTGACCTGGTCTCACGCCGGCGTGCCCTTGCGGGTAACGCCCTGGCCGGAAGTGCGCTTCGAGCGTCTTTTCGGCGACGAGTGGATTGTCATCTCGCCCACTGAAGAGGCGATGGCTTCAGCCGCGCAGTCGTGCGGGCTGGCGGCGTGGCGGCCGTATCTGGAATTCGTGGGCGCGGAAGCGCGCGAGTTCCTGCTCCGGTTTTCGTTTGCCCGCATGGAGGCGCTCCAAGTTGTGGCGCGTTGTCCAGCCCTGTTGGCGGCCCTCGCGGAGGTCCCCGCGCTCACCGCCTTCCTCGCGGCCCACGTGAATCTCCGCGGGACGTCCGGCGCGTGCTGGGAGGAGATTAATGCGATCTTCGAACGCAGTGATATCTTTGGCGTGCTCGAGTGGTTGGGCCTGCCAGCCTCGCGTCAGACCCTCGCAATTCTGCAACACGTCGCGGAGCCGGATTTGTCCAAGCGTTTCCTGGAACCGCTGCGGACGATGCTATGGGAGCCGCAGTCGATTTTCGCGCTGCAACGGCTGCCTGCGATCACCGATCGCCAGCTCGCGCGTTACTGCCATCCGCTCGCTGCGTAAGCCAAGGTGGGGGAGGGTACACGGTCTGGATGGGAAGTTCGGCTGGGAAACTCGGATGCGGGCGAGGGCGCCCGCGGTCCCAAGGAGCCCCGCTTCGGCCAGAATTCCGGTCGTCGGGTTCGGATCGGATGATCGGATGGGACCGCGGCCGCCCCCGGCCGCAGTTCGGACGGAAAGACAATCGATTCACCGATTCGGTGCGAGGTTGGAGAGTCGGACGGTTTTTTCGGCAATGCCCCGAGGCGGGCGAGGGCGCCCGCGGTCCCAGGAAACCGCCCGAAGCCGAGGTCCCAGGAAGGCCGCTCCGGCTAGCTCAGTCCGATCAAGGCGGGAGTTGCCCGCGACGCTCTTTCCACGTGCGGGTGCTCATATCGCCGAGCCACTTCTGGTAAATTTTTCGATCCAGATGAACCTCCGCCGTGGCCACCGGTGCTGTCGCGCTGGCCTCGGCTAAAATCTCGCCGTCGGGAGCCACCACGCAGCTGCGCATGTCGTAGCTCGACGAAACGACAAACGCGTGATTCTCGATGGCTCGCGCGCGCAGCAGCGTTTCGCTTCCGCCCCAGATCGGCAGTAGAACCAGCTCCGCGCCTTGTTGACCCAGCGCCCGCCACGGTTCCGGAAATTGCAGGTCCCAACACACCATGATGCCGATCTTGCCGAAGTCCGTATCAAAGGTCGGATACGTGTCTCCGGGCGTCAGCCCTTGCTCCCATTCCTCCCGGGGTAAATGCGTCTTGCGATAGCGACCCACGAGTTGACCCGCGCGGTCGATCAGAACCGCCGTGTTGTACACCGCCGGTGCCTCGCGCTCGTAAAGGCCGGCGACAATGTAGCTCTTCAATTCGCGCGCGAGGACGCCCAGCCGCTCGGTCGTGGGGCCGGGCACGGGTTCACTCACCTCCACATAGGACTTGCCGGTTCCGACCACCGTCATGCCTTCGGGCAGACAGATGATATCAGGCTGCTGTTCGCGGCTCTTCAGAATCGCCGCACAAAACGCCTCCACGTTGGCCGCAGCCGACGGCAGGCGGCGCGGACGCAGGTGGACGGTCATGACGCGAATGTTCCTTCCCGGTGGCGTATCCACTTCACGCACTACGACGCGATCCCACCACAGGGAAGCTCCGTCGACAAAGCCGAGCGACAACTGCATGTCCAGGCCGGCGGCGGATTCGGGGGCTTGCAACGTCGTCTCGACGCGCGTCCAACCGTTCTCCCGCGCCACGTCGGGCGCGTACTCCGGGGGACGTACGTTGATTTTTAACGGCTGTCCTTTCGCATCCAGCCACTCCAGTCGGGCGATGACCGATCGACGTTCGTCGGGAATGTTTTCCCCCTTAAACCACGCAGTAAATTGATACGATCGTCCGCCCGTGACGCCGTCAATTTGACGCCGCCAAGCCCCAAACGCCGAGCGCGCGTTCGCCGTAATCTTCAGGGCGCCGCCGGCGCGGCCACCGGACGGATCAAACGTGAAGTGCGGAGAAATTTCCGCTCGCGGCGACCACGGCTTCCACCCGTCGGCCGCGGCGGGTTCGGCGAAACGGTCGTCGAGCACGACCCGCGCTTCCGCCGCGACCGCGACTTGGATCCCGGTCGCAATCGCCAGTACAAAGACGAGAAGCGACCGGGGGCGTTTCATATCCGGATTCTGATTACGCCGCGAAAAGCGACTTCATCTGGGCGAGGTAACGCGGCACCGCGACCTGCGGGTCTTCCTTGGCCTCATATTCAAGTGCTACCCACCCTTGATAGCCGCCGTCGCGCAGGATTTGCGTGAAGCGCTTGAGGTCTGCTTCGTTCTTCGTGGTGCCGGTGCCGTGCACTTCCACTTTGTATTGGACGTTCACCGCGTACGGCACGCATTCCGCGAAGTCCTTGTAGGGATCCGCGGTGCGGAAGTTGCCGGAATCGAGATTGATCCCGATCCAGGGACTCTTCACCGCCTTGACCATGGGAATAAGCGTTTCCGCGCTGCCGATGGAGTCGTGATTTTCCAGACCGAGGAAGATCCCGCGCTTGCCCGCATAATCGCAGCATTCCTCCAACGCGCTCACGACCAGCTTGTCGGCTTCCGGGCGCGAAAGTTCTTTCGTCACTCCCGCAAATACCCGGATATGCGGGGCGCCCATGAGGAGGGCGCGATCGATCCATTTCTTGGTCAAAGCAATCTCCGCGTCGCGTTTGGGACCCTTGGGATGGGAGAAATTGTTGCCGATTGCCGTACCGCTTACGCCGACGCCGCGCAGGAAGCAGTGGCGGCGGAGTTTAATCATATACTCGTCGGTTTCCTCGGCGAAAAAGTAGCTCGTCAATTCCGCCCCTTCGCAGCCTTGCGCCGCGCAGTAATCGATAAACTTGAACATGTCCGTCGCCTTGCCCGCGGGAACCTTGGTATTCGGCTTGCCCCGCATAATGGGAAACGTGTCGCGGAACGAATAAGCCGCCAGGCTCAGCCGGAGAATCGGCTTCCCGCTGCGTTTGAAAGGGTTGACCGCCGGAGTGGCGGCCCAGGTGGGCACGGGAGCCGCGGCGGCAGCGAGGCCGGCGGCGGTCGAAAGTTTCAGAAAATGGCGGCGGGTGAGATCATTCATAGACGAGGGGAGGACCAGGGGAGGGATTCGTCGATATGGAACCATATTTGGACCTTCGGCGGAAGACGGAAATCCATCCGAGGCAAATCCACCCGAGGCCGCGCGAGCCGACGCGGCGCTAAATTTCCCGGCTTTTCTCCTTAAGCGAGTGAGCCGATAGTGAAGGCGGTGAGTCATCTCTCGACATTCCTGCGCCGGTTGGGTCCAGCCGGTTTTTTTGCGCTGCTGCTGGGGGCGGGCGCGTTGTCGGGTTGCGCGACGGCCCCAATCGACGGTCGGGCCGCCCTGCCTCCGGGAAATGCGGAGATCGTCGTAACTAATCTTACCGCCAGCCCGTGGCGCCTCGCGCTCCGCTCCCCCAAGGCCAGCGATGCCATCCGCGTTGAGATCAAGCCCCGCGAAACGTTCACTATGACCCTCCCGGGCGATGTCTATGTCGTGGAGCAGACGATCGTTCCCTTGGTACCCACCGAAACCACCACCCGGCAATTTACTGCGAAGTTTGAAATCGGAGAGCGCTATCGTTGGAGCTTGGCCACGCTGCTCGCTACCGATGACGTGGTCGCGCCATGAGCAACTCCAAGGTGACGCGGCGTGCGATCGCCGAAATCCGTTGGGCAGGTGATCCAGGAGCTGTCGGGTGGGTCGGGAATCGCCCGGTTCATTCCTGCTGGCCGCTGATCTCGGCCTATTTCCGCGACCTGCTCCTGCCGCCTCACCGGCGCGCAGAGGATGAGTCCGTGACGTGGAGCTGGCACGAGCCCGTGAATCCGCCGGCGCTTACCGCGTCTGAAATCCAGTCGGTGCGCCGTCGGCTGGAGAGCGAGATCCAACTGTTCCTCGAAAATTCATCCCGTGGACGTTCCCGCGAAGCGAGCGGAAATCCGAACCAAGTTGATACCGAACAGCTGGGCGCCACCCTGCGCGAGTGGGTGCAGCAAGTGGTGGCCCGACCCGATGCTGAATTCGCGGCGTATCTGTGCCGCACGGATCAGGGATTGCGTCTCCATAGTTGGGGCGCAGCCAAGGCTTCCGTCGTTCGCTTTTCGGATGCCAAAGCCCTTGAGCTCGCGGGGCACGTGTTGGTCGGCGGGATGCCGGCTTTGCACGATGTTCTGCTCGAGACCGGCGATGGTGAGATGCTCGCCGAAACTCCGAGCGACTCACTGGGCGCTTTCCGTTTCTCAAAACTAGCCCCCGGCAAGTACCGGCTGCGCGCCCGTTCCAAGCGCGGGACTTTTCCTCCCAATGGGGTGGTCGTCGTTCTGAGCCAAACGTCGGTGGTCGATGTCGTACTCGCCGATGACGGTCCGGTCGCGACGCCCCTGCGCGGCCGTCGCGCGGCTCGTAACGGGAATCGGCGTAAGCTGACGATCGCGGCCGTAACCGCCCTCGTGCTGGGCGGCGTCGCTTGGGTGACCTTCAATCGTAACGGCAATTCAGATACGCCGGTGGCGGTGGCTAAGGGTGAAGCCGCAGCGCGGGCCAGCGACGCGGCGCGTTCGACGCCTGACGCTGGCGCGGCGGGCAAAGCCAGGGAGCAGTCGAGTC
>Ga0163152_10003278_pt1 | contig 21295 bp, 33 predicted proteins | sample OliLakLV19MP8IB2_FD_148635 | JGI IMG/M metagenome (GOLD analysis project Ga0163152, IMG submission 148635) | Freshwater microbial mat bacterial communities from Lake Vanda, McMurdo Dry Valleys, Antarctica - Oligotrophic Lake LV.19.MP8.IB-2 | ecosystem: Environmental > Aquatic > Freshwater >...
GTCTCGGGATCAGTCTCAAGATCTGACTCGGACTCAGTCTCAGACTCAGTCTCGGGATCGGTCTCGGTCTCGGTCTCGGGATCGGTCTCGGTCTCGGTCTCGGACTCGGACTCGGTCTCGGTCTCGGGATCGGTCTCGGGATCGGTCTCGGTCTCGGTCTCGGGATCGGTCTCGGGATCGGTCTCGGTCTCGGTCTCGGGATCGGGCGGCAGTCACGAGGACTCAGAGTGAACCACGAGCGGCGGGGCAACATTGGCGTGTGCTGGTGCAGGAGCGATGACATGATGACACACCAGAAATGGTGGCAGAAACGATACTACTCGGAATCGGGATTGGTCTCGGGATCGGTCTCGGGATCGGACTCGGGATCGGTCTCGGTCTCGGGATCGGTCTCGGGATCGGACTCGGGATCGGGATCGGACTCGAGATCGGACTCGAGATCGGACTCGGTCTCGGGATCGGTCTCGGACTCGGGATCGGCCTCGGACTCGGTCTCGGGATCGGACTCGGGATCGGTCTCGGTCTCGGCCTCGGTCTCGGGCGGCAGTCACGAGGACTCAGAGTGAACCACGAGCGGCGGGGCAACATTGGCGTGTGCTGGTGCAGGGGATGCGGACGGCCACGCAGCGTTCCCGACAGTTCGATTCTGTCCGCGCCGCTGACAGCGAACCACGGGCACTCGGGTAAGTCGAGCGCACCGACCCGCGACTTGTCGTCGCGGACCCGAGTGTCCTGGCCCAATGGATGGAATCAAAAATGACCTGTCTCCGATGTCGTCAATGCTCGCGATTATTGAAACTCTCCGCGACAACGAGCCAGTGGTCGCGGCGGTGTCGGACTCCGGATTGCCGTGGGGAATTGGAGCTGATGCCAGATGACGATGACTCAAAGAGAGTCATTTGGCGATGCGAGAGATGCAGCATTAAAAACACCCGCGACGACGCCAAGGAACTTCGCTACTGCCCGCGCACGAACTGTCGCGGCCGAATGCTGTGCATCACGCCCGAATTACTCGTGGAAGCGAGGGCTAAAGCACTCGCGAAACGAACGAACTCCAAAGAAAAAACCCGACTCAAAAAGATCGGCACGTCGCACCATGACCTCGTGTTGGCCGCGATCCACCGGCTGACGGGCGACGACTACCGCGCCGAAGCGGGGGCAACGGAGTCAGCGGTGGTAGTCTCAGCGTGGAAGACCGACCCCAACATCTTCGGCCTCGTGGGATTCGCGCAGCAGTATCCCGACAACCGGCGAGTCTACATCACTTACTGCGGATCGAAAGGGCTGATCCATCTGGGGCTGGTGGAGCGGATTCGCGGCCGTCGAGTCCGGCTGACGGCCGCTGGCATGAAGCGGGCACAAGAAATTGTCGGCTCGATGAAACGATCGTCGTGACGGTGGCCATTCAACAAACGGGGTGACTTATTTTGGTGCTTACGCGAAACGCGGGCGAACGCATTTTCTGCAAGTGCGCGTGCGGCGTGCAGACCACGATCCAGGTGGTGAGCGCGGACCACGGGAAGGCTCGCATTGGAATCAGCGCGCCGGGTACGGTGCGAATCGAGCGTGACGACATGAAGCAAGGGACGAAACAACAGGAGGCGAAACCAACGTGACGACAACATTCGAGCCGCTGACCGAGTCGGCCACGCGGCACAGCACTGTCTGTTCGGCGTGCCACGAGCGAGCGTTCGTGATCCGGCATATCGACCTCGACGACGGTGGGCGGTACACCGATTTCCTTTGCCTCATCTGTGGGGCAAAGGAGCAATCTGAGTGCGAAGCCGAGGAAAAGTTATCCGACCTGACCGCGTAAACAATTACCATCCAAAAAAGAAGCCCATGACCGACGAGACAGAGCCAGCGCCGAAGCGGGCGAAGCAACAACCCAAGGCCAAGGCCAAGGCCAAGGCCAAGGCTCGGCGCAACTACGCGGCCGAGTTGCAAAACCTGCGAGGCCGCGTGGGCCTCGCTCTGCGGATGCTGCGGCACGGCAACGCCCCGGACGAACCCGAAGTGCCCGGCCTGCTCAAGCGCGTCGTCAACATTGTGATCGAGACACTGGAAGGGGGAAGCGATGCACCTGTATGAACTCTCCACCGCCTTTCGCGCCCTGATGGACGAACTCGACGAGTGCTTCGGCGAGCCGGACACGGAACTGCTGGCCCGCATCGAAGCGTTTGAGATTTCGCGGGAGGAGCGGGTGCGCTGTACCGTCATGGCCATCCGCGAGAAGAAAGCACTGGCAGCTGGAATCAAGCACGAGCGGGACCGGATCAACGCCGTCCTGGCGGCAGCGGAGAACGCCGCCGCCCGTCGTGAGCGATACCTTCTCGGCCATCTGCAATTGCAGGGCGTGGAAAAGATCGACGTGGGGATCGCCCGCGTGTTCGTGCAGACGGCCGCACGGCCATCGATCCGCTGGAGTGGCAGCAACATCCCAGACGGCTTCCGCCGCGAGAAGGTCGAGCTGGACGGCGACGCGGCTTACGCGGCGTGGAAGGCGGGCACGTTGCCCGAAGAGTTCATGGTGCAGCACACGACGTATTTGTCGATTCGGTAGTGTAACGGATTTTTCCCCTGGAGATCGAATGAGCAAGTTCCAACGGGCGACCCGCGCGAAGACACGCGCACGTGTCTCTATCGACGGACCAGCGAAGGCTGGCAAATCGTTCACCGCGCTCCGACTGGCTCTCTCGCTGGGCGGCAAGATCGCGGCCATCGACACTGAGTTCGGCAGCTTGAGCAAGTACGCCGGTGCCAAGACCGACGACGGCGAGATACAGTTCGACGTGATCGAACTGCACGACTTCAAGCCCGAAAACTACGTCGAAATGATCCACGAAGCAGAGACCAGCGGTTACGACGTGCTGGTCATCGACAGCCTATCCCATGCGTGGGTTGGCGAAGGCGGCATCCTCGACCAAGCCGACAAGATGAAGGCTCGTGGCGGCGGCGGCAACTCGTTCCAGAACTGGGCACACCTGACACCCCAGCATCGCAAACTGATCGACGCCATGCTCAGCGCGAAGCTGCATATCATCGCGACGATGCGCAGCAAGACCGAGTACGTCATGGAAGCGAACGCGGCGGGCAAGATGGTGCCGCGCAAGGTCGGACTCGCGCCGGTGCAACGGGATCAAATGGAGTACGAGTTCGACCTGCTCGTCACGATGGACAGCGACCACAACTGCATCATCAGTGGTAGCCGATGCCCCGGCATGGACGGCAAGGTCAGCAACAAGCCAGGCGCGGCGTTCTTCCGCCCCTACGTCGAGTGGTTGACCAGCGGCATTGAGCCGCCGCCCGCCGTTGCCGCGGTTGATTCCAACCGCAAGCTGGTGGCCAAGGCCATCCGCGAGGCCAAGGAGTCAGGCAACTACACGGACGAAGGCTACCGGGAGTTGCTGTCTCAGTTCGATGTGGTGAAGACGGCCGACCTGAACGCATCGCAGCTCCATGAACTGGCATCCATGCTCGCCGCCGCTGGCCGAGGCGATGCGTGGGAAGAACAAGGTATTCCCCCGGCTTTTTCGGAGAAACGCTAATGGCGATGTTGAACAAAGTGATGTTGATCGGCCGGCTGGCGGCGGACCCGGAGTTTCGCGCGTTCGGCAACGGCGGGCGAGTGGCTAACCTGCGGCTCGCCGTAAACGGCCGGAAGAAGGATTCAACCGGGGCGTGGGTCGATGACCCGATGTTCATCGACTGCTCGGTCTTCAATCGCGGCGAGAACGGCAAGGAGGCCGACCGCATCGAGGAGTTCGGCTTGCGCAAGGGGTCGCAACTCTACATCGAAGGCAAGCTCGTGCTGGAGATGTGGGACGACAAAGCCACGGGTGCCAAGCGCAGCAAGCACAAGATGATCGTGGATAACTGGCAAACGCTCGACCCCAAGTCACAGCAAGCCGCGCCGCAGCGTCCGGCGGCGACGGCACCGCGAGCATACACGCCGCCCGAGGAGGACAACTACCCGCCGCCTGAACATGGCCAGGGCGACGACCAAGAAATTCCATTTTGAGGGCGACGCTGATGAGGACGGCGACGATGGAAACGACCTACGTTGGGGTGTATCATGCTGGCTATGGCGAAGAAGAAGCCCGTCGAATGGACCGCGGCCACGATCAGCTCGCTGCGCGAGCGGCTTGGCCTGACCGTGGACCGCGCCTCCGAACGAGTCGGGGTCTCGCCGCGCCAGTGGACCCATTGGGAAGCCGGAACCCGCAAGCCGTCCGGCCCCGCCGCCATGCTGCTCGACCTCTTGAGCCGCAACAAAATCTAGCTCCAGCCCTACTGACTACACTGAACTGAGTTCTGTATTCAAATACGGAACGGAGTTCCGTATTGACGCTGTCTAACGGGGCGGATCGATGGCTGGAGATTGGATCAAACTGCGCGTTGATATTGCTGACGATCCGGCAGTCGTTCGGATCGCCGCAACTCTCGACATGCCTGAAGACGAGGTAGTCGGTAAGCTCCATCGACTCTGGTCATGGGCTGATCGTCACACCGTTGACGGTCTGGCTCCTGGCATTACCGCGAATTGGGTCGATCGTTACATCGGCGCGAAAGGGTTTTCGTTAGCGATGGTGGCTGTCGGCTGGTTATCGATCACCGACGCGGCGATCGAGTTTCCGAACTTCAATCGCCACAACGGCGAGAGCGCCAAGAAGCGGGCCGAGTCTACTCTGCGGAAACGCTTGTCCCGTTCTGAACGGGACAAAGGCGTGACCGGGATCGAACCGGTCACGCTTTTGTCCCATTCTGAACGGGACAAAAGTGTGACAGAAATGGGACCGGTCACGCTTTTGTCCCATTCTGAACGGGACAAAAGCGTGACCGGGATCGAATTCGATCGGTTTGTTTTTGAGCGTGACGCCTACTGTTGCGTCTACTGTGGAACTCAAACGGTTGTTCCTAACTTAGTGTGCGCCTGCAAGTTATGCAACAACAGCATAGTCGATTCGCGTGAAATCTGTCACACAACCGGGATCGAACCGGTCACGCTTTTGTCCCATTCTGAACGGGACAAAAGTGTGACAGAAATGGGACCAGAGAAGAGAAGAGAAGAGAATACCCCCCTACCCCCCGAAACGGGGGGAGTGAGCGGGGGCGAACCATCGGCTTTCGTGGAGTTCATGGCGCGATACCCCAAGAAGTCCAAACGACAGGCAGCGCTCGCCGAGTGGATGACACTCCAGCCAAGCGCGAACCTCATCGCTCGACTCTCGGACGCGATCAACATCCACCAAAAGAATAACCCGGACTGGCGGCGAGAAGGGGGAAGATATGTCCCCACCGCCGCGAAGTGGCTTCGGGATCGCCAATGGGAGTGGCGTCCGCCCGACGGCGGCGTGCCATCGACCGACGACATTCTTCGAGAAACATTCAAACGACGAGAGGAATCCGACCGTGAGCGCAACCGCTAACCAGCCGCGTCGTCGCCCAGGATGCCGCGCCAAGGCACGATCTCACGCCGAGTCGAGCCGTCAGCCATGTCGGTGGAGATGACGCCTTCCTGGGCCATCCTGCCCATTCCGAGTTTCCGCGCGAGTTCTCGAAGCGAATGCGCGCCGCCGCCAAAGCCGCCGGGAAATCGACCGACGACGTACTTCGAGAAACATTCAAACGACGAGAGGAATCCGACCGTGAGCGCAAACGCTAACCAGCCGCGTCACCAGCGTGAACCCGCGCGGATCGCGCCCGAAGTTTCCCTGTCCGCCGTGCCGATGGAGCAACGACGTGCCGCCGAACAGCGCGTCCTTGGCTCGATGTTGCGCGACCGAATGACGATCGACGACGTGCGGCGGCTGTTGCCACGCGAGGATATGTTCGCCTTCTACCACCACCAACTCGTCTACCGCGCCGTTATCGACCTCCACGCGGACGCCAAGCCCATCGACGCCGTGACCATCGTGGACATTTTGCACCAGCGGCAGCAACTCAGCGACGTGGGCGGGTACGTCTACATCGGCCAACTCTGGGAAGCGGTCGCGACGACCGCGAACGTGGAGCATTACGCCCGCATCGTTCTCGAAAACTTCCTCCTGACCCAAACCGTCGGCCTCGCGGCGGAAATGGACCGAGACGCACGCGCGCCGACCGGACCGGCCGTCGAGATGCTGAGCGAGTTTGAGCGACGCATGGGGCGGCTCGCCGAGGACGCCACGACGAACGAGCCAGTGACGTTGCAAGAGGCGCTTGACGAGCAACTCGCGGCCATCGACCTTCGCTCGACGCGATCCGCCGACGCGGGCATTCTCACCGGCTTCCGCGACCTCGACGATATTCTGATCGGCCTTCAACCGTCGGAACTCGTGGCCATCGCCGCGCGGCCCAGCGTCGGCAAAGCGCAACCGTTAGACGCTCAAGTGTTAACACCAAGCGGTTTCGTTTCGATGGGAGAAATCAAAGTCAACGACTTTGTCATCGGGTCTGATGGCCGCCCAACGCGAGTGACGGGAGTTTACCCGCAAGGTGAATTGCCCGTGTATCGAGTCGAGATGTCGGACGGCGCAGCAACTGAATGTTGCGACGAACATCTTTGGTTCACGCAAACTCGCAACGAACGACGACGCGGTATCACTGGCTCGGTGAAAACACTGGCCGATATTCGAGAAACGCTCCGGCGAGTCGAAAACCCCAATACGCTAAACCACGCCTTGCCACTCGTTGGCGTGGTTGGTTTTAATCCAGTTCGCGCCGATCATCGTCCGCTCGATCCCTACCTGTTGGGACTTCTTCTTGGCGATGGCTCGTTCGACAAAACGGTGCGATTCTCCAATCCAGAAGCCGATATTCAACATCGCCTTCGCGACCTGTTGCCGATCGGCGACGCACTTACAGTTGGCCCTGACGGTAAGGAATGCCGCATCAAGAGAGCAATCCGCAACGGGAAGCCTTCCGAAACCCAAAAAGCAATCATCGCATTGGGGCTTAATGGAAAAGACTCGTATGCAAAATTCATCCCCCATCAGTATCTCATGGCTGAACCTAGCGAACGAATGCAACTCTTACGCGGGCTACTCGATACCGATGGTTCAGTAACATCCTGTCGTCAATCGATCGAGTTCTCAACGTCGTCATCTGTTCTTGCGGATCAAGTAGTGTTTCTCGTTCGTTCCCTTGGCGGCGTGGTGTCAACGAAAGTTCGCGTGCCAATCTATGCCTATCGTGGAGAACGGTGCCAAGGGGCAGAATCGAGTCGCCTTGTAATTTATTTCCCCAACGGACAAGTTCCTGTCTCATCGAGCAAACACCTGGGGAAATGGGTGTGGCTACGATCTCGAAATCGACGATCCATTCGGAGCATCGAACCGACTGGCTTCAAACAATGTCAGTGCATTAGGGTGGACTCGCCGGATAGTCTCTACGTCACGGACGACTTTATCGTCACTCACAACACCGCCTTGGGCCTGTGTATCGCGAAGAACATCGCGACGACCGGCAAGACCGTGCTGTTCTGTTCGGTCGAGCAATCGCGAATGGAGATCGCCGAACGCTTGCTGGCCAACGAGGCGTCGGTCGATTCGTACCGGATGCGGCTCGGCAAGCTGGTCGCGAGCGACTACGACGACCTGATTCGCGCCAACGCCACGATGCGAAAATGGCGAATGCAAATCGACGACGCCTCGCAGCAGACGATGACATCGATCGCCGCGAGCGCCCGCCGCATCCAGCGTCGCCAAGGGCTGGACGTGGTGTTCGTGGACTACCTGCAACTCATCACGCCGGACAACCCGAAGGCGCAACGGTACGAGCAAGTCGGCCTCATCTCGCGGCGGCTGAAGCAACTCGCGCGTGACTTGAAAATCCCCGTGGTCGTGATGTGTCAAGTCGGGCGTGACGCGGGCGATGGCGACGAATCATCTCCACCGCCGCGGCTGCACCAGTTGCGCGAAAGCGGCAACATCGAGCAGGATCTAGACGTTGCCATCCTGCTCCATCGGACCGACCGGGGGAGCATCCTTGAGGGACGCGCCGAGACAATCCAAGTGGACGTGGCGAAGAACCGGAACGGGCGGCGCGGCATTCTCGCGCTCTCGTACCGGGCGCAATTTCTGCGCTTCGAGGGTGTCGAGTCTGGCCCGCGGTACTGACAACATCTGCGCCTCGCCGACGGTGGCCGTGGGGTTGAGCAGTTCGCGAATGAAAGGGAGATCGCTCATGGTTGATAAGAGTGCGGCAAATCCGGTGCCGGGTTCACATGGAATCCCGTCCGACTATTGGGTGTGTGCCTGCGTGAAGCGCGACGCTGCCGGCAATCTGACGGCGATCAAGTCCAACCATCCAAGCATCAAGCGATGCCGACGCTGCAAAATAAAGAAGCCGGAACAATAAACGACCTGTGACCCTGACCCGCGAAGGAGTGGATTTCCAATGGTCGCCCGCGACAAACTCTTGCATGGCCTGAAAGTGTACGGTCCCGTCCGGCTGTGCGATCTCGCGCGGCTGACTGGCTTGTGGTATCCGACCGCCGGCAAGGCGCTGGTCGCGATGCGCCTGGCCGGACTCGCTGTCCAGGACGACGACAAGACCTGGGATCTGACCGACGCCGGACGCGCCGCGTTTGTCACGGCCGGCGCCCCCGAGGGGCTGTTCAAGACGGCAAACAAAAAGGAAAGGACGTGAACATCGAACGAGTTGAAATCGGCGAGCATGTGCTGTACCGGGGCGACTGCCGCGAAGTGCTGCCGACACTCGCGCTCGGTAGCGTAGACATCGTCGTGACGGACCCACCGTATGGAGTCGCGTACTCGACCGGACGACGGCTCGCCTGTATCCGGTCGAGTACGCGACTCTCCAATGATCACTTGCTGTCGCCGTTGCTCGGCGACGCCGTCGAAGCAATGTCCCCGTTGCTCGGCGACGCAGGAGTTCTGTATTGTTTCGCCGCGCCGGAACGGCTTGATGATGTGATGCCAATCTTGCGGCGGCACTTTGAAATCGCGAACACGCTTGTTTGGGACAAAGGCAACTGTACGGCGGGAGATTTAGAGACAACCTACGGCCAGCAATGGGAAGCGATCATCTACGGACGCAAGGCCCGCGTCTGTTTGTTAGGTGGACGCGACCGAGACATCTTGCGGTACTCCCGTGGCGACACTTCGGAATATAAACACCCGACACAAAAGCCGTTGTTATTGATTCGGTATTTGATTGGCCGACACACCGGCGAAGTTGTACTCGACCCGTTCATTGGCAGCGGCACGACCGGCGTGGCGTGCGTGCAGTTGGGGCGGCGATTCATCGGCGTTGAGATTGACAAACGCTACTTCGACATCGCGTGCAAGCGCATCGAGGACGCGATGGGCGTCGGCACGCTGTTCGACGCCACAAAACCGGAAGTAGCAACCTTGTTTGAGGACACAAAGTGAAACTCACCACCGAAGTCCTGGACGCCATCGCCCGCGCCGAAGCCGAGGGCCGCGTCGTCGCCAGCGGGGCCGCGCCGAGCCATGCCGTGAGGATCAACATCCCCATGCCGCCAACCTCCAACAACCTGTTCAACAGCTTCATACGCGGCGGCAAAATCGTGCGCTGCGTAACCAAGGAGTACCGGCTATGGAGGGCCATCGCCAAGCCCATACTGGCACTCATGCCGCGCGTCACCGCCTTCCCGGTCGAAGTGTGCATCTTGCTGCGGCCGGGCAAGGGTTGGCAAATCACGAGCGACGTGAGCAACCGGTTCAAGGCGGTTGAGGACACGATGGTCGCGGCGGGAGTCCTGCCCGGCGACAACCAGCGGTACGTCACCAGCTGCCGCATCGCGGTGGATACCGTGCGCGACGAGTTCTCGACTGCGGACGTGTGGACGAAGGCAGCAGTTATGTGGTGGTAAACGACCCATTAACCATGAGGCTTTCATGGACAGTAAAGAAGAGTCTGACGACTTCGACGACTTTGACGAGGGCCGCCCGCCGACTCAAATGGAGTTGGTCGCCGCATGGCTCAAGCTGCTCCCCGACGAGCCGCCGATGCCGATTCGCGTGGTCAACGCCATCGTCAAGGCGGCCAACCTCGTGGTCGAAGAGATGAGCCAGCCGTACCGTCCCGCGACGCCGGGCATGGGATTGCTCGCGTGGATTCGCTGTGATGACGCGGGCCAGTCAAGCAAGTACATGCTCTGGAAACTCGCGCCGTCTCCTCTGCGGTATCAGTGCGGCCGCGGCGACTTTTCTGACCCGACGTACCAGACGTACCCGCTCGACCCAAGCGACTTCGGGCGTTGCGTCGGCTTGCTGGACGCCGCGCCAGAGTTGCGAGACAGCCTGCCCAAAATGGCCGAATGCGAACCGGTGTGGGCCGCCTTGGTCGCCGCGTGGAGCGAATTGGAATCGCTCTATCGCGAGGAATCGCCATCGGGCAACGCGCCAAAACTATACGCGCGGATGAAGTCGATCATCAACGAAACGAAACCAATGGAGTCCGTCTAATGCCCAAGTCCGCGCCGTGTGCCTTCTGCGATCGCGACACGCAAGCGATCCTCACGGCCGTTGAATCGGCCCTGCGCCGCAACGACTCCAACCGGACGCGGTTCGTGTCGCAGATCGACGAGTTCTATCAGCGCGACGCGGCCATTTGGGACACGTTGGCCACGCGGTTGCGCGAGTTGGGGCTGGGCAAGGTGGCGAAGGAAGTGGTCAAGAAGTGCAAAGTGCAAGGAGTCCACGCATGACCGACCAACCCGACGACTTCGACGACTCGGTGGAATACTTGACCGAGTGCGAATTATGCGACGGCGACGGGATGATGACAGCCGCGCTCGCTGTGTCCGTTGGCGCAGACAACGACCGCCTCGCCGCCCGCGTGATGGAACTGGAGGCGGCGATGTGGAAGTACGGCGTCCACGAGCGAGGTTGCCGCAAAGAAACGTTCGACAAATGCAACTGTGGCTTTGACGCCGTCTTACTTTTCAAATGGCCACCATGTACTTCGACGTGACTAACTACAAGTGTTCGTGCTGCGGCTGGGTGTACGACCCGTCCAAGTACGAAAACGGATACCAAATAGTGCCAGACCACTTGTCAGATTCCTACGACCGCCTCGAAAGTTGCGCGGGAGCGTTGCAACACCCCCGCGCAACGACGAGACGACGAGTGGAAAGTAAACGACCTCATGCCTAAAGGCAGGGGCTTCAAAAAGAAGTCCAAGGAGAAACCCCGTGACCAACTACGACCCCCTGCAAACGAAGGCACGCGACCTGATCGCGGCAAGGGCGAAGGCGACGCAAGCGGTCGGGATGGCCAAATCAGAATCCATCGCGACATCGGCGATACCAAACGCGGCATTCTTTTATGGACTGAATGCAATGTCCATGAACGGAATTCTCACTCTAGAGATGAAGAACGCCGACTTCATCTTCCGGGCGTTCCAAGACGCCGCCGACATCGCGCAGGCTTACCTCGACGCCATCGACGCACTGAGCGCGGCAAGGGCGAAGGCGTGACCGGGCTTAAGCGCCCGGCGGGTAAGGGCCGATATGCGGGTACTTTGGGACTACGACTTGATGGATGAACTGACCCTTGGAAGTGGCCGATCGCATGGCGACGTAGACCTCGAAATCGGCCGACGGGTAGAAATACACGCTCTGCTGGGTCTTTTTGCCGGACTTCGCTTTCGGAGCGAACCAGATTCCCAGCCCCGACTTCTTATCGCTAGTCTGCTCCGGTCGCCAACAAATCGCCCGCACATTGGAACTGTTCACGGGCAACCAAGAGGATGATGCCTGCATTTCCAACAGTTGCAGCTTCGTTGGTTTGCTTGGCATCGTCGTCGTCCTACTCGATTGGTTAGCGGTCGTGGACCAAAAACTCAACAGGATTACTCGCGTCGTCGATCGCGCCGTCTACCACTTTGACATAGACGCTCCATGCGCCCTTGACGCTCAAATCCGTCGTCAGCGTGACGTAATAGGCGATCCCGCCCACCGCGTTCTCGACGGTTCCGCTCCTATTCAACTGCGACCCGTCGGGCTTGATGAACACGAACGTCACGATGGCCGATGTCAAATTCCAGGCGACGGCGTCCTTGGTGATCGTCGCGCGAAACTTCTTCGTGCTGCCCACGGTGTAGTACGGAACGGTTGCTGGCATCGGTGCTGATCCTTTATTCAAAACGGACAGTCTGATTGACCGTGTACGTCATCGCGACAGTCTGGTTGACCGTGTACGTCATCGCGACAGTCTGGTTGACCGTGTACGTCATCGCGACTGCTAGTTCGGTGATGGGAGGCGTGGCGACGGCGACCGGCCCGCCTCCCATCCCCAGGTTCTGAAGGATCAGAGCTAACCAGCCGGCGAAACCCATATTAAACCTTCGATTTGAAACCGTTGACGCTGATCGTCAGCGTCGTAGTCGCGGCGCTCGCGTCGAACGCCAGTGCTGTATTTGCAGTGAGTTTAAGCGGCGGATCAAACGTATGAGTGACGCCGCCGGTTGCTGGCACGGGGAAGGTCCAGAGGACAGACCCTGCTGCGCCGTCGCGCAGGTCCAGCGTGCAAAACGTCGCCGACGAGTTGCAGAGTGTGACGTTCTTGACGTACAGACGAATCCCAGCGCCCGGCGCGGCGAGTCCCGAGACGAACGCGGTGGACGCGCCATCCGTGTTCGTGGTCATCTCCTGAACCACGTCTTCAAGGTTGCAATGAGGCCGGACGATGAGGACGCCGTCTACGCCTGCATAGAGGTCGGTGCGGTCGCCATCGGCAACCAGCGTGATGCCGCTCAGAGCCGACTCGGCCTTGGCTCCTATCTTGTGCGGGTTGCCCGCATCCGCCCCGTCGTGAGCCACGCCGCTGCCCGTGAGCGTACCCACCGTCGTGACGGTGGTGACGGTCGTTACCCCAGCGAGAATGCCGGTCGAGTCATTGGCGATCGTCACCCGCTGCACGCCGGTGCCCGACGCACCGTTGCCCATCGTGACGGCAGTGCCGTTGATCTGGCTGATGTTGAACCCGGTTCCGCTCACGGCGTCGTCGATCAACTGCAAGGCCGTCAGCGCCGCGCCATCGACCTGGACCGCGAACGTGCCGGCATTGGTGACCGCGTGCGAGCCAACAGTGACGGTGCCGCTGATGCTGACCGTGCCATCCACCGTAAGCGAGCCGCCGTTGTCGGTGACGGGCAGCGCGGTGATAGCTGCGGAGCCGTCGGACAGCCGAACGAATACGGGGGTTCCGACGGGGGCATCAACCGTCAACGATCCGCCCGAGTCGGTCACGGGAAACGTGCCGGCCAAGCCCGTGACCGTCACGGTGTTGCTGACGTTGCACCACAAGCGGCCCGTGGCGTCCGTGATGAGCGACTGATAGTCGCCGTCTGTGCCCGATGTCGCCGCCGCTGCGTCCTTGCGAACACTCAACGCTTGCATACCGGGATCGCCCGTCACATGCGCCGCGTCCTCTAGCAACACGAGGTTGTCGATCAACTGCAAGGCCGTCAGCGCCGCGCCATCGACCTGGACCGCGAACGTGCCGGCATTGGTGACCGCGTGCGAGCCAACAGTGACGGTGCCGCTGATGCTGACCGTGCCATCCACCGTAAGCGAGCCGCCGTTGTCGGTGACTGGTAGTGCGGTGATCGCCGCCGTTCCATCCGAGAGGCGTATAAAGACTGGCGTGCCAACCGGCGCGTCCACCGTGAGCGAGCCACCCGAGTCGGTCACGGGAAACGTGCCGGCCAAGCCCGTGACCGTGAACGTCGCCCCGCTCTGTTGCTGAACTGGCAACCCGGCGGTCGGTGTGACGATGACCAGAACGTCCGGCGTTCCAACCGTCGAGGCATAAGCGACCGCCCCTACGGGCCAATGGATAGCGCCATCGTCGAGCGTTCGGATCGTGTTGCCGCCGGAACCGCTGGACAAAACCGTGTTATCGGCCATATCATCCCGCTCCTAGCAACAAAAGATGTCGAGCCGCCCCGCTTGTCGTCGATTCGCTAACGCCCGATGCGGCCCCGATACCAGCGGACGAGCCGATGCCCGCGAACGTCGATGCGCCAACGCCCGATGCGGCCCCGATACCAGCGGACGAGCCGATGCCCGCGAACGTCGATTCGCCAACGCCCGATGCGGCCCCGATACCAGCGGACGAGCCGATGCCCGCGAACGTCGATGCGCCAACGCTTGAGGCCGCGCCAGCTCCCGCCGAGTCGGCAACTGACGCAGCGGTCGAGACTCCAGTTCCGCTGGCCGCGCCGACGCCGGCGGACGATGCGACCGATGCCGCTGTGGATGCGCCAACGCCGCTCGCGGCGCCAACGCCGGCGGACGAGCCGTCGGCATTCTCTGTGCCGCCGCCGCCCGCCGCCGGCACGCTGTAAAACCGCCGCTTCGTCGGGTAGATGATGCGCGGGTGGTCCGCATAAGGAACCGTGCCGGTGATCGTTAGCGGATACCCGCCCTTCAAGTCCGGCTCAGGCGACACGCGGCCCAGAAGCGGCCAGTAGGCCATCAACGATTCCGGGCGGATCAATCGCGGCGAGAAGCCTTTCGCGAGCGACGCGACTTCGGCGGCGCTCAGCGCCACGTTCCAAACCCCAGCTTCAGCGAGTTGGCCGTCGTGGTCGAACGCGCTGCCGTTGATGACGCCGAGGTAGACGCGATTGATGCCGGTTGGTGTTTGGCTGGTCGTATTGTTGACCGGCGACGCGCCGTCGAGATAGATGTCGCGCGAAGTTGTCGACGTTAGGACGCCGCAAGCGTGATACCACGTTCCGGTTGCGACCGTTGTCCCATGAATGGCAACTACATTTGCACCGCCGTTGACGCGGATCTTGAGCTTCTTCGGCGTGTCCTCAACAACCATCGAGACCGAGTTTGAAGACACCTGGCCGTAGAGGCTCAAGAGGCAGCTAGTGCCCGGCAGCGTGTCGGCCTTGAACCAGCAGGCGATTGTCAACGGCGCGGCGGTCGCCGGGGCGCCGCCGGTGTTGGCAAGGAAGTCGTCTGATCCGTCTAGGTCACGGGCCATTACGTTTCCTTGAGTTCCAGACCCAGGAACTCGGCGTCTCCCGCCGCCGAGTCGTTGGCCACGTCCCGCCGCAATCTCACGCGGAACACTTCACCCACGGCGATACTATCCATGTTCGCGCCGTTCGTCACCGCGACGTTGACGATGTCTACGTTCCCGCTGGTGCCCGGCACGGTGACGGCGGTGATCGTTTGCGCACTCGCAAAGCCATCGCTGTCGATGTCCTGCGAGCCGTCGCCGATGCGCTCGAAACTAACATCCCAACCGCACGTCCCGGTTGTCGCTGTACTCATTGCATAATGGATGTATACAGTGATCCCACCACCAGCATAATGCTGCGGAAGGATGCCGCTAAAGATCGCGATTTCTTGCGTGGTCGTGTCAAAATCGAGTACGGGATGCAGGTTCCTCGTGTCGAGTGTAGCCGGGTTAGATGTCGGCGGTTCGTTGTCCTGCGGCATGAAGGTGCAAAGGGTATTGCCGGTGGCCATTGGTTACGCTCCCGTCGCGAATCGCTTGAGGATTACTGCGGCTAAAAGCCTCGCCTTCTGCGGGGCGGTGAGGTTATTCTTTGCCGCCGTCGGCAGCCCGTTGTTGAAGGACGCGGCGTTGCTGTCGATCCAATCGTCGGCCGCGTCCACGGCGGCTCGGAACTGCGCCTTGGTGACGCCGCACGCCTCGCGCACGTCACTCAGGTCGCGCATCAACACGTCGGCCGCCGCTTGGCGGTTGGCGTTGTTTAGCACTGCCATCGGATCAATCCTCGGTGATGGTTGACGCCGTCGTTAGCTGTGGGGTGATGCCGTTGCCGGTGACGATGTTCGGCGTGACGGTGCCTTTGTAGAGCAGCTTGCCCGCGCCGCTCGCCGCAGTGCCGACGCCGAAGTGAGTGGCCGTACCGGATCCGCCCGTGCCGGCGGGGAAGGCGATCGCGGCGACCGGTGACACGCTGTTGTTCGTGACCGTCCAACCGCCCGTTGTACGCGCGACCGCAACGCGCGCGTACGACGTGTACGTGATCTCGCTCGTGGTCTGGTCGCCCGCTTCGCCGGGGTCGGCGGTGTGCAGGCTTACGTGGAGGTCGGTCGCCGGCGACGTGGTGTCGTTCTCGGCGAGGTCGTTGATGGTCGTGGCGTTGAAGATGAGCTTCAACAGGTCGTTTTCAAACGTGTTGCCCTTCGACATTGTTGCTTCCTTTTAGGCGCCGGCCGGACTCACTTCTTCGGGAAAATTCTTTCGAGCAGCGAGTCGGGAATCAGGATCCTCACCACTCTTTTGGGCTTTAGCCCCTGGAAGCTACGGGGCTTCTAGCCCCGGTAGAGGAAAGGCTTTTTCTTCGGGATCTCGTTGCTCAACCCCGCCGCTTGCGACTCTTCCAGCGCGGGCGGACGGGCTTCTTTCTCTGTCGCACCTTGTCGGCCTTGTTCGTCGCTCGACGATTATCGCAAGTTACGAGCATCGTGTTCTCGTCGTTCCAGGTGACACGGCACTTGGAGCAAATCCAGTGGTGCGGATGGCTGGGCGTGTCAAGCTCCCGCCGTGGCTGGCTCTTGCTTCGTTATTCGTTCCCACGCTCCGGACGTGAACAGCAACTCTTCCGGCTGGTTCTCTTGTTCACGCCATGAACCCATCCACAACAGCGCTGCGGTCATCGTGCCGTACACGCCCAGAATCGTGTTGCGAGTCACGACATACCGACGCAAACTCGTTTGGACTACGTCGCCGGGTTGCCATGTCTGCCGGCCCGCCTCGCGATAGTCGATGTCTGGCATTTATCCCTCGTAAGTAGGATCGTCTTCCAGCCACGCCGCGAGCCGCATCGCCTCGGCGTCCCGCCAGTGCGGCCAGAATCTGAGCAGTTCCGCAACGTCCGCGAAGATCTCCATGCCGCGCCCCCGGTAGTCAATGCTCCAGTAATCGCGATCGTCGCGCTGGATGGCGTAGAGGACGCGCCGCATGATTGGCCCTCACTCCGCGGTCGTGCGAGCCAGTTCCAACTCGAGTTTTTTGTCCCAGGTCGCGGCCGTCAAATGCAGCCAATAAGTGTCACGGATGGCGTCGATGAACTGGCCGATTTCGCTCGGCGCCATGCCGCCGATTTCCGGGATACGCTTGGCCAATTCGTCACGCATCTGCATCGCGAGTTGCACCCAAGAATCCTGATCGGTACTCGCCATCGGCTGATCGTCGTCGTGCATGGGATCACCTTCGCGCCAAGCGGATGCTTACTTCGCGAGCAGCTTTTCCAACATCTCCAGCAGCAGCGGCAGGCCATCGCGCAGCAGCGCGAGCAGCAAATCAACCCACGCTGGCGAGTCGCCGTACTTCACCTCGAAGTCTTCGATCTGCGCGGCCGGCGCGCCGTGCCGCAAGAGAAACGCCTTGATGACTCGATGGCCGCGCGGTCCGCCGACGACTTGCGGTCCTGTCGCCGCCGCCACGATCTTCGCGCCTTCGACCTGCATCGACTCAGGCGGCGCGGCGTCGGCGTCGGCGTCGGCGTCGGCTTGCATCACCTGGAAAAACTGCCCGCGCACTTGCGGCGCGGGTAGGCCAGCCAAGCGGCGAAAGCCCTGACGCACGCGGGCCAGACGCGGGAATCGCGCCCGAAAGAATCGCCCGCCTGCCTGGTTCCCCCCCACGGCAGGCGGACTTGCGACGTTCCCAGCGCCGCCCACGGGCATCTGTTGATAGGCCGCGGGCGACGCCGCCGGAACTTGCACCATGCGGCAGGTGCCGTTTTCGCAAACCTGTTTCCAGACCATGCCCGGCGTTGGCGTGTCGCCTTCCAGCGCCGTCATGGCGACGACGAATTGTTCCATCGCCGCATCCCATTGCTCAGTCAAGTTCGTCCGCGGCGAGTTTTTGATGATCTCGGCTTTGACCTCGTCCGCAGGTGGGCAGCGCTGCCATTCCAACTTGATCCAGCCGCTCGGCACGGCGGCGGGAATCTCCAGTCGGACGCGCTTGGCCGTCGAGCCATCCAGCGTGATCTCGTGGCAGGTAATTACGTCGGGCCGCAGTGTTGCGGCGACCGCATTGCAATCGAAGCCCACGGCCACGAGGATCGGCTTGCCCTCGCGCTTGGCGATGCGCTTCGCATCGATGTAGGAGATGGCTTGCGTCTGCGCCTTGACGCCGGGTCGTGCGGCCTTGGCCTTCGCGAGCGCGAGCGCGGCCTTGGCGTCGGCATCGCTCTTCTCGTCGGCGAACAACGGCGCGACGGCAAGACTTCCGAGAATCGCGAAAAGGGAAAAGGCTTTCATTTACAACACTCCCAGAGTTTGAAGCCAAAGTGCGAATTTGACTCCGTGCATGGCATGAAAGTTGCAAACTCTGAGCCGCACTCTCAGCGACCGTTCGGCACGCGACAACGTGCCGGACGGTATTTCACCACTCTTTTGGGCTTTAGCCCGTGGAAGCTACGGGGCTTCTAGCCCCGGTAGAGGAAAGGCTTTTTCTTCGGGATTCAGCCCGTGCCTTGTCTGTGACGTATCCATGTGATACAATCCTCACATGGATACGACGCGGACCATTGTGTGCAAGCTCAACCCGACCGCCGCGCAAGTGGTCGAGTTGGACGCCACGCTCAAAGCGTTCGCGTCCGCGTGCAACCGGATCGCTGAGGTCGCACGGGAAATCCACAGCACGAACAAGGTTCTCGTCCAGAAGGCGTGCTACCACGCAATCCGAAAGCAATTCGGACTGTCCGCCAACCTGGCCATCCGGGCTATCGCTCGCGTCTGTGCGGCTCTCAAAGTGCCTGCGAAAGCCCACAGCACGTTCGCGCCAACCAGTATCGACTACGACGCCCGCATCTTCTCGTTCCGCGAGTGGGACTGGACGTTTAGCCTGACCCTCCTCGACTCCCGACAGCGCATCGAAAGCACGCTGGGTGAACGCCAGAAGTCGCTGCTCAAGGGACGTAAACCCACCAGTGCCGTTCTCGTCAAGCGTAAGGACGGTCTGTTCTTCTTGCACGTCGCCCTGACCGACGAGGCTCCAGAGCCTATCGCCGTGACCGAGTTCCTCGGCGTCGATCTCGGCGTGGCGAACATCGCCACCGACAGTGACGGGACGACCCACACGGGGAAGGCCGTCGAGGACATCCGCCGCAAGCACAACCTTCAGCGGAAACGACTCCAAAAGAGGAACACGAAGGGAGCAAAGAAGAAACTGAAACGGATTGCCGGTAAGGAAGGCCGGTTCAGGAGGCACGATAACCACGTCATCAGTCGTCGCATCGTCGAATCCGCCAAACGCACCGGTCGGGGTATCGCCGTCGAGGAATTGACGGGGATCCGCGACCGTATCAAGGCTCGTGGCGGTGATGCAAGGAACAGACTCTCCGGTTGGTCGTTCCACCAACTCCGGGGGTTCATCGACTACAAGGCGTTGGGGGCGGGAATCCCAGTGGTCGCGGTCGATCCGCGTAACACGTCCCGAACCTGTTCCCAGTGCGGACACTGTGAGAAGGCTAACCGGAAGTGTCAGGCGGAGTTCGTTTGCTTGCACTGCGGGTTCTCCTCGAACGCCGATTGGAACGCCGCGCGGAACATAAAGTTCCGCGCTCAGGGTGCAATGTAACCCACCCTCAGAACTGGCGGGTTAATCCCCAGCCGGAAAGCCGCCCCGCTTCAGCGGGTGCGGATGGTTACCTTGCCAGATCGAACCCCGCAAACAACGCATCCGCGCCGCGCTTCTCGCGATGCTGCACGGGCCATTCCAGCTTTCGCGGGAAGCCAACCACGCCGCTCAGGGCGAATGTATCTCGCGCTCGCAGCATCCGCTCGGCAACGCTCAAGCGAACAGCGAAGCAGCCCTCGGGCAACTCCACCGTCCCGCGATCCTTCGTTTCGACCTTGATTCGCGGGCCGAGGTATTTGCCCCACGAATTCTGGATCACCACGCATTTGCCCTTGGTCGGGTGGATGAACCGGCCGCGGTAGAGCATCGCGTGCCTCCACTCGCCGCGCGGCTCCATGATGCCATCGCTTGGCGGCCGGCCCTTGAAACCGACGCTGCTGCACACGGCCGTCGGGTATTTGTTGCCCAGCGCCGCCCACAACTCCGCGCCTGTCTGCACTAGTGCGACGGTCTTGACGGGATGCTCGCGGGCGAATGGCTCCAGGTCGTCCGGCAATCCCTTGCCCGGCGCGCCCCAGTGGCGGCTCAACTCCTCACTGTAGGTCGATAAATCGTACTTGCCATTGAGATATTTTTTGCGGAATAGGACGCCGAATTTTTGCACCGCTTGCGCGGCCCACGCCCCTACGCTGCCATCGCCGCGAATTCGCCCGCCGCCGACTTCAACACGCGACATGGCATAGATCGGCTCCGTCGCGACTTCGTCGCCGGGCCATTGTTCGGCCGCGCCGTCGGCGATCTGTAGCAACATCACGTCCTGCACGCCGCGAGCGTAAGCAAACGAAACACACGTTCCAACGGCTCCCTGGTCCCACGAGCCGATAACTTTCCGCAAGACCTTTTGCTCGGCGTCCCAAAAGAACACGCTGCGGTCGTCGTCGTCGGCGAGCGTGTCGCGGGCGATGCGGCCATACTCGACTGGCATTCCCTGCAGCGCCTCGATCAGCGGCATCGCGGCGTTGACTGCGTCCGGGTCGTTGACCCATCCCTGCCCGCCAGTCTGCACCACCAGCGGATTGTCTTGGATCGGCGGCAATGGCTGAGGCACGTCGCCGCCGCGCGTCACGACCACGATCGTCCAGACGATCACCTGCAGCGCGTTGAGGAGCCACGCCAGCAAGTGCATGACGTTCTTGAAATCGTGCCACCACGGGGCCGAAGATGTTGGATTGCCATTGCTCATTTTTGATCTCCGATTTGCAACTGATTAACGGCAGCAATGACAGCGTCCACTAGGTCAGCGACTGGCGCGGATACCGCCACAAGCCAGACGACGAGGAATCCGAATGCCACGAGAATGATGTCGTCGAGTAGCTCTTTCATTTCGCGCACGCCTCCAGGGCAGTCGCGGCCCGTGCGTATACGTCAGCCACAATCGCCCGCGTCGCCGGCGACAAGTCGGCCTCCAGGTTTGGCATCACGCGCACCAGTTCAGCCTTCACACGCGTCCGTATGACATTCAGCGGCCGCGATGTATCCTCGATCTGCGCGAATGCCGCGGTAATCAGTTCGATGAGTTCGCCCAGCGTGACGTTGTCGCTCGACATGGCTTCCTTCGCGGCGAGCCGGTAGACGGACGCGATGAGCCGCGCGCGGTCCTTCAGCAAGGCCGTCGCGGGCGACGGAAACAGCGAGATCAACTCGGTAATAAACGGATGCACCGGGGCAGGCGGTGG
>Ga0163152_10003279_pt1:2500-21294 | contig 21294 bp, 13 predicted proteins | sample OliLakLV19MP8IB2_FD_148635 | JGI IMG/M metagenome (GOLD analysis project Ga0163152, IMG submission 148635) | Freshwater microbial mat bacterial communities from Lake Vanda, McMurdo Dry Valleys, Antarctica - Oligotrophic Lake LV.19.MP8.IB-2 | ecosystem: Environmental > Aquatic >...
ATCTCCATGATTGTCCCAGAACACCTTGTTTACCGCGGTCGGTATTTTTTGAGCAGTTGAACTGTTCAAGTTTACAAAGTCTGAAGGATAAGACAGCGAGTAAATGTACTTGCCAGGGGTAGCACCACGCATGGGTTGCATATCGTCGCGCCCCGGCTTTTCAGTCCTACGGTAGAGATTGTAGCCCTCGATTCCATTGCCCCAAAGTGCGATGTAGAATTCTTTGGCGTAAACATTCAATTGATCGTCTGGGGATCCAGCAGCAAAAGAAGTGGCAACAGCAGCCTGATAGGCGGCGGCGTCAGCGATCAAGTTCGCGGGCACGGCTTGGGCTTTTGCAACACCAAAGGCATTGACACGCGCAATAGATTTGCTGATACCAGAAGCAATCAGTGCCGCGGCATCTCCACCAACTGTAGGCATCGTAAGCGCGGCTTCTGCCTTCAGGAAATCAGTAAATGAAGCCATCCAGATGGGTTCAATGCCAGCACCACTGGCACCCTGGCCAGCGACGGTCAAACCTTGATAGGTAGCGTCCCCATCGTTGAGGTCAGCGCGGCCACCTGCAGGATAAACACCGAAACAAGTCAGTGCACGACCATCAGGTGGGATACCATCAGCATTGCCATGCTCGCGGCCAAAGAAGCCCGGATCAAAAGCACAGAAAGCCATGCCTGCCGGATAGTGGCTTGGGTATGGGCTAATCAAACAAGGGATAGACTCCGGCTCATCGGAGATCGCTTTGGCAATGCTGCCTACCTGACGATAGAAATAATAGCGCCAGCGGGGATCTTCCACGCCTTTCTGCTTGTAGCAGATATTCATGTACTGATTGTTGATGTAACCGTTCACGTCGCCCGTAGCCGTGCCGTACATCTGACGATACAGCGGATGGCGGGCGCGAGCAGGTATTGTAGCCGAGCTGTACCGATAGGTAAATTCTTCGGCATCTGTGTCAATCAGATCCTTCGTCAAAAGATCTGCGACCTTTGCAGCAGCATCGGTATCGGTCAAGCGAAGGTTCATGTATGCCTTGAGCTTCAGGGTATTGGCAAGGGCCGTCCATTTTACTTTGTCGCCACCGTAATATACGTCACGGCTTCCAGCAATGGCTGGAGCAGCGGCAAGCAATGCGATGGCTTCGTCCAACAAAACAATGCTGGCATCATAGATGGAGCGACCTGCATCCGTACCTGGATTGAAATTGGCAGCTCCGCTACCACCCTTAAGGGCTTGGCTATAAGGCACATCGCCAAAAAGGTCGACCAGGGTAAGCAACACGTATGCTTTTAATACCCGATTTGAGCCAGAATACAAAGCGAAGGGAGCATTGCCATCGGTTTTGTCCAGCAGGGTTTCGATAGAGATGAGCACATCCTGATAGCCGCGCGACCACAAGTCATTGAAGTCCTGAGGGTTGAATCCGCGCTCGTACACATCACCGCCGATAAGCGCGGTCATGCGGCACAAATTCATGCTCGGGTCTGTTGCCAAAGCAAAAAAGTCACCAAATTCAGCTTGGATTTTATTGTTGAGCAGGTTTGCATCCAATGCGGCAACGCCCACTTCATTGGGGTTGTCGAGATTGCCTTCCAAGTCCGTCAGCGAACATGAGCTGAGGAAAAAGACAATACCAACTGCTATGAATTTTGCAATATTCTTCATGTGAGTGAGAATTTTTTTTGATTTAGAAAGAGACTCTAAGGGTAGCACCCATACGGCGGGCCGATGGGCCACCAAGGAAGTCGAAACCTAAGCCGTTGCCGGTACCAAATGCGGTGCGATCAGGATCCACCTTTGAAGATTTAGGCGTATTGACAGCCCGGAACCATACGTTGTTGGCAACGAGAGAAAGCGAAACTCCTTGGACGGATGACTTGCCGAGGAAACGTTTTGGCAAGTTATACGCAAGGGCTACTTCGCGAAGGCGAATACGGGTGGCATCAAAAATACCTTTGTCGTCTGGGCCTCCACCGATGATGGTGTTGCCAAAGAACAATCCAGATGCGGGCAACTGGATATTGTTTGGAGTTCCGTCTTCCAATACACCTGGGATAATCACCGTGAGTGTTGGATTGAAACTTTCAAGTTCTTTTGCTACACCGCGACCAACGAGCGCACCAGCAGAGAAGGAATAGATATCACCACCGTGAACATAATCCATTTGACCGCTGAGGGTGAATCCCTTCCAAGTAATATCCGTAAAGCCAGACAACATGAAATCCGGGTTCGGGTCACCGATGATTTCGATTTCAGGCGATTGTTTGTAATCGCCGTTGCTAGTAATGACAGCGTTGCCATTTGCATCTTTAACCGTAGCGATGCCCTTGATAACACCATAAGGCTGCCCTTCGATGGCAAAGTTGCCCAGATTGCTAAAACCTCCGATATAGATCTCGTCAGATCCCTCTGGAAGTTCCTTTACTAAAGAAATGTTCTTTGTGAAATTGGCGCGAAGGTTCCAAGCAAAGTTTTTCATCTGAACCGGCGTGACAGAAAGGCCCAATTCCACCCCTTTGTTGGTGATGGTACCTGCATTGATAAACGTATTTCCAAAACCGGTAGATGGGTCGAGCGGACGATTCACAATCTGGTCTTCTGCGGTACGGTCATAGACAGAAAGGTCAATGCCAAAACGATTTTTGAACATCCGAACCTCTAAACCTGCTTCGAGTTCTTTTTGCAGCTCAGGGCGAAGGTCAGGGTTCGCTAATAGGTCAGAAAAAGCCAAAGCATTCACGGTACCCAAAATATCGGAGGTAATACCAGAAACCAAGCTTAGCGTTGGGCGAGTGCTATACGGCGGGGCAAAGTTTGCAGAGGTGCCATAGCCCAAGCGCAATTTCAAGAAGTTGAGCGTATTGGATTCCAAACCAGCAAAGGCTTGCGTCGGAATGAATGAAACGCTTACCCCAGGATAAAACAAACTGCCGTTCTCTTTCTCGTGGGTGGAAGTCCAGTCGTTCCTTCCTTGCACGTTCAGGTACAGGTAGTTGCGATAACCCAGCGTTGCATCCGCGAAAGCGCCCAACCAAATTTGACGCTGATAGAAATTCAATTGATTGTTGCGCAAGTCGCGCGTGTTGTGGTCTACAAAGTTGCGATGTTCCTGTAAACCGAACACCACTTGGTTCGTGCTTTCAACACCCTGCTGTTCGTAGGTGTCTTGCCGTCCGTTCACACCAATATTGGCAGAAAGGTCAAGGTCGTCGGTAAGGTTGCGTGCAGCACTTAAGCGAATGGTATGGTCAAAAATAGTATTAGCCCCCGAGGTGGTGCGACGCAAACCTGTGCCAAAGGCAGCAACTGCTACAGGGAAGCCTGAAGCACCCCTGTTCACATAGTACTCCTGGTCTTCAGCATAAGTGTCAATACCAAGGTTATACCCTATTTTCAACCAGTCTAGAATACTGTAATTAGCACCTATGGAACTGAAGAAACGGTTTGTCTTAGAACTTTGGCGAGAGTTTTCAAGCAACCAACGCGGGTTGGTGATGTCCCCTCCGTTCCGATAATAAAGCGGCGTTCCAGTTACAGGGTTTTGATAAGGCCAGCCCATCAAGTTGATGTTCCGTGGCGTATAGAATAGGTTGGCAAACACAGACGGGCCTCCGTTTGAGTTACTGCCCAGACCAGCACCGACCGTAGGCGATTCGAAATCTGTCTTCGCGTAGGTGAAATTGGCGTTGAACACCAACTTCTTCGTGATGTTGGCAATGCCACCAATACTGATCGTAGTACGGTCAAGGTTGTTGTTCGCAATATAGCCTTCCTCACCGGTGCGGTTAAAGGCCACGTTAAAGGAACCCATGTCGCCACTCACGCCAGCATTCACGGAAGTGGTCAAGCTGTTGCCCGTTTGGAAGAAATCCTTCACGTTGTTCGGGTACGCTTGCGGGATGTACGGGCCTGCGGTACCAGGCGTTGCGCCAGCAGCAGAGGTAAACTCTGGATACTCGGGGAACAAACCCTTGTGCTCGAAATAGGGGTGACGAGGGTTGTTTGGTGGACGATTGCCATCAAACACATAGCCCCAGTTGGAGAAGAACTCCCCATAGTCACCATCAAAACCATTGCCCCATTTGTTCTGATATTCAGGGACAAAGGCGTCAATCAGGTGGAATGACTGGCTCACCGAAGCAGTGTAGCGCTTTTTCGATGCGGTTGCTGTTTTGGTCGTTACCAAGATAACACCGTTCCGCCCTTGCGAACCATAGAGCGTAGTGGCACTCAAACCCCGCAAGATGCTGATGCTCTCGATGTTATTCGGGTCGAGGTCAAGGTTGCGGGTAGGCGTGATGTTGCCATCACTAAAATCATTGTTCTCGTTCGCGGAGACGTTGATCGGCACACCGTCTACAATCCAGAGTGGTTGAGTCCCACCAGAGATGGTGCTCACGCCGCGGATGATGATTTTTGTGCCCGAACCAGCCAAACCCGAAGAGTTGGTGATCACGACCCCTGGCGAACGACCGATGAGCGCGCGAGCCACGTCGGTCTCGGGCTTTTCGGCAATTTCCGAGGCACTTACCACCGTGGCAGCATAGCCAAGGGCTTTTTTGTCGCGCTTGATGCCCAGTGCCGTCACCACCACCTCATCCAGTTGGGTGTTGGTTTTGAGCGTGACGTCCACTATGTTGGAGGCGCCCAGTGTGACTTCCTGCGTAGCAAAGCCGGTGTAAGAAAACACCAATGTGGTGGCATCTGCCGGCACTTGCACGGAGTAGTTGCCATCAGTGTCGGTGCGGGCGCCGCCACCGGCACCTTTCACTGCAACGGATGCGCCGATGAGCGCATCGCCATCGCCGGTCACGGTACCCGTCACAGTGCGTTGAGCAAGGGCAAGTCCGAACCCTGCTAATACGAGCGCGAGCGTTGTTAATAATCGCTTCATACGAAAGTTAAATTTGGTGAAAAAATGTGTGAAATTGTTTAGTATACCTTATGGCAGATTAATTTAGGGCTAGTATCCCTAACAGCAAGAGGTTGCAGCATTTGAATAAAAAAAGCCACTTGTAGCAGCCTGCCCCAAAGTTGGGTACAGCCTGTTTTCAAGCGGCTTTTGAAAGTTTGATTTGAATTTCTTGTCCGAAAATTTTGAGATCGGAGCAAGACTCAGAACGACCAAAGGTAAAACGCTTGGTTAACAATAGTCAGAAAGAATTAACGATTTTTTAAAAATCATTTTATTAAAAGTTTTGTACAAAAGTTTCTAAAAGTAAGGTTTTGAGCAATTTATGTTCGATTTTTCGCTTTGAAAAGTCAGCGTTGTTTCGCTACCAAAAGTCTTTTGTCTATCGTTGGAGCTGACGCAAGTACATTTTCACCGTATTTTCCAGCCCATAGTATAGCGCGTCGGCTATAAGTGCATGGCCGATGCTGACTTCCAATAATTGTGGGCAATGTTCTTTAAAAAAGCGGAGGTTTTCGAGGTTCAGGTCGTGTCCGGCATTGATCCCGATCCCGATCTTGTTGGCCACATGGGCAGCTTTGGTATAAGCCTTAACAGCCTCAAAAGGGTCTTTTTTGAAATCGTGGGCAAAAGGCCCTGTATAAAACTCCACCCGGTCGGCCCCGGCAAGTTTTGCGCCTTCCACCATTTTTGCATCTGGATCAACAAAGACTGATGTTCGGATTCCTTTTTTCTGGAGTTCCTGCACCACTTCCCATAATTCCGTTTGCTGCTCCACCGTATCCCATCCATGATCGCTGGTGAGTTGGCCATCGGTATCAGGAACGAGGGTACACTGCTGAGGCGGGTTGGCCAAAACAAGATCGAGAAATGCCCGATCGGGGCGCCCTTCTATGTTGAATTCAGTGGTCACCACAGCGCGGAGCGCAGGCACATCGTCGTAGCGAATATGCCGCTGATCTGGGCGCGGATGCACCGTAATGCCTTGTGAGCCAAAGGATTCAATGTCTTTGGCTGCTTGCACAAGATCGGGCAGACTCCCTCCGCGCGCATTGCGCAGGAGAGCTATTTTGTTGATGTTGACGCTAAGATGGGTCATTTGCGATTTACGATTACATGATTTACGATTTAAGATTGGATACAAGATTGGGGGTTTCTGAAACAGATCAGTCCGAAAAATCATCTGTTGCTTAAAAGCAGGTAGTCAACTGTCAAGGGTCTTGCAATACCTTGTGGCGCAAATGTAGAAGCCTATGCAAGAAAACGACCTACTGGACGACCAAGATTTTCCGCCAGCCGCTCCCAGGCTCCCAGAGCCGCAGGTTCGTATGGTATTGTTGGCCCAAATCGGGCTAATGATCTTCTGCTCTGGCATAGGGGTATTGTTGTACTTTTTCGTTTGCGCTATCGCTGGTTGGGATACTTCTTTGGCACTGAACGCGGATTCGCCACCGACTGAACGTTGGCAAGTAAGGCTGCAACTGGGCCTCGCCCATTTGTTTGGATTTTTAGTGGCCGGGAGCATTACTGTATGGATTTTTTACCGGGGCATCACACAAACACGCACAGGTTGGCCGGATTATCTGCAAACCCGGCGCTGGCCTCGCTGGACGGAACTCTTGTTGGGCATTTTGTTGATGGCGGTGTCGTTGCCATTGGTTCTTTATTCGTTGAATATCAATCAACAACTTCCGCTTCCGGAATTATTTAAAATGGCCGGCGAACAAGCCGAGGAAGCCCTTAAAGGCTTGCTCAAAATGAACAACCTGGCGGAACTTTTGGTCAATATACTCATCATCGCGTTGTTGCCAGCCTTGGGCGAGGAGTTGGTGTTCCGCGGTGTGGTGCAACAACAACTCCTTCGGCGCATCGCCAATCCCTGGGTAGCCATTCTGGTTTCAGCGGTTGTATTCAGTGCAGCGCACTTTCAATTCGATGGATTTTTACCACGACTGTTGTTGGGTTTTTTGCTGGGCTGGCTCTACTGGCGTACGCGCAATTTTTGGGTGCCCGTGGTCGGCCATTTTTTCAACAACGGGATTCAAGTGCTGGGGCAATATATGTATGGCAAAGAAATGTCTACCATTGATTTAGAAAAAGAGGTGCAAGTGCCCTGGGAATTTGCCGCCATTTCGACTTTCATGGTCTTGGTAGTGATGCGACTCATTGGCCAGACGAGTAAAAAATAGATTTGATCACAAATTTTCAGCGTAGTTAATTGATTATGAAGCACTCTTTTGCTTGCCTTTTGCTTTTTGCAATTTGCTTTTTCATCCCCGCAACGCTCCTTTCTCAAGAAAAACCGACGCTCGGCTATTACTTGTCTGAATCTAATTATAACCCAGCAATCCCTACCCCATCCGCCTGGCTTGGCTACGAAATAGGCGAATGGCACGCTACCCACGACCAACTGCTCGGCTATATGAAGGCGATCGATGCCGCAAGCAATCGCATCACGATGATGGAATATGGCCGTTCGCACGAAAACCGCCCGCTGGTATGCCTTGTCATCACCCACCCCGACAACCACGCTCGTTTGGAGGAAATAAAAACCACCCGCGATCGCCTGGTGAACCCTGCTGAAAGTACCTGGCTGGATCTGAAAGATATTCCAGCAGTCAATTATATGGGCTACTCTATTCATGGAAACGAGGCCAGCGGAAGCAATGCAGCATTTATGGTAGCCTACCACCTTTCCGCTGCGCAAACGCCTGAAATTGAACAACTTTTGCGCAATACCATCATCCTGTTTGACCCCTGCTTCAACCCTGATGGCTTACAGCGATTTTCGTCCTGGGTGAACAGTCGCAAAAGTAAAAACCCTTCCCCTGACCCTTCGGGCGATGAATACAACGAACCCTGGCCACGCGGACGTACCAATCACTACGGCTTTGATCTCAACCGTGATTGGCTGGTGGCGCAGCAGCCAGAAAGTATTGGGCGAGCGCGTATTTTTCAAGAATGGCATCCAAATGTGCTGACCGACCACCACGAAATGGGGAGCGGCTCCACCTTTTTTTTTCAGCCCGGCGTTCCCAGCCGTGTGAACCCGATTACACCAGCTCGAAACCAGGAACTGACCGCCAAAATTGCGACCTACCATGCCCGCTTGCTATCCGAGAAAAAAATCCTCTTTTACACCGGCGAAAACTTTGACGATTTCTACTACGGAAAAGGCTCTACTTACCCAGATGTGCAGGGCAGCATCGGTATTTTGTTTGAACAGGCAAGTAGCCGTGGCACGGTGCAGGATACCGAAAATGGTTTGCTGACTTTTCCCTATTCCATTCGGAATCAAGTATATGCTTCGCTATCTACGCTTCAGGCAGTAGGCGAAATGCGGGTAGAACTGAACGAGTACCTGCGCGATTTTTATAAATCCGGTCTGGAGGAAGCCCGAAAGAGCAACCTTAAAGGCTACGTTTTTGCCGACGATGATTCTCCCGCACGAGCGTTCCTCGACCTGTTGGGCAGAAACGGAATCTTGGTGCAAAACCTGGAAGAAAACTTAAGCCTGAACGGACAGGATTTCCAAAAGGGTGCCGCATTTTTTGTGCCGTCCGAACAGCCTCAGTACCGCCTCATCCGGGGCATTTTTGAACGAACGACCACGTTCATGGACAGCATTTTTTATGATATATCTGCCTGGACGCTGCCCGATGCGTTCGGGCTGAAATGGGCCGCTTGCAATGGCAAAATTCCCAGCGTTTCCAAAGGGCTATCGCTCGTGTCGCGCAATCCACCCTACGCCCTCATCGGTGGCCCCGACTACGCTTATGTGATTCCCGCGGCGGGTTACGATCTGCCCACGGTGCTGGTAAAATTACAACGGTCTGGTCTGCGCGTCCGGGTCGCTATGGAGTCATTTACTGCTGAAAATCAACATTTTGAAGCGGGCTCACTGCTCATCGCGGCAGATCGGCAACCGATGAGCGCAGCGGAGTTTGTCAGTAAAATGAACGAGCTTGCTCAGTCGGGTATCCCGATCAGCGTTATCCAAAACGGTCTAACTCCGGATGGTCCTGATTTGGGCAGCAGTGCTTTCCAGGTGGTTCGTGAACCCAAGATTTTGCTCCTTACGGGTGATGGTGTTAATGTGGCGGATGCGGGTGAAATCTGGCACCTGCTCGATACCAGATACAAATTGCCTATTACCCTCGTGGATTTGAGCCGTTTTGGTTCATTGAATCTTGCGAAATACAACGTACTCATCCTTGCCGATGGAAATTTTGGGAGCCTCTCGACAGAAAAAGTGAAACAATTCGCACAAGATGGCGGCACCATCATTGCTACTGGAAGCACCCTTAAGTGGCTCAAAACCGTTGGCTTGGCAACTATCGAATTCCGTAACCAACTCGCAGATGCGCCAGGTAGGCGGCCATATTCCAATATCTCTGAAGACAGGGGAGCGCGCACCATGCCCGGCGCAATTTTCGAGACGGAACTGGACCTTACACACCCGCTCTGTTTTGGCTACACGCGTTCGCGGTTGCCGATTTTCCTTTCCGATACGCTATTCGTTGAACCTGCCAAGAACCCCTACGCGACCCCAGTTGTGCTGACGAAAGACCCTCTTTTGGCCGGGTACATCCACCCGAAACAAAAGCCGCTGATACCCAACGCCGCCGGAGTCATCGTTTGTGGCCTTGGTCGTGGTAAGATCATCTGCTTCCCCGGAAACCCCAATTTTCGAGGCTTCTGGTATGGCACCAACCGATTGTTTGCCAACGCGATTTTCTTTGGGAATTTGATCAGTAGTGAGGGTACGGAGAAGAAGTGACACTTTTTTAAAAAGGTGTCACTTCTTACCCTCCAAAATCTTCTGCTCAATATTCGTGGTGGAATAGCCCTCTACAAATGGCAGACTTAGTACTTGGCCGCCTCGAGAGAGCACATGTTGTGAGCCGACGATTTGTTCAGGTTTCCAATCACCGCCCTTCACGAGGATTTCTGGCTGAACGATTTTGATGAGTTCTATCGGAGTGTCTTCTTCAAAGACAATCACGGCATCTACTATTTGTAGCGCTGCGAGGAGGTGGCTGCGGGTGAGATCGTCGTTGATGGGTCGGTTTGGGCCTTTGAGCCGTCGCACGGAAGCCGCGCTGTTCAAGCCCACCACGAGACGGTCAGCCAGGTCGCGAGCGTTCGAGAGGTAATGCAGGTGACCATAGTGCAACAAATCGAAACAGCCATTAGTGAACACGACGCGCTGCCCGGATGCTCTCCATTGGGCGAGGGTATGCTGGATGGCTTCTGAGGTCTGGATTTTTTGCTGGATTTGAGAAAAGTTTGTCATCTTTTGTGAGAAGAGCAATTTGGGGCTGCTTATGGCGACCATGGTGCTATTGGAGGGGCGGAGCAGTAGTGATGCAAAAACCTATTTTTTCGCAAGTTCTGACATTAGATAAACAGCCCCTAGGCCCAAAAGTGTCCAAGTCAAAACTTCAAGAATATCGGCACTTCCTGTTTTGTCTCCTTCTCTTCGGCGAATGGTTTGCATTTTGATATACTCATTGATGCTGCGGATGGTAATGCTTATACTAGTATTATCAAAGGGGATGTTTTGCACCCGGTCTCGGATTTCGGCAGGTATGGAAAGTCGGATGTTTTTTTCAGCCAAAATTAGGACCGGCTTATTGTATTGAAGTACAAGATTGACCTCTTCCAAAAATTCTTTTTGGTTGGTTTGTGCTGTTAGAATCCCAATGGCGCAACCAGTACTCTGTATTTTGGTTCGATCATTACCTAAAAAGCGGACGTAATTCATATTGGCTTGCCAAAGGTCTTTAAGGGCCGTTTGAGCCATTTGACTGCCATCACCAATAAGATAAATGGTGTTAGTAGAGAATTTTTTATAGAACTCTTTGCGGTAAGAAAGGAACCCTTTTAAAGACTCACTAATGCTTTGGGCAATACGTTGGCTTGCATTTTTGATTTTGACAAATTGCCGAAAATAATCTTCGCCATAAAGTTCAAAGGAGATAAACAAACGCACCATTTATGAAAGAAGGGGATACGTTATTTATTCCCTGTAGCGAGACATCAAGCGGTTGGTGGTGCCTTTTCAAAATCAGGTTATCCAATCGTTTTCCAACGCGCAGTCCGCTCTCTCCTGAGAGAAAATCAGAAGTCCAGTCAATTAAGGTTACAGATTGGGCCATCTCAGAAATCGATATCGGTGTTGAATTCGTCATCGCTCAATTTTTCCAGTCTATTAATGTTGAATTTTAGGGTGATAAATGTACCCTTATGATTGTAAGATAACGATTTTAAGGGTTTATTGTTCGATTCACTAATAAGACAGCCTCTTAAGCTACAAGTCTCAACCCTCCCATCCATTTCATTGATACTGGAAAGTATCGTGGCCAACCCGCTCCCCTGGTTTTGGGTTTGGCTCTTGGTACTAATCCTGTCTTGCGTGGCAAATTCTATCAGTTTTTCGTCAGGCTCATCCTCTTTATCTCGATAGAATTGACGGATATTTTGGGAAATGCCAACGCCCGGGTCAGAAAAATAGAAAGTAACATTCCCATCTTCATCTGGGTGAGTAGCGAAAATATAACCGTTTTTCGCCTTAGCGTGCTGGCAAATATTCATATATAACTCTGAAAACAAAGCGTTTATGGCCGAAACATCTAAGTTTTGGGACGACAATTGGGGTTTAAAAAATTTTTTCAATGCTTCTGAATCGGCTGCTAATCGGCTTTCCGTTTTTACCGGAGAAATGTAGACCCTATCTATTTCAATAGGTTTTTCAGCCAAATTTAAGTCAAATATCAGCGTAAACTGAGCAAACGCAGGTTTCCCGTTTTGCTCTTCATGTTCAAGCGTCACCCCATTTTCGTCCAATAAATCTCGCAAGTGTAAGATACTACAATGCGCTTCTGGCAATATTTCTACGACCTTTTGCCAGTTAAAAACTAAAGTTGTTCCTACCCAAGTTTCTAAATTAGATAAAATTGAATGCACGAACAGGTTATCAATTTGACTCGGCACTTGTATTTTCTTAGATGGTTAATCCACCGTCACATCCATTGTCAAAGATACTTCGTCATTCAATTCCACCGCCTCACCCGAAACGGAATCCACGAGCACGAGTGAATTTGCCAACACCTCATCCTTAATGTAACTGCCAAATTGCTCCACCGCCGCCACAATGGCCGGGTGGCGTTCCATGCGCACCGCAATACGGTCGGTGACATTGAAATCCTTGTCTTTTCGGATTTTCTGGATGATACTCACAAGGTCGCGGGCCATGCCTTCGGCCAAGAGTTCTTCGCTCATGTTTACATCCAATGCCACGGTCAAATCGCCATCTGAAGCGACTTTCCATCCCGGCAAATCTTCCGTAGTAATGACGAGGTCGTCAGGCGTTAAGGTGTAGGCGTTGCCGTTGAGGGTCACGTCAAGTTTGCCAGATTTTTCCAGCGCATCAATCTGCTCATTTGAAAACCCGGCAATGAACGCCGCTGCATCTTTCATGTCTTTGCCAAGTTTTGCGCCAAGCGTTTTGAAATTTGCTTTCGCTCCTTTTTTCAGCAAACCCGATGCATCAGTGACATACTCCAAGTGCTTCACGTTGATTTCTGACAGAATCAAACCCTTCACGGCATCCACCGCCGAGATGAAAGACTTATCGAGCACCGGAATCAATATCTTTCGCAGCGGCAACCGCACCCGGAATCCTTCTTTCTTCCTGATACTCAATGCCAAAGAGCAAATCCGTTGTGCATAGTCCATACGTTTTTCCAGTGCCTTGTCTACCATGAACGGTTGCAGCGGCGTGAGGTCGCTGAGGTGAATAGAATCATGTCGGAGCGGGGTATTTCTCGCCTTCGCCACCGCTTTGACAGGCGCAGTAAGGTTGCGGTACATCCAGTCAGAAAAGAATGGCGCAACAGATGCCATGAGCTGCACTGTCACCATCAGACATTCATAAAGTGTCTGGTAGGCTGCTGTCTTATCCTCGTTCAACCCCACCCCTGGCCCCTCCCCAATTGGGAGAGGGGAAGATTTCCAGAAACGGCGACGAGAGAGGCGCACATACCAGTTGCTCAAGTGTTCGTCCACAAAATCCTCGATGGCGCGGCAGGCCTTGGTCACGTCGTAGTCGTCCATGGCAGCCCGGTAATCAGCCAGGAGCGAATAGAGTTTGGAGATGATCCAGCGGTCAAGTTCAGTCCGTTTTTCGTAAGGCATTACGTTGAATTCATCGTGTTTGAATCCGTCGAGGTTAGCGTAGAGCGCGAAGAAATTGTAGGTGTTATAGAGCGTTCCGAACAGCTTATTTCTGGTTTCAAGGATGCCGCCCGTGTCGAATTTCAGGTTGTCCCAAGGGTTGGCGTTCGACATCATGTACCAGCGCGTGGCATCGGCCCCAAACTCAGCAAGGGTGGCAAAGGGATCTACCACATTGCCTTTCGACTTGGACATTTTTTCTCCGTTTTTATCCAAAACGAGACCATTCGACACCACATTTTTGAACGCTACGGAATCATACACCATACCAGCAATAGCGTGTAAAGTATAAAACCAGCCGCGCGTTTGGTCCACACCTTCAGCGATGAAGGTGGCTGGGTACGAAACCTCAAAGGGGGATTTGAAAGGCTTATCATCGCCATTTTTCAACTTTTCATAATCAAGTCCCCATTGCGCATAGGGCATAGAGCCGGAGTCGAACCATACGTCAATGAGGTCCAGTTCACGACGCATTGGGCGGCCAGTGGGCGAAACCAATACTACCTCGTCAATGAATGGGCGGTGGAGATCGAACCCCACCCCTAACCCCTCCCCTGCGGGCGAGGGGGACTTGATTTGTGTCTTTTCTTCGGAATTTGCCGTAGCATGAGGGCTTTGATTGTGTATATGTGCTTTTTCTTCGGAATTTGCCGTACCATGAGGGTTTTGATTGTGTATATGTACTTTTTCTTTGGAATCCGTTGTTCCTTGAGGGTGTTGATTGGGGTTTTTCGACAATTCTTCCTTGCGTTTTTTGAGGATAGCACGCAAGTCATCCATGACTTTGTACTGATGACCAAGAATGTCTTCGTTTCTAAAGCGCACTACTTCAAAACCAACAGCTTTGAGCAATTCGGTGCGCATTTGGTCATGTTCTGCCTGAAAATCATGTATCGTGCCATCCACTTCCACCACTAACCTGTGCTCGAGACTTACGAAATCGGCAATGAATTCCTCAATCGCATGTTGACGACGAAATTTGACACCATCCAATTGTTTGTCTCGAAGAATCTCCCACATTGCCATTTCACCAGCTGTTTGGCTTTTGCGCATTCCTCGGGCAAAATCCTTTAAATAAGCCCACCGTTCTGGAGAGGTCGTTTTGAACCAATCCCCACGAAATCCTTCGCCAAGGTTATCATCGCCCTCAGAGAAGCCCGAGCGCAAGTCTACCTCCCCCGCAGAGGAGAGGTTAGGGGTGGGGTTAAACGGGTTACTCCCCATCATCCCAGCCTGCACCGCTTTTTCAACCTCTTCACTCAACTCCATTACAGAGCCAATACATATTTCCTCCTCTCCGTCTTCTGTGCGCCAGATCGGGAGTGGGATACCCCAATAGCGCGACCGGGAGAGGTTCCAGTCTTGCAAGTTGTCGAGCCATTGACCGAAGCGGCCCGTGCCCGTGCTTTCGGGATGCCAGTTGATTGTTTTGTTCAGTTCTGACAAACGCTCTTTAGCCGCAGATGCCCGGACGAACCAGGAATCCAAGGGGTAGTAAAGAACCGGTTTGTCCGTTCTCCAACAGTGCGGATACGTGTGTTTGTATCTTTCCACTTTGAAGGCTTTATTGTCCTCCTTCAAACGCAGCGAAATGAGCAAATCTGTTGGTTTAAATGCTTTATCCTGTTGAATTTCATCAGAATAATACTCAGCCTTGACGTAACGCCCACCGAACTCAGGGACTTCATCCACAAATTTTCCCTGCCTGTCCACGAGCGGAAAAGGCAATTCTGGGGCTTTCTCGTTGAAAAGCCCTATGAACGGTATGCCCGCTGTTTTGCAAGCCCGAAAGTCGTCTGCACCGAAGTAGGGTGCGGTATGCACCACACCGGTTCCGTCTTCGGTCGTGACCCAATCGCCTGGGATGACTCGGAAGGCTTTTTCTTCGAGTTCTGGCGTAGAAGCTGCCGGAGTGGGAAGTAATTGTTCGTAGCGGATGCCAACGAGTTTACTGCCTTTAATTCCTTCTATTACAATTTGATAGGGCAGTTTTTTATCGCCCACATTGAACGAATCGAGCGGTTGATTTTCATCCTCCGCATTGAAATAGCCCGTAAGCCGAGATTTTGCCAATACCACACTGACGGGAGCACCCGTGTACGGGCTCAAGGTTTTGACCTTTACATACTCGATCTTGGGACCGACGGTGAGCGCGACGTTGGATGGCAAAGTCCAAGGTGTAGTCGTCCAAGCGAGAATGCGCACATCCTCGGTTTCGGAGTCAAAAAGCTGCGCGGAACTGGCATCTCGTTTCACTTTGAACATCGCGACAGCAGAGATATCCGTCACCTCTTTGTAGGTTCCGGGCATGTTTAGTTCATGCGAACTGAGTCCCGTTCCCGCCGCAGGGCTGAATGGTTGAATCGTAAAACCTTTATAGAGAAAGGACTGACCATCTGCCGTTTGCTTCTTGTAAAGTCTTTGGAGTATATACCACACCGTTTCGATGTAGCTATTTTCAAACGTGATGTAGGGATTCTCCAAATCAGCCCAAAAACCCATCAGGCGAGTTTTTTCTTCCCAAAGGTCCTTGTAGCGCATCACCGTGCTGCGGCAGGTGGCGTTGTACTCCTCCACCGACACTTTAACGCCTATATCTTCCTTCGTGATGCCAAGTTCTTTTTCAACAGCAAGTTCGATGGGCAAGCCATGAGTATCCCAGCCACCTTTGCGAGCCACCCGGAAGCCCTTGAGGGTATTGTAACGGCAAAAAAGATCTTTCACTGTGCGACCCATCACGTGGTGGATGCCAGGCTTCCCATTGGCAGAGGGTGGGCCTTCGTAAAAAACAAAGGAGTTCTCCTTTGGTCGTTGCTCGACCGACTTTTCAAAAATTTTTTCGTCCTCCCAAAATTGAAGGATTTCGGCGTCTATGGCGGGGAGGTTCAGGTGTTTGAATTCGCGGTACATGCTATGGTGTTGATTTGTGGATTTGTGGATTCGGGGCGCGAAGGTGAAAATTACAAAACCCCGGTTGGTACACACCAGCCGGGGTTTCTGTTTTTCCAAACAGTATTACCGCGTCAGGTGTGCAAACACTGGCGAATAATAATACCGTCGGAAATTATTGGTTGGAACATGGGGCAAAGGTAAGAAAAAGGCTTATAAGCCAAACAATATTCTTAATTTTTGCTCGACTATACCTTGCAAACCAATTGGAAGGTCCCCCAATTGCCTTTGCATTAAACTGGTTGGGATGGTCACGAGCCGATGCAGGCGAATAGCAGAAGATACTTTTAGGCCAATCGTAGGAAATCGGGAGAAGAAATCAATATTGGAATATCTGAAGGTTCGTTCGCTTTTGAGATTTGGCTGGTGATGAATGCAATAACTACATGACGATAGGGGCTTATTTCATGATAATGGGTTTATAAAACATCTTCATACCCCACAACTTTCTTCCCAAACCATAATTCCACAAAAAAGATACTTTTGCTCCTTATGTCAGAGCAACCTTTTTGGCACATCATTGCCAACCCCGCCGCCCGAGCTTGGGCAGTGAAAAGACAGTGGCCTCAAATCGAACAACTTTTGCAGGAATTGGGCTTTGCCTACACCGTACAGTTCACCGAGCGGCGAGACCATGCAGCACATCTGGTCGAAAACGCGCTGCTCAAAGGTGGGCGCCACATCCTTGGCATCGGCGGCGACGGCTCCAATCATGAGATTGTACATGGCATTTTCAATCAGCAGTTTGTGCCACCCTCGGAGGTGTTTTATGCTTTGTTGCCTTTTGGCACGGGCAATGATTGGGCAAGGCAGTACGGCATTCCCTCCAATCTGCGCCTTCGCCTGATGCGGCTTTTGGAACTAAAAACGGTGCAACAAGACATTGGCCTGGTAAAATATCAGCGCGACGGGCTGACGCATTTTCGATATTTCGTGAATGTGGCTGGCATGGCTTATGATGGGTTTATCGGCAAAAAATTGATCGAACATCCTGCCCGAAACAGAGCGCACTACCTCCTGAAAATAGCACAATACCTCTCGGTGTACAGACTCAGCAAAGCACGGATAATTTTTGACGGCCATTCCGTTGAGGACTTTTTTTACACCATCAACATAGGCTTGTGTCGTTTTTCTGGCGGGGGAATGCAATTTGTGCCCCAGGCTGTGCCCGACGATGGTCTTTTCGCGCTCACTTTTGCCCGGAAGATTTCAAAATTGGAAGTGCTGATTCAAACGCCCCGATTTTACAACGGAACCATTCTTCAACACGCTAAAATAGAAGGACATCAAGCACGAAACATTCGGGTGGAACATATTGGCGAAACGCCCACTTTGCTCGAAGCGGATGGGGAGTTTTTGGGCGAAACGCCTGTGGAATTTGAGATGTTGGAGAAGGCGTTGCGGGTGGTTTTGTAACCACATAGTTCACACAGCACACATAGTTTTCAAAAACAAAACACACTATGTGTGCTGTGTGAACTATGTGGTTATCTTCTCACTTAGCCACCACAAACTTCCGCACGCCCCAAACCTTACCCTCTGTTTGGGCGTAAGCAATGTAAATTCCGGGTGGAATTTCCTGTAAATCAATCCTTTCCTCATGTTTCCCAAAGCCTTTGACCCGTTTTTTATACAAGGTTTTGCCCGACAAATCAACAATGCTTAGCTCCGCAATTTGGCCCGATTTCAAATGTTCCACTTTCAAAACAGTTGCCATGGAGGCTGGATTTGGCGAAATGCTGAGCATTGGCGCGGCATAGCCGTTGGGGCTGAATGTGCTGGAGTTTTCGCCTAATTTCAATGAATCAAGCGGGAACGAAAGGAGGCTTCGAGCAAACGTGCCTGCGATGAGCGTCCGCTGCTCAAGGTTGATTCCGAGGCTGTAAACAGGCACGATCGGAATGCCCGTTCCAAGCCGCTCCCAGTGCTGGCCACCATTGGTAGAGCCATAAACACCACCATCCGTAGCAGCAAATATGACCGTGTCTAGATGGCCAGGCAGGATGACCAGATCGTTCACGGCCAAATTGGGCAAATCGCCCACGATAGGCGTCCAATTTCCACCTTGATTGTCAGACCGGTGGATGCGTGGCGTAAAATCATTGCTCTTATAACCCGTGTGGCTTACAAACACCCGATTCTGATCTGAGGGTGAGGCTTTTACTGCCGAAACGTAACGTTCGGGAAGTCCTGTTGTAATATTCACCCATGCCTGGTTGCTTGGGTTTCCACGCCAAACATTGGCATCTGTGGTGCCCACATAAATCAAGTCTGGGTCAAGCGGGCTTTCGTTCAAGGTACTGATGGTGTGGTAACGCGAGCCAAAAATATTTCCATCCGTAAGGTCTCCGCTGATGGGCGTCCAAAGTGGCAGGTGCCCGAATCCTTGATACATTCGGTAGGTTCCGGAGTACATTACATCCTCATCGTGATTGCTGGCAGCATATTGCATATCCCAGTGGCGGCGGTCGTTTTCGTCAATGCCCTCCGTTGCAGGGTCAAAATTAGTGCCGTTTGTTGTGCCGTAAATCGCGCCGTTTTGAAATTCGTAATAAAAAATATTGGGGTCTAAAGGGTGAAAAACGGCTTGAAAACCATCCCCACCAAAAACATGTGCCCAATTTTCAAGCATGGCGGCATTGCCCACGCTTGTGCCATTGTCTTGTGCTCCGCCATAGTACAATGCCGGTTTATG
>Ga0163152_10003280_pt1 | contig 21287 bp, 23 predicted proteins | sample OliLakLV19MP8IB2_FD_148635 | JGI IMG/M metagenome (GOLD analysis project Ga0163152, IMG submission 148635) | Freshwater microbial mat bacterial communities from Lake Vanda, McMurdo Dry Valleys, Antarctica - Oligotrophic Lake LV.19.MP8.IB-2 | ecosystem: Environmental > Aquatic > Freshwater >...
GAATGAGGCAATGAGGCCATCGGGCAATGGGGCAATGGGGAGGGAATGGTCGAGGGTCCTGCTGACGATTGTCGGCCAACTTGCTGACGCCACCACGAGCGTCGCCGGCAACCACCGCGCGGTTCGCCGCTCGCGGTCCACCAAGGAGTGCGCGGCAAAACTCCAAATTGTCAACGAAGAGATTGACGAAGCCGTTCACTGGCTCGAAACGATCCAGACAATCGGCGCATGCCGTTCCCCCGATCGATTGTCCGAACTCCTGAGCGAGGGTCGCGAGCTCAGGTCGATGCTCGCCGCAGCCCGTCGAACGACCAGACGCCTACGTTAGCGTTCCCATGGCCTCCTTGCCCCATTGCCTCATCTGGGAGCGTCAGTACCCGGAGGTCAGTACGGAAGGCGGCCAAACCACTGCAACGGAGCCAGCGTCAGCCACGGAAAGTACGTGATGAGCAGTACGGCGATGGTCAAAATCGCAAGCATGGGCAGTGTGGCGCGCATGACCTCAAGCGCCGGCCGCTCGAAGCGCACGGACGCGACCAGCAGATTCAGTCCCAGCGGCGGCGTGAGGTAGCCCAGCTCAAGGTTCGCCACGAAAATGATCCCGAGATGAATCGGATCAATCTGATAGGCCTCGGCCACGCCTGAGATCAGCGGGACGACAACGACGATGGCGGAGAAGACGTCCATGACGCATCCGACCAGCAACAGGAAGACGTTGAGGGCGAGCAGGAACATCAGCGGCGACTCGATGTGTTCGGTCGTCCACGCGATCAACGCATCGGGGATCTGCGCGTTGATCATGTAATTGGTGAGCCCGACGGCCACGGCCAGAATCACAAGCACGCCGCCGACCAGGCCGACCGAATCTGCGGTGACCTTGACCACCTCACGCATCGACGGAATATCGCGATGGATGAAGCGCTGCATGATGAACGCATACAACGCGGCAACAGCCGCCGCTTCCACCGGGGTGGCGTAGCCGCCCAGCAGCGCGGTCATCACCACGACAGGCAGACCAATTTCCCACTTCGCGGTCCAGAGGGCGGCGCCGGCTTCTTTGGCGACGAACGGTGAGCGCTCCGCGCCGGACCGAATCGCGTGGCGCACCGCGTACGCCGACAACATGACCAACATCAGGATGCCGGGCAACAACCCGCCGATGAACAGGTCCTCCATCGACTGGTTCGCGATGATGGCGTACAGAATCAGCGGCAGCGACATCGGGAACAGCAGGCCGAGTGAGCCGCCCGAGGTCAGCAGGCCGATGGAGAAACGCTGACCGTAGCCTTCTTTGAGCAGCGCCGGCAGCAATAGGCCGCCCAGGGCGAGGATGGTGACGCCAGAGCCTCCCGTGAGTAACGTGAAGAACGCACACAAGGCGACGGTAGCCACGGCGATGCCGCCAGGCAACCACCCGAACAGGCCACGGAAGAGGCGCAGCAGGCGCTCGGACGACTTGCCTTCGGCCAGCAGATAACCGGCCAGCGTAAAGAGCGGAATGGTCGCGAGCCCGGCCGACCCTGTCAGTTCCTGATATGCCGTGATGAGGAGCACGGTCGGCTTGCTGCCCTGCGCCATGAACAACACGGCAGCCGAGCCGCCGAGCAGCACAAAGATCGGCGCTCCGATCAATGCAGCAAACACGAGTACGGCCAACCATGGCCATACGGCCGCGCCCTCGAGGAGTTCTGGATGTGTGGCGATCCAGTACCCGGCCACCGGCCCCACAAGGGCGACGGCGCGCAGTGCCGACGAGGAGGACGCTCTCCAGAGCAATCGCGCGGCAATCAAACCGAACGCGATTGGCAGCACAAGGTCCGCGACCCAGACGGGGACGCCCGCCGCGATCTCGCTGCCGTCCACACGGTCCAGGGCGACGAGATTGATCCCGCCGACGGCAAACACCGTCGCAACAGCCGACCCCACCAGGGCCGCCGCGAACTTCGCAATATCCGCCGTGCGGCTATGCGCGAGGAACTCGCCGGTCGCCAGCGACAGCAGTTTTCCGTCGCGTGCGGCGATTGCCGCACCGAGCATGCCCACCCACATCGTGAGGTGCTGCGCAAAGGGTGCCGCGCCGGGAATGCCGGTCGCGAACCACTTGCGCAGCACGATCTCCGCCAGTGGGATCACGATGATCCCGGCCATCGCGACGAGCGCAATGGAATTTTCGAAACGAACCGCGATCGAATTCGACGCGACGGGATCGGCCGTAATGCTCGCTGTCGCCACGGGGACTTATTTGACGCCCTTGGTCTTGCGATAGGCCGTGCGCGCCTGCATGGCCGCGTCAAACACGTCGGCCGGCACCGTGGTGCCACGCATGGACCCGACCAGCGCTTCGGCCGTCTTTCGGAATTCGGCGGTGGCCGCAGGTGTGAGCGTCGTGACCTTGAGGCCGCGCGTCGCCATCGTGCCGATCGCGGTGGCGTCGAGTTTTGGAGCCTCATTCATGAACCGGGCTTCCAGCTTCGCGGCTTCGGCCAGCACCTTGGGACGGTCGGCGGCGTCGATCTTGTTCCACGCCTCGTTGGTGAGCACGGTGGCGCCAAGCAGTGGCGCCAGTTTCACGTCGAGCATGAACGGCGCATCACGGAAAATCTGCAGCATCGACGCGCCATACGCCGGGCTCGGCGCCGCATCGACCATGCCGCGTTTGAGACCACCCACCATGTCGTTAAACGAGAGCGGAATCGGCTGGAACCCGTTGGATTTGTACCACTGCACCGACTTGTCATCGCCCTCGGTCGTGTAGAGCTTCACGGCCTTGAGTTCGGCCAGACTGCGAATTTCCTTCTTCGAGAAGAGCTGCACCCAGCCGGCGTTGCCCCAGTGGAGGACCTTGAAGCCTTTCGATTCGAGGCGCTGCGTCATTGACGGACGCATCGCGGCAAACACGGCGCGCATCTCGTCATCGTTTTCGAGGAAAAACGGCATCCCGAACACATCAACGGCATCGTCAATCCGTGCGAGTCCCGGAGGCAGAAGCAACGCGGCCTGCAGTTCACCGACGGCCGGGCTCATCATCTTGACGGTCGAGGCTTCGGTGCCCAGGGTGCCGCCCGGATACACACGCAGGGTCACGCGACCCTCAGTGACTTTTGTCCAGGACGCGCCCATGTCGAGCAGCGCCTTGTGCCAGGCGGAGTTGGCCGGAGCAAACGTGGCCAGTTTGATGGTCACAGCCGCGCGGGCCGCCACAGAGGATGTCAGCACCACCACGGCCGCAGCGACGGTGACCGGAACAACGTATCGGCGAATAGATTTCAGCATTGCGATTTACTCCACGTCTTTCAGAAACAACTCGTCCACCTGCGCCAGCAGCGTCTTCGCGCGGCGCTGCAGCAGCAGGGTGGTCAGACGCTCACTCGGGTTGGCGTCCGGATCAATGGCCAGCGCCATGTTCATCAGCTTCTCGAACTGGGCGCGATCCTGGCGGGCGACCGATACACCCATGGCCAGAGAAATGTAGGGACCGGGCGAGAGCCCCTTCTGGAGCTCGACCGCGCGGTCGAAATGGCGACGCGCCTCCTCCTGTGATCCCCCCAGCAGCTCCTGGCTGTTGAGCGTGATCATCAGTTCGTGAAGGGCGCCGTTCCACCAGCCCGGGTCCAGGGCCAGCCCACGTTCGGCCATCGCCCGGACGGCCGGAAAATCTATGGCCAGCGTATCAGGACTCAGGGCCATCGCCAGGCCCCAGGACGCGGCGGACCAGTAGATCAGCTCGACGTCTTCTTTTTTGGCCTTGGTGAGCGCGGTGGCGGGGTCCTTGAGCAGCGCATCGGTCACACCCGTAAAACGCTCTTCCAGGGCGCGCGCGCAATACCCGTGCGCGCGCAAATACATTTTCAGGGTGCGCTCGTCGATCGCCTTCGCCGCCTCACGGTCGGTGTACCGCACCAAATCGGCGTCGGTCGCCAGGTAGCCGTAGGCGTATGAGGTAAACCCGCTGCAGGTCGCCCGCAGGAGGGGGATGTATTTCGGGAGCGACTCCAGCAGTGACTCGTAGGTCTTGAGCGCAAATGGCACCGCGTCGCGCACCAGTTCCGGATCGTTGTCGGAGGTCATCGATGTGCCGCCCGCCGACAACGTGTCCGCCACCATCTTGGTGGCCTTGTTCGAGATGAGCGAACACCCCGACACGCTGACCACTATCACCGCCGCGCCGACCACTTTTGCCCACTGGCTTGCCATCATCACCTCGCCCGCCTCCCGCCAATCTTTTGATCCTGCCACAACACGGGGCATCCCTGCCAAAACCTGCGCCCGGAAGGAATCGTCCCTGCCCGGCCGTGCTTCGCCCCCGGGGAATTGGCATGTGGGGGGTCGGGCACCGACAACTGCCCCTGCATCGTCGCCGAAGGAAATTGCCGCCAGTGCCGTGCTCAGTTCCTCGGACTGGGCCAAGGCCGTGCCCGCGTTCCGGGTGCTGGTGGCCGCCGAATCGGCCAACCCACGAGCCTGGTTCGGCCTGCACGTGGCACTCCACGGTGTCGAACAGTTTGATGAGGCGCTGACCACACTCGCCAAAGCGGCCGAGCTTGGCTGCGCGAACCCGGGTCAAATCCAGTTCCGGTTCGCGCGCACGTATGCCCGCAAGGGCGACGCGGAGAAGGCGTTTGATGCACTCAACGCCTTTGTGAACGCCGACTTCCGTGCCTTCGACTTCTGGATCGGTGAATGGGATGTGCAGCCTGCGGGACGACTCCGCGGTCCGCAGGGCGCGTCGAGCGTGATCGAAAAAAGTCTCGAGGGCTGCCTGATCATCGAACACTGGTGAAGTCCGCTAGTTTGGCCAGCGATCGAGTGACGGCGGCAAGACGTGGCAGATGACGTTTGATTTGACGTACGTCCGCAAGCCGTCGAAGAGCGCTGATTCGCGGTAGACCCCACCGCCGACACTACGGGTCGACGGCCGCGTCAATGCGGTTACAATCCGGTCACCGGAGGGGACGAATATGCGTGGACGTGTAGCACTCGGACTGATTGGTGTGGTCGTGTTTGGGGTCGTGTTTGGGGTATCGATGAGTGGGCAGCCGTCGGGTCACCTGAATCCGATGATCGACCTGCTCGCGTCGAAGAAGCCCAGCTTTGGTGTCGGAGTGCCGACCCAGCCCCGTGCCGGCGGTGGCAACCGCGGCGGCGCACCTGCGACGACACCGCCGCCTGCCCCCGTGCCACAAAAGACCCCGGCCGAACTCGCAGCCGACGCACTGGGCTATCGCCAGGCGGACTACTTCTTCACCGCGGCCATGGAGCGCAACATTGACGCGGGCTCCACGTCGATCGGCGCCATGCAGGATGCCATCGCTGCGGCCGGCCCACTCACGACGACCACGCCACGTCGATTGATGGTGCCGCTCAGCTCCAAAGCGCCAAACATCTCGCGCGCCGACATGCCGGCCGACCCAGCGGCCTATGTGACCAACATCAGTCGACAGCTCAACGTCGGCGTCTCAAGCGTCTCGTTTGTTGAGGTCGACAGCGCCCAGGAACTGCGGCTGGGCATCGCCGCGATGCGCTTCAAGGCCAACGGGGGCGTGCGGCCCGACGATGTCGGCAATGCCCCGAAGTACTGGGGCATCAGTGAGGCCGAGTACCGTCGTACGGCGGACGTCTGGCCCCTCAACCCCCAGGGCGAACTCGTGGTGTGGGCGATCATCGAGACCAAGGAAGGCCTCGCCAATGTCCGCGAGATTGCCCAGGTCCCCGGGCTCAGTGTGCTCGTGCCCGGCGCCGGCACTCTCGGCGGCGTGTTCTCGACGACGGGCGCCGACGGGCGTCGCGTGAGAGACGATGTGGCATGGGAGGCGGCGATTCAGACCGTGCTGGCCGCGTGCAAGGAATTCAAGCTGGCGTGTGGGTATCCCGTCTCGGAGACCGACATCGAGACCCGCATGCAGCAGGGCTTCAACGTCGGCATCCTGCAGGCGTTTAACGAAAGCGCGTTCCGCGCGGTGACCAAGGGCCGCCAGCTCGGGGGTCGGTAGAGGATGGATCTCCATGAGATCCATGGTGAAAATTTTTTCGGGCCTCCGCGTCTCCCTGTGAACACGTACGTGTCGGGGTTCGTGACACGATGGGATCGCATGCAGACGATCGACACGGTGGACGCTCTGGACGTGGTCCTTGCCGGTGCCACGACCCGGCCGGCGCTGATTTTTAAGCACAGCCTGACCTGTGGCACCAGCGCCATGGCGATGGAGGAGATGCTGGACTTGATGTCGGATCCCCCGACGGACGTGGACGTGTGGCTCGTGCGCATCCAGGCTGCGCGCGTCGTCTCCGACGCGATCGAAACCCGTCTCAAGGTTCGTCACGAGTCGCCGCAGGTGTTGCTCGTGCGCGACGGTCAGGTCGTGTGGAGCGCCACACACCACCGTGTGACGGCGGAGGGGGTCCGTACCGCCCTTCGCTCACACCTGGTCACCTATTCGAAGTGACTGCGCAACATCCACGCGTTTTTCTCGTGGATGTCCATGCGCCGGGTGGCCAGATCAGCGCTCGCCTGATCTTTCGCCTTCTCCGCCGCGTCAAACAGTTTCCTGGCCGCCTCGCCGACCGTGGCCTGATCGGCCACCAGCGTTTCGAGCATGGCATTGGCTTTGGGACGTCCGGTGGCGTCCTTCACCGTTGACGCCCGTGCCGGCGCCACCCTGTGTGCCGTCGGTGACACCCTGCCACAGTCTACAATTGGCAACATGTCAGCGACTCCCGAGGCCCCGCGTCTCGACTTCATCCGCGAAATCGTCACCGCCGACTTGGCGTCCAACCGACATCAGGGCCGCGTCGCCACGCGGTTTCCACCCGAACCCAACGGATACCTGCATCTGGGTCATGCCAAATCCATCTGCCTGAACTTCGGCGTGGCGCGCGATTTTGCCGGCACATGCAACCTGCGCTTCGACGACACCAACCCGGTGACCGAAGACGTCGAGTATGTGCGGTCGATCCAGGAGGACGTCCAGTGGCTGGGTTTTTCCTGGGAGGACCGACTCTTCTACGCGTCCGACTACTTCGAGCATCTCTACGCGTGCGCGGTGCAGTTGATCAGCGACGGGAATGCCTACGTTGACAGCCTGACAGCCGATGAAATCCGGGAATACCGCGGCACCCTGACGGAGCCCGGTCGCGAAAGCCCCCACCGCTTGCGATCCATCGAAGACAACCTTGATCTCTTCGCGCGCATGCGCGCGGGCGGCTTTCCGGATGGCGCGCTCGTGTTGCGCGCAAAGATCGACATGGCCTCCCCCAACATCACGATGCGTGATCCCGTGTTGTACCGCATCCGCCGGGCACACCATCACCGCACAGGAGACGCCTGGTGCATCTATCCCATGTACGACTATGCGCACCCGCTGTCGGATGCCTTCGAGCGGATCACGCATTCGTTGTGCACGCTTGAATTCGAGGAACACCGGCCTCTCTACGACTGGCTGATTGCCAACGTCACGGGGCTGCCCTCGCAGCCGCGACAGATCGAATTTGCGCGCCTCAATCTCAGTTACACGGTGATGAGCAAGCGCAAACTCCTGCAACTGGTCACCGAGAAACACGTCACCGGTTGGGACGATCCACGGATGCCGACGCTCTCGGGTGTGCGGCGACGAGGGTTTACACCGGAGGCCTTGCGCAGATTCTGCGACGAGATCGGCGTGGCCAAACGCGAGAACCTGATCGATGTGAGCCTGCTCGAATTCTGCGTGCGCGAGGACCTGAACACCCGTGCGCCTCGCGCCATGGCAGTGTTGCGGCCCCTCAAATTGATCATCGAAAACTATCCTGCGGACCAGACCGATACGTTCACGGTAGCGAATCATCCCGACCGACCGGAACTCGGGACACGCACGGTGCCGTTGAGTCGCGAGATCTACATCGAGGCGGACGACTTCATGGAAGATCCGCCCAAGAAGTTCTTCCGCCTGGCGCCGGGCCGCGAAGTGCGTTTGAGGAATGCGTATTTTGTGACGTGCACCGAGGTCATCAAGGATGCCGGTGGATCGATCACCGCCGTGCGATGTACCTACGATCCGGCCACCAAAGGCGGCGACGCCCCGGACGGGCGCAAGGTGAAGGGCACGCTGCACTGGGTCTCGGCCGCGCACGCGGTGGACGGGGAAGTGCGCCTGTACGACCGGCTGTTTACCCACGAAGCGCCGGGTACCGGAGACGCGAACTTTCTGGAGCAGATCAACCCCGCTGCGCTGGAAGTGCTGACCGGCTGCAAACTCGAACCATCCCTTGCGGGTGTCGCCACCGGTGACCGCTTCCAGTTCGAACGACTCGGCTACTTCTGCGTGGATCCCGACTCCGAACCAGGTCACCCTGTGTTTAATCGCACCGTGACGCTCAAGGACAGTTACAAACCCGCGGTTGGCACGAACCCTGGGTTGCACAGGGAGGCACGGAGCCACGGAGGTCTTTAGGTCTTCCCCGGGAGTGTCGTGCTCTTTTTGGGTCGAGTCATGCCGAGACTTGTTACAGCAGACAGGCCTTCGGGCGTAGGGCGGCGGTCAACGGTTGGCGCGGCGCTTGCACTGCATCAGTGCATGGCTATCCAAACCAGCTGGAAGGAAATTGCCAGGCTCCTGGCGGGCGCCGAGGTTCGCGCAAACGATGCGGCCACCGTTGAGGCGTATCGCTGGCAACTGCTTGAAGCCTCAGCACAGCTGTCCACGACGCGACTGATCATCAATCAGCCCACGCCGGCGCTGGATCAGACGGAGGCGCGACTGCTGGAACCACTTGAGGCCGCGTCCAACGAGTCCATCGCGAGATTGCTCGCAGACCTCGGCCCTGGGATCGCGGGACCCTTGGGACGGGCGCGCTGAAGCGCACTATTTGTTCACAGCGTCAAGGAGTGCTACGTGTTTACCCAATTGATGACCACGACGACCCCAGATTCACCGGTGCCCCCTGTGTTGCCACCTGATGATCCGAACGCACCGGACACCATGCGGTTGCCCAGCATTGATCCGCCGCCCACGGTCCCAGACCGGGAGGCCCCATCGGACGATCCGACGCAGCCGGCGGCCCCGGGCCTCACGACCTGAGTCACTGACACCACAGAACGCCGGAGCGTTCGCCACCCCCTGTGAGCAAGATTCGGTCAACAGTGCGGATAAACGCCGCCGTGTCCAAGGGCTTCACACAATAGGCACTGAATCCGGCCGCGAGCGCCAGCGCCCGGTCTTCATCGCGCACGTAACGGATCGCGTTCGAGAGAATGTTGCTCATCACCTGCTGAAGCCGGCGGAAGTCGCCATCGACATACGGCGAGTCACGGACGCGGCCTCAACATCGGGCACGAGGATCGGCTCGGGGTCCGCGTGGACGGCGTCCATGGCGTGTGTCCTTCCACGGCACGGCGGTAGTCTTCCGACAACCCCCGCGACACCCCAAGCGCATCGTCAAGGGCGTGTTCATACATGGCCTCAACCGACGTGGTCCGACCAATCGCTCGAATGAGTGACGAACAAACTGACAGATAACGATCAGGGCCTGGTGGGTGTCATGCGTTTGTGCTGGAACAGATATTGAAACAGATCCGAGCGTGAATTCCCATTCGGCGGTAGATAAGAAGGCTTCTGCCCATTTTGAGCACCCGCGCTCCAGGAAGGCGACGCGATGGACCTCGGGTTCCTGGTGACGTCGATGACGACCGTTGCCGCGCTGGTCTGGGCCGGCGTGGCCTACGTCGTCTTTGGATGGGCAGACCGGTTGCCGGTAGCCCGCACGCCCGTGACCAACGCCGCCATTCTTCTGGGTGGAGGCTTTGTCGCACCGGTGATCGTGCTGGCAACGGTGCTGGCGCTGGTCCTGCCCCTCACGGTCGCTGCAGGCCGATAGAGCAAAAAGAAAAAGGACACGTATGACTCCAAATCTGAGCCGAGACGAACGCATCGTGACCCCGGTGGCCAGTGTGGGTGTGCTGGCCCTTGCGGCATACTTCCGATCGGCAGTGGCAAAACGCGCCAGCCCAAGGAGATATCCGCATGACTGAATCCGCCATCTGCCCTGTGTGCGACATGGAAGTCGTCTCCTCCGATTCACCGACGTCCACGCACAACGGCACGACGTACCAATTCTGCAGCGACGGCTGCAAGGACCAGTTCGATGCCGATTCTGACCAGTTCCTCGGCGCATAGACCGTGTATCTGATCCGGCTCGTCGGGCGTGCCTGTATTGCCTTCTGGAATGACAACGGCCCGCGGATGGGTGCGTCGCTGGCGTACTACACGCTGTTTGCGCTCGCGCCGATTCTGTTGATCGTCATCGCCGTGGCCGGCATGGCGTTTGGTGCGGAGGCGGTGCAAGGTGAGGTGGTGTCCCAGATCGACGGCCTCATCGGCACCCAGGGCGCAGAGGCGGTGCAGGCGCTCCTGAAGGGGGCTGCGCAGGATCACAACACGGCTCTGGCGACCACGGTGGGGATCGTGACGCTGGTGCTGGCGGCCACCGGTGCCTTTCTTGAGCTGCAGGCCTCGCTCAACGCCATCTGGCGCGCTACGCCGAAGCCGCGGTCCAAGGTCAAGGACTTCCTGCTCGATCGCGCGCGCTCGTTTGGGTTGGTGGTGGCGATCGGGTTTCTCCTGCTGGTCTCGCTGACGGTCACGGCGGCGCTGGCCGCGTTTGGGTCCTGGCTTGCCCGCATCGCGCCGGGTGTGCCCCTGGTCATCGATGTGTTGCACTGGGTTGTGTCGTTTGCCGTGATCGCCGGACTCTTCGCCATGTTGTTCAAGTTCCTGCCCGAAGTGCCGATGGCCTGGCGCGATGCGGTCGCCGGCGCCTTGGTGACGGCCGTCCTCTTCACCATCGGCAAACAGATCATTGGGCTGTATCTGGGCCGGAGCGCCACAGCGTCCGCGTACGGCGCTGCAGGCTCCGTGATCCTGCTCCTCTTGTGGGTGTACTATTCGTCGCAAATCGTCCTGCTGGGCGCAGAATTTACGCGCCTGTATGGAGAGGACCGCCGCAGCCCTGCGGCCGCCGAGCCATCGTCACCGCACTGATCCCGGCGGCGAACACGAAGTCCCATCACGCGACCGCGTCCACCGCAGTTGTGGTCAGATCCGAATCGGTGCGGTCACGATTGCCTTCAGCAGTTGTTTGCGGTCAAACGGCTTGGCGATGTGCCATTGGAATCCGGCCTGAGCGCTCCTGGTGACCAGTTCATCAGGGGCGTGGGCAGTGACGGCAATCGCCGGTGTCATCCGCCCCGAGAGCCGATCCAGATCCCGGATCCGTGTGAGTAGCTCGTACCCGCGGTGTTGTCGTCCACGGCAAGGATCGAGATGCCTGTGAGCGACGGTAGCCGGTCGTCGTCTTCACATGGCAGGTCGCTCGTGACGCACGGGAACCGCACGGAGAAGGTCGCCCCGGTGCCTGACCGCAATCAGCACGTGACCGTAAGGCGCAAACTTGACGGCATTCGACAACAGGTTCCAGACCACCTGCTGCAGACGCGCGCGGTCGCCCATGATGACGCACGTATCCTCAGGCAACGCGACGGTGAGGGTCACGCCCCCGTGTTCGGCCATCGTGTCTGTCGTCGTGGTTGAGAGAATCTGCGCCCAGCCGACGATCGCATTGAGGGGAGTCCGGAGTTCGTGCGCACCGTCGCCAGAAGTTCGTCCTTGGGGTTCGGAGATGGTGCGGTTCAGCCGATGCGACAACCGTACAGAGCCCCGTCTTTTCCATAGATGCACGCGCACTCGATTTTTGGGTGCAACCGCAGGTTTGCCGCTCCTGATTGCACATCCCCGATTTTCCCTCACGCGGACGCGGGCCGCACCACCTCGGACACCATACTGCCGAGCGACTGGGCGTCCTGCCGGGCCATGCCATTAAAGTTCGTGCGGAACCAGTCTTTCACCGTGACGCGCACACCAAGGGAAGGACCATCCCATCATTGGTGATGCAAACAACTCATGTGCCGTCGTTTTGGGCCGGAGTGTCCAATTGTTTACATACAATGGGTAAACGAAGGGCACATCATGGCAACAGGTGCGGTTGCGGGGCGGCACCTGTCTTGCTCAAGATGGCTCCCGTTGTGCCAATTCTCAAGGTTTTCTGGAAGTTCTACTTAGTGCCGAGGCAAGGAAAGCAATTGTCTGATCTGAAAGGTCAGGGCATCCGGGTCGCAGGGCTTGACCAGTGCCGCGTCAAATCCCGCCTCGCGGGCCGCGTCGAGCTTGGTGCCGGTGTGCCCGGTCACCGCGATCAGCGGCAGACGCGCATTGGCAGCCTGCGCCCGGAGGGTGCGCGCGACGTCAATGCCGCTCATGCCTGGCAGATCGAGGTCCATGACCACCACGTCCGGTGTGGTGGACTCGACCATCCGCAGCGCACTGGGGCCATCGGCGGCGGTATTGACATCAAACCCTTCGGCGGTCAGAAACAGCGCCCAGACCTCGAGCGAATCGAGGTAGTCGTCGACAAGAAGCACTTTCGGGCGGCTCATGGTACACGGACAAATTATCACGGGTCGGAGGCGCCACATGGCGGAGCTTGATCGGGTCCTGGATGTCCTGCTGCACGACCTTCGGAGCCCGTTGAGCGTGGCCTCGGGATACGTGCGACTCCTCCGACAGGAGCGCCTTGACACGTTCGAGGCGCGGGACAAGGCCTGGAGCCAGACCGCCACCGCGTTGACACGGATCGCGCACATGTGTGACGAAGCGGTCGGTTTCCTCTCATCGGCCGAGGGTGTGCGGCGGCCGGTTGCGGTCGCAACGCTGGCGGCCCGTGTGCGCCAGCGCTGCCAGGAATCGGGGCTGTTGGTTGAGTTGGTTGAGGATGATGCACTGGTCGCCGTGGGTGATGGGCCGATGCTGCGTTCGGCGGCGGATGTGGACCAACTCGCGCATGCCGTGACCACGCTCGCCACCCTGCAGCACTCTTCGGATCGCCCAGCGCATGTGCGCGCAGCGCTCAGCAGCGATCATGAACTGCAGTTTCTGATCCCGCTCGCCTCGGTACCCGACATGCCGAAGGACGCCCCGTTCGATCCGTGGCAGAAGCCAGGTCTGGCGGTCGCGCTGGCCTGTCACGTCATCACCCTCGCCTCCGGTCACGTCCGATCGGCGCACGACCTCGTCATCACGTTTCCCTTGCAGGAGTCACAATCATGAATGCCCGCCTCGCCATCGTTGACGATGATCCGGACTTCACGGAGTTTCTCGCCACCCTGCTGCGTGCGCAGTCCTACGACGTGGACGTGTACCACAGCGGCACCGAGTTGCTCGACGCCCTCAAACGCGGGCACACGCCGCAGGTGATTCTCCTCGATGTCCTGATGCCCAACCTGGATGGTCTCGACACCCTGCGGGCCATTCGCCAGGCGCATCCGACCGCGCAGGTCATCATGTTGTCGGGGCGGCACGCACCGGCCACCGTGATCGAGGCGGTCCGACTGGGTGCCGTCGACTACGTGCTCAAGCCCGGGGATGCCGACGGCATCGGTGAAGCCGCGCTCGAGGCAGCGATCCGCAATGCATTGCAACGCGAGGTCCTGAGCGCCGAGGTGGCCCGCCTCAGCACACAGGTCGCCGACGATCCGGAAGGCACACAGCCGTGCTGGAGCGTCGGGCCGGCGATGCAATCGGTCATGGACATGGTCGACCGCGTGGCCGACAGCTCGGTGGACGTGTTGCTGCGGGGCGAAAGCGGCACCGGCAAGGAGGTCATCGCCCGCGAACTGCACCGCAGGTCCAGCCGCCGCACACGGCCGTTTGTGAAAGTGAACTGCGCCGCGCTGCCGGCGGACCTGCTCGAGAGCGAGCTGTTCGGTCACGAACGCGGTGCATTCACCGGCGCGGCTGCCACGCGGATCGGCAAGTTTGAATTTGCCGACACCGGCACGATCATGCTCGATGAAATCGGCGAAATGCCTGCGGGTCTGCAGGCGAAAATTCTCCATGTGCTGCAGGATCGCCAGTTCACCAAGCTCGGCAGCAATCGTCCGGTGGATGTGGACGTGCGGGTCATTGCGGCCACCAATCGCGACCTGGACTCCATGCTGCGTGAACGGACGTTTCGCGAGGACCTGTACTACCGTCTGCAGGTGATTGAATTGCAGATTCCTCCGCTGCGCCAGCGACGGAACGAGATTCCGGCCCTCATTGAGTTTTTCCTCCTCCGCTACGCCCGGCTCTACCGTCGCCCCGCTCCGCGACCCAGCCAACTGCTGCTCCGGACCCTGGCCGAATACGGCTGGCCTGGCAACATCAGAGAGCTCGAAAACACGATGAAACGTTTTGTTGTGCTGCAGGACGAACGTATGATTCTGACGGAACTCAACCGGCCGCGACATGCCGAACCCGCGCCGGCGCACGTCGCGGCTGTCGTCGTCCCGGCGACTCCGCCTGCCGAGAAGGAGCACGCTCCGGTGGCGGCCTCGACCGAGCCCGAAGACGTGCCGCTGGAATTGCTGGAAGACGCCGATGGACAGATCGATCTGCAGGCACTCGCCAAGACAGCTGCCCTGCACGCGCAACGCAAGGCGATCGACCAGGCGCTGGCCCGCTTCCGCTGGAATCGACGCAAAGCCGCGACCTACCTGAGCGTGAGTTACAAGACGCTGCTGAACAAAATGAAGGAATGTGGGATCAGCGAAGCACCGCCATCATAGGAAGCAAAACGGACTGATCCGGTAGAAACGGCGTGCACGTCCTGCGCGCAGGACGCGCACCTGCGAAAGTAGGCCGTATTTCCGGAGCCGACTGTCTGGAACGAACCTTGATGTAGTCAGGCGGATGGCGATCCGCGAGCACCTGCTCATTCTGGGACGACACATACGCGCCAGGCACCAGCGCCTGGGACGATGGGCGTGGCCCGCGTGGGCGGCATCCCTGCTGCTGACGGTCGCTGCCATCAACCTGTTTCTGATCGTCCCGGGTCCTGGCGGCATCCGCTCGGCAGCGGAAATGCCGATCTCCACGCTCGTCTACGACCACCGCGATCGCCCGGTGTTCAGCATCTTCAAGGAACACCGAACCACGGTGACGCTGAAGGACATCTCCCCGGTGGTGATCCAGGCGGTCCTGGCGGTCGAGGACGACCTCTTCTACTCCCACTCCGGCATCAACATGCGACGCATGATTGGCGCGACCGTCGCCAATGTCCGGCAGGGAGAGCTGGCGCAGGGCGGTTCCACCATCACCCAGCAACTGGCGCGCAAGTCGTTTCTGACCGACGAAAAATCCTTCTGGCGCAAGACACGCGAAATTGTGCTGGCCGTTCGCCTGGAGTGGACCTTCTCGAAGGACGAAATCCTCGAGATGTATCTCAACCGCATCTACTTCGGCCGTGGCTTTCACGGCATCGAAGCAGCGGCGCAGGGCTACTTCGGCAAAAGCGCCCGCACCCTCAACCTCAATGAGGCTTCGTTGCTCGTCGGGCTCATTCAGGCCCCGTCCGCCTACGCCCCCCCGGCCAACCTGAAGCGTGCTCTCGCGCGTCGCGCGGTGGTGCTGACGCGCATGCAGACCGTGGGCGCCATCACGACTGCAGAAGCTGAACGTGCAAACACCTCGACGTTGACGTTCCGTCGCGCGCTCAGTCAGCCCCGCTTCGGCGAATACTTCCGCAACCGGGTGATCCGCGAGCTCACCGACCGCTTCGGCGAGGAACTGGTGTGGAACGGCGGTCTTCGGGTGTATACGACGGTCGATCCCGTGTTGCAGCGCTCCGCAGAGGGAGCACTGGTCGCGGGCCTGACGTCCATCGAACAACGTCGAGGCTATACAGGACCCACCGAAGCGCCGGCCTATCTCCAGGGAGCGTTTGTCGCGATCGACCCGCAGACCGGTCACGTGCGTGCGTTGGTGGGCGGACGCGACTTTGACGACAGCACCTACGACCGCGCCGTCGACGCACAACGCCAGGCGGGGTCGGCGTACAAACCGTTTGTCTTTGCTGCGGCGCTGGAAGCCGGCGCCAATCCGTCCACACTCCTGACCAATTTGAATGCCACCACCCAGATCCCCGGCGGTCAGTGGCGTCCCGATGAAGCCCACGGCATCGGCAACGACGTGATGACGATGCGCCAGGCGCTGCGGGTGTCGAACAACCGCGCGGCCGTACGAGTCCTGAACAACGTCGGGCTGGCCAGGGCGGTGAACTACGCCGAAGGCCTGGGCCTCGCGCGCCCGCCGGCCGTTCCCTCGATGGTCCTGGGGTCGGGCGAGGTCACATTGTTGTCCATGACGACCGCCTACGGCGCGTTCGCCAACGGCGGCATGGTCCGCCCACCGGTGTTTGTGCGGCGCGTGGAAGATCGCAACGGCCACCTCCTGTGGCAGGACGACACGGAATCGCACCGTGCGGTCTCCGAGTCCACCGCGTTTTTGATGGCGGACATGCTGGCCGACGTCATGAACCGGGGCACGGGCGCACGCGCCCGATCGGAAGGGTTCCGGCTGCCGGCCGGGGGCAAGACAGGCACCACCGACGACTACAAGGACGCGTGGTTCGTGGGGTTCACACCGACGCTGGTCGCGGGTGTCTGGGCGGGCTTTGACGAACCCCGCACGATCGTCCCGAATGGGTATGCGACGGGGCTGGTGGTGCCCATCTGGGCCCGGTTCATGCGCGAGGCCACCAAGGGCCAGCCGGCCGGCTGGATCAAGACGCCCAACAACATCGTCACGGCCCAGGTGTGTATGCGATCAGGACTGCGTCCCACCAACGGGTGTCGGGAAGGGTCGGTTGATGCCGACGGCGAGTTCCGATCGGCTGTCGGCACGGAATTTTTCCGCGCGGGCACCGAACCACAGGACTGGTGTCCCCTCCACGGGGGCCGCGGATTTTTTGAACGGTTCGGAATCACCAAAGCGGCGTGCGCGATCTTCGGATGTTAGAAGGCTGCTCCCGCGTCGTCTTGTTTCGATCTGGACGGGCCCTACCGGAACAGCGTGTATGCCCAGTAGCCGATCGGAATCAGTGCGCCGACCGCGACCAGCCACTTGCCACGCCCAGCAAGGCCCACGCTGCCCCGCAGGATAAACATCCCGGTGAGCGCCATCATGATGAGGGCCACCGCGTAGAGGTCCGACAACACGGTCCACAGCCCCTTCGAGGCATTCAGATGCATTTGATTTAACTCGAAGAGGACGGGCCGGGGTCGTGTGTCTTCGATGATCACCGTACCTGTCGGCGTATCGACGAGATAGGTGCGGCCCTCGAAAAACAACTGCAGGGTATCGGGGTCTGGGCGAAACGCATTCAGCGGCGTCCCGGTAATGGCCAGCTTCTGCAGGGCTTCAGCGACAAGTGCATCACGATTGGACCCCGTCAGCGGTGCGATCTGGACGACGGTTTGCGTCTGTCGATAGGAGGGATTCCAGTCGGCCGCGTGATTAAGCGCCAGTCCCGAGACGCCGAATACCAGTGTGAGTCCAACGATCAGGTATCCGACGTCCCGGTGCAGGACGTTATTGAGCCGACGCCACTTCATGGAGCGTTGAAAAACGGTTCGTCAGAAAACGATCGCGCCTTCGCCCTTGATCTGAATGCCGACCTTGGGTCCGGTGACCGTCTTCCGGTCAAACGTGGTCTTCTGCTCCTTGGCGTGTTCTTCGCCCTGGGCGATCTGCTGCGCGACGGTCAACGTCTCGACGCTGATGATGCCTTCGACCTTCGCGTTTTTGCCCTTGACCGACATCGGGAACACGATCACGCCGTCTTCAACCTTGAATCGGATCGTTTCGAATTCCTTGTCGCTGCCCAGCGCCAGCCAGCAACCCATCATGGCGCACACGTCCACGATCGGCCCCTGCACCTGCACCCGTTTGCCGCTGAACTTTTCTGGGTTCGCGTAGATGTCCGACACCTTCGTGACCTCGGTCAGGGTCAACGCCGCACCAAACTTCTTCTCCTGCGCAGCCATTGTCACTGCCACGGCCGCACAAGCCACCATCACTGCCACCATTACGACTCGACGCATTGTTCTCTCCTCCAAAATGAACCCTGGACCCTGTCGAACCCCGGACCACAATTACACCCGCAGGTGGTCTGCGGTCCAGTCCTTGATCATTTGCTTGATGACCTTCTTGTCATGAATGTGGTCCCGGAGTACCGCGACCGCAAGGTCGGGCAATTCGGCATCACTCGCAAATCGCATCGCCACCAACTGCGCCGGCGTAAAGTTCATGATGCGCGGGTGCAGGCCCAGGGGCAACACCTCCCGCAGCCGCAGCCGCATCTCGAGGCGAATCACACGGTCCTGCACCTGCAGCGCGAATATCCTCGCGAGGAAAAACACGATCACCAGTGCCACCGCAGTCAGTGCGGCCACCAGGCTGTCCATGGTTCGCAGTTGGTAGAGCCGGAACCACGCCCAGCCCAGATTGAGCACGAGTAGCGGGAATGCGACGAAGTGGTAAACAGGAACAAATTTCGCGTGGTTCTTGAGCGTCTGCACTGGCTCGGACATTGGGGCTCCCCAGAGGGCGTCTCACCGCTGATTATACTCCCATGTTGGGCTGTTCGGTTGCCCAAAATAGGAACCCTTCTACCTGGCTGATTCCTGAGCGGTTGTGCACGGGATTTGCAGTGTACGTGGTCGAGGCTTTATGCAGACAACCATTGACACGAGAATCACCCCCATCACAACACCGGTCTTGGCAGAAGCGCCACACACCGTCCTTGAGTTCTGCCGCAAAGAAGTAATCTTCTTCCAAGGTGACCGTGAGGACCACGTGCTGCAGGTGGTCAGCGGCGACGTCATGCTCACGATGGCCACGCTGACCGGCAAAGAGGCCATCGTCGGCACGCTGACTGCGGGGGCGTTTATCGGCGAAGAGGTGCTGGCCGGTCGCAAGTGCCGCGTCGTGACCGCCACCGCCGTCACGCCCTGCAGTGTGCGCGTGTTCACGCGTCAGCAGGTCTGGCAGATGCTGCAGCACGAACAGCAGTTCCGCGAGCGGTTTATCTCGAGCATGCTGACGCGCACCATTCGCCTTGAGCACGATCTGGTGGATCAGATGCTGAACTCGGCCAAAAAGCGTCTCGCGCGCGCATTGCTGCTGCTGGCCGGCAAGATGGATCCAACCGAGGACACGATTGTGGTACCAACTGTCTCGCAGGAAAAGCTCGCGAGCATGGTCGGGACCACGCGCGGGCGCATCAATCGCTTCATGAACGAGTTCCGGAAGCGCGGCATTGTGAGCTACGACCAGCACGGCATCACGCTCACGCGATCGCTGCTGCGTCAGGTGCCGGAGACCGACAGTTCACTGGCGCAGTAAATCCCCTCTGTTGTGCGCCCGGGGCGTCCGCCCCGGGCGACGATGCGTGGGTAAATCAACACTTCTCCAGTCCCCACGCCACCACATCCTGGCGATCCGCATAGTGAAGGAGCGGCAGCCCCTTGGCGCTCAGACCGAGCGGTGCGAGCATCGTGTTTGTGCGCCAGGAGGCCTCTGCAGCTTGCAGCGACCATGGCGGGTGCTCGATCTCAAGACGCCTGAGTCGTGACGCCCACACGGTATAGAGGCAATACCGCTCCGTGAGGAATGACTCCAGGGTGCCAGGCGCGGCACAAGACGCCGGGCCCGTCGGACGATAGGACACCTCGATCGCCGGATGCCCGGATGGACCCCGACGGCGACTGCGCACGCTAACGCGATCGCCCGTGCGCTGACATGACATCCTTGCCCAATGATACGGAAGTCCCGTCCCGATGCGGGCTGCCCAGACCGCAGCCAGACGCGCGGCATCGAGGCTGAAGAAATAGACGCCGGGCTTGCCGTCCTTGGTGACGTACGTTCGTACGTTGAGCTCTGGGAACGTGGAGAGGTGAGGCATATCGGGAATGCCTCGCAAACTGATGTGGCTCATCTGGAACGGGACCACGCCGACCCACGCAGTCCCATCGTGAAGGTCAAGCAACAGCCCGGGAGGGATTCGCGGCCGAAGTTGCTCGGCCGGCACCGGCCAATGGGCAAACAGCAGGTTGGTCCACGTCTGGCGCATTCGCCATGGCGTGGCTGGCACCGGCCATGGGCGATGTCCATCATCCTGTGTCACCTCAAAACGAAAGCCCGACATATGGCAATCGTCTTGCAAATGTGGGGCCTATGGCAAAACGAAAGCAGCCGTCGGAAGCAACCCAGGGGTTCACCGTCAGCGGCCCTTCGAGCCGTTCGACTCCGCCGGCGCGTGATGACAACGCCGCAAAGATGGACGGCACCAACAGTCTTTCAGCCGCGATCAACGCCAATACCAACAAACCGCTGGAATACGGCCTCGATGAAGCGCTGAACCCGCAGCAAGGCGAGGCGTTTACGCCGGATGATCCCATCGTGGGTGCCAGCACAACCACCGAGAAGCAGGACTCGGACAAAGTGGGCAGCGGCGGGGCCACGGTGGGCACCAATCGCACCATCCGTCCGTTGGACGGCGTGCGGGCAGACGGCAGTGGGCAGCGCCTCACGACCAATCAGGGCGTCCCCATCAGCGACAACCAGCACTCGCTCAAAGCGGGGTTGCGCGGTCCGACGCTCCTTGAAGACTTCATCCTGCGCGAGAAGATCACGCACTTTGATCACGAGCGCATTCCCGAGCGCATCGTTCATGCACGCGGGTCTGGGGCGCACGGTGTGTTTGAATGTTACAAGCCGCTTGACCACTACACGCGGGCGTCCCTGTTCTCCGAGGCGGGCAAGCAGACGCCGGTGTTTGTCCGGTTCTCAACCGTGGCCGGCGAACGCGGCTCGACCGACACCGCCAGAGACGCCCGTGGATTTGCCGTGAAGTTTTACACTGACGAGGGCAACTGGGATCTGGTCGGCAACAACATCCCGGTGTTTTTCATCCAGGATGCGATGAAGTTTCCTGACCTCGTGCATGCGGTCAAGCCCGAGCCACACCATGGGATGCCTCAGGCCGCGAGCGCCCACGATACGTTCTGGGACTTTGCGTCGTTGATGCCGGAGATCACGCACATGCTCATGTGGGTGATGTCCGACCGGGCTCTTCCCCGCAGCTACCGGATGATGCAGGGTTTTGGTGTGCACACGTTCCGTCTGGTGAACGCCGAAGGTGAATCCCACTTCGTCAAATTCCACTGGACCCCCGCGGCCGGCACCCATTCACTCGTGTGGGATGAGGCGGTGAAGATCTCGGGCGCGGACTCCGATTTTCATCGGCGGGATCTGTGGGAGGCGATCGAAGCCGGCGTGTTTCCCGAATGGGAGCTCGGCCTGCAGATCTTCACCGACGAGGAGGCCGAAGGATTTTCCTTCGATGTGCTCGACCCAACCAAACTCATCCCGGAGGAACTG
>Ga0163152_10003282_pt1 | contig 21283 bp, 28 predicted proteins | sample OliLakLV19MP8IB2_FD_148635 | JGI IMG/M metagenome (GOLD analysis project Ga0163152, IMG submission 148635) | Freshwater microbial mat bacterial communities from Lake Vanda, McMurdo Dry Valleys, Antarctica - Oligotrophic Lake LV.19.MP8.IB-2 | ecosystem: Environmental > Aquatic > Freshwater >...
GCTTGCCTTCCTCTACTCCGCGGTTTCCCGCCCGCACAGTCCCACCGTAGTGAGGCTGTGAACGGCGTGAAGCTACAGTTCCTTAGCGGATAAAGTAGCGCACAAGAGCACCCTGGTCTGCAGCCGCGTTTGCAACGATTGCGTATCCAAGTTCCTGCTCATCGAACCCGCCCTTGGCTGTGGTACCTTTGACCACCTGGCCTGTGGTGTCATCTCCTGAGACAAAGGACTTGCCTACAACAAGCGCTTCACCAGCGACTGCGCGACCATCACCTTCGGTGAGAATCCATCCGTAGTCGCCCGATACTGCTGCACACTGGAATGCGCCCTGTGTCATCTGAACCTTTGAAGTTATAGCAGCGATAACAACATCCGACATCCCGATAAACGTGAGGTCTGAATCAGCTACAGCAAGTGCTGTGCCGAGTGCAGTCTCAGGATAAAGAGTGAGAGTCGTTGCATCGTTCGTGCGAATCTTAAAGGTCTGGCCGACACCAGTACCATCATCTACAACGCCGATTGCATCCTCAAACGCGCCAACTGTCATGGTTGATGCTGCGCGTGTGAGATATACAATACGTCCCTGCTGGTCTGTACTCGAAGACCATAGGTCAGCCGAGGTAACGGTAGCTGGAACGACAATGTTGCCGTTTGCGATAGTTGAGCCGTTCTTGACGAACTGCCATTCACGACCGTCTGGGGTCGACGCACGCTGCCCGAGCTTAAACTCGCCACGAGTGGTGATTGTCTGATAGACGGACTGGAAGCTAATTGTGTTCATGTTTTTGTTTTCAGGTTCAGGCTCTTAACCTTCCCCAGTTCGTGGCTGCGCCACTTAATTTTTAATACTATGCTGCTGCGAAGACGCCACTTTGGGAGACCATTCTCCAGCTTGTGCCATCACAAACTAAAGTAATTGTGTCTCCTACAACGGCTGTTCCTTGAGTGTTAGTCAGGGTTGTGCCAGAGATAGCTGCACCTGTAGCAGATGCTTTAGCTACAATGGTTCCACCTGTGACAGTGAAGCCTGCCGTTACACTGGAAACCGTGAAGGTATACCACAAACCGTTTGCTGCAGTCGGTAGTGTCCACGATGGAGTACCACTTGTTGCTCGGTTGTTGAACACTTGTCCTGACTGTGCGGCTGTTAGAACAACAGTTGCACCGACAAGCGCACTGTTTGTAACGAGACGAGCGGTTGGTCCACTTGGTGCAGCTGTGAAAGTTGCTACTCCTGTAACTGCAAGAGTTCCTCCAACAGTCGCGTCGCTGGTAGTCTCAATCGGAAGTGCCGTTTGAATACCACCATTGAACTTGACTACTGGTAGATTGTCTTCTATTTTTTGTGTTCCTGGTGTTGCCATGTCCTTTTTGGTTATTCCCTCTCCTACGCTCTACGTAGGGTCAAAGGCGACTAAGCAGCCTCTCCGGCTGGCGCGGATTCCTCCACGACTTCTGCCTCTTCGACAGCTTCTACCTTTTCCTCTTCAATCATAGTCGTGTTCGTTTATGTGTCTACTAAGATGCGCCACGGAGCTGGCCCTGGAGGCGTGGCTCTACAGCGACAAAGTTACCAGCATAAAGGAGGTAACCCACCTTTGTAAGCTGATCAACTGGACTCATCATCTTGCGGAACTGGAATCCACGAGTTGACTTCACGTTACCTGGAACTCCAGCAGGAACCGCGTCGGTTGTCTGCTTAAAGTTTGCGGTCATGATGTCTGCATCCTCGTAGTTGAATCCAACAAAGCCGAAGCCCTTAGAGTTTGCGAAGTAGAACCGTCCTGACGGCACCTGCTCGTCCTTAGCAACTCCCGTACCACGGAAGGCAAGATATACGAAGCCCTGACCACCTCCCTGTCCTGGAGTGTTCGAAACACCACCCCATGCATTCATCTTTGGGAAACCGTTGGTCTGGTAGTTCGCACGAACCGATGGAGTCATAAGAGACTCATACGTTGACCAGATTGCCTTCGTTGTGAAAGCGAGGTCTGGACTATCAACACCAATGGTTACTGCATCATCTGCTGTTGCAAGCTTCGCAAGTGTAAGTGCACCGGTGCTTGCTAGGTAGTAACCACTCCACGCTGTGTACGTTGAACGGCTAAGGTCGCCGTACGTTGCAAACAATGTAGAGTCAGCTGCTGCGTTTGAGAGAGAATCCCACTCGTTACCTGTGCCGTTACCTGTATAAAGGTTCTGGCCCATAACATTCAAGAGGGACTGAGCCTGTGAATCAAACTCAGTATCAAGAAGCTTTACAATCTGCTCATCTCCCATGTTTGCAGTCGTTTCTGCGATTGCTACAACGACTGGCTTGTTGGTTGCCTTCAAGTTGAAGTTGGCCTGCACACGAACATTCTGACGGTCAGTATCAAGACGGTCTGCAATTCCCATGTTTCCACCGTTTGTGGTGTCTTGGTACTTGATTGCGAACTTGTAACTGGTACCTGAATCCCAGGCCTGGATCTTGTCCTGGCGCTGGAGGAAGGTCATAAGACCCGGGGTACCTGTGGTAACCTGGTCATAAACCTTCTTCAGGATTTTCTCGCGGGTGGTCGTTGTGACTGCTGAGTTAAATATCATGATTGTAATCTGTCAAGTCCTGTAATGGACCCGGAAGGCTACTGCTTTCCCTGAGCTTTAAGCGCGCGAAGATAATCCACTGACGAGGCAAAAGCATCTGGATTAAGCGTAGCTCCTGCTGCTCCCGGTCGATTAGACACTGGGTCTATACGAGCGGTTCCATTATCTTTTGTGTGCGTCATTGCGGCTTTTACGGCCGCGTCCGTGTCCCTCATGCTTGCGTGTGCAAGGCGGAGGTCTGTGAACTGGTACTTCATTGCGTGCTGCAACAACCTTCCCTCGTTAACTGTTGGGTCACTCTGCTTCACCTCAGTGAGCTGTGCAACCGCGTTATCTTCGAGAGACTGACGTGCGTCTTGCTCTGCCTGTTGCCGAGCCTGCATACCCCCGAGGATACGCTGCTCAATCTGTTCAGCAAGAGTGCCATACGTGGGTGGGATGTAATTCGGGTCGTTGAGCGGGTCTGCTTCTGCTGGTTCCGGGCTGCGCTGCTGTCCTTGTCGGAAGGCCGCAAGGTCCTGAGACCTGCGAGTGAACTCCGGCATAAAGTTCTCTTTCCATTCCTGACTAAGAGTAGCAGCATCCACTTTTCTGCCGTCTGGTAGCTCATAAAGCTCATTCTCGACTGCGGGGGTGGTTTCCGCTGGTGCATCTGTATCAGGCGCATCCGTTCCTGTCTCGTCAATCGCTGCACCGGCTTCCGTTTCTTCTAACGATGTGGCCTCGCTTGGCGATGCGTCGAGGGTTTCTTCTGGGTCCATATCAGTTCTTGACTGCCGTACCTTTGCTTGGCCCTAAGGCTGCATTGGCCTGCTTGGTCATACTTAAGCTAGTAGTAGTTTACCGTCTTTGCGGACGGCCGGAAACATCCGGCATGTTAGTAACTAACCTTTCTTAAATGCATCTATAATTCCTTTCAGTGGGTTAATAGAACCGTAATACGGTGCTGCCCCACTCTTTAAGTCCTTCTGACCCTGGCTTATATTGCTCCCTATCTGCCTACCAACCGCTTGCAATTTGTCCTCTGCTCTTTTCTTTTTTGCAGGAACAAATCCAATAATCTCATTCATCTTTTCAGTTAAGCTCATGGTGTTGGTTGGTTATTCTTTGAAGCAAGCGCTTTGTCCTGTCTTTGGTCTTCGCGCACCGCACCCGCTTCTTCTTTGTTTGCATCAGCCTGCTTCTCAGCCATAGCAACAGCAGGATCTAACTGCAAGCCAGCACGAGCAGCAAGTTGTATTTGTCCATCAAGTGGAAGATCTTGGTATTTAATAGACGTGCTTACAGGACTTTCTTCCTCCTTAGCTGGTGGTGCAATCTCTGCAAGCTCTTCTGGAGTAAGACCCACTGCGTGTGCTGGATTCATGTTCCATACAACGCTGTTTTTAGCCATCTCAATAGGGTCGTCGTACTGAGCAATCTTTAGGTAGTCCACCGGCGAAATAATGCCCTTCATAACATCATTCTGTGCTTGCTCAAACTTGAACTCATCATCCACAGGAAGCGTCTTACCTGGAATAATGATAACCTCCTGGCCCTCTTCAAAGTCATCCTGGATTATTTCCATGTCTTCGAGGTCCCCTTCTTCTCCCTGCCATGAAACTTTGCGGTACTCAGTGTAACGGCTCTTTGAAAGCTGCATTGCCCAGCCATAGCATTCGCCATACATGTAATCTACAACCTGTACTAACTCATTAAGGCGAAGATACGACTGTTGAATAAGAGCAAGACGACCCGCCTTGGTCTCCTGTCCCTGTCTCTCTCCACGAAACGCAGACGAAGCGGCCATGATGTTATCAATCTCCTGACGTGAGTCAACCATGTCATCAAACACCATCTGAGGCAGCGCTGCACCAGTCTCACGAGTTACTCCGTCCTTTACGTTCTTCCCCCAGACAATACCCTTGGTCTGAAAACGTATACGCTGAGCATCTGACTTGCCCATAGTTCCTGCATCTACTTTAAGAATACCGTTAGCCATCTCGCAGTTCTCATCAATATCCATCTTGCGCTTGTCGATACCACGCTGGAGTGTAGAAGCAAGCTCAATCATGTCTGTGCGACCGATAGGGCTGTTTTCATTATTGAACACAGTAGCAAACATGTATGGCTTCCGTGGAGAATCGAAATAATTGAAGTAGTACGGCGTAAAGACACGCGGTGCTTCAACTGGTGCAGCTTGAACATCGCTCGTAGTTGGCTCAAGTTCTCCTTCCATACCAACAGAACCGCTCTCACCAGCGTTTGTTGGTGCTATTTCGCCGGCCTGGTTTGCCATATCATACTCGGCTCTGCGCTGCTGCTGCTCAAGTTTAATTGGTGTCAGGAACTGTCTACGGGCCTCTCCTTGAAGTTCTTTAAGTCCTGCACGCTCTTCTTCAGTAAGAAGAATACCCTTCCAGTCCCAATAGGGATTCTGGATAACGCCTAGAACAATATTGTCTAACTTAAAGATGACATGATTCACAATCCATGCCTCTTTGTATGTGACGTCAGGATTCTTTACATACATATCCTGCTCCCCCTCTTCGGTCTCAGGAAACCCAAACTTTTTCATAAGCACACCCTTCTTTTCAGGGAAGCGTTCTACAAGCGCGCAGAGATTATCTTCAATCTCTTCAATAGCAAACTCTGAGTCCTGCTCTTTGGTAGAATACTTTCCTACACGTATCTTGCACGGATCGATTGCACGATAATCAAAATCATCAATTATAGGATTCCAAAATGCCTTGATGACAATAAGGCGTGCGAAGTACAAGTTGCGTAGTCCCTTACGCATCGTCTCTTTGAGGTTGCGGTCCACAAGCTTCTTCTTCATGAACTTCTCAAGCCCCATAGCAAAATCCTGCACTTCGGGACCATTGCGACCTGGAAGGATATTGATGCCAGGAGAATTAGCAATAAGCGAGTTGATAACCGCTTCCGTGTTCACAAAAACACGATTGGCCATTACGGTCCACTGCTGCCGGGTATAAGGGATAGCGTCGAGCCAACCACTTTTGTTTGAATAAACTTTGGTGTTATTCTCGTATGTATTCTTTACTGTTTCCCAAAGCTCATCAGAAGACGACCACCGGTTATCAACCAGCTTTGCTTGTGATTCAGTACTTAGTTTTGCAATGTCGAGTGATGCCATTTAGGAGTTGTATATGAAAAAAGGCAAAGACTCCCCTTGGGGAATCTCCGCCGTATGTCCGGTATAGAGCTAACACATACATTGTAAATTATTGATTAAGTTATGTACAGTGTTAACCTGTGGATAACTATGTAGATCTAATCCTATGCACGTGTTCTACCGATACGGTCTGGAGCTGCTTGTTTGCAAAGTTAAGTGTTACCTTACCCCACATAACATCAAAAGCTCCACTAGTTTCCATAGCTTCAAAAATTTCAAACCGTTCCCGGAAGACTAGAAACTGCTTTGCTTCCGCGTCTGGTATATAGATTGGTATAAGTTTATCCACCATAGCGCCCGTCAGAATATCCTTCTGCATTAGCTGACCTGAATAGTTCACTCGGGTCGTACACGTTGTCTACATCAATAGCATGTGGCTTTTCTTCGCCACCACCTCCTGTTCCAAAGAAAGCTCCATCACCTCCACCCGTTGTTGCCATCCATGCGTAGAGCGATGCAAAAACGTAGTGGTCAACCCCAGTAGTAGATGCCCAGATGTATCTCTCGATGCCTTTGTTATTTGTTACCTTCTCTCTGCACAGTGTTTCAAAGTGTCGTATGTAATCACCGAAGTCACGGTCAGCCGGAGCGGCAATGAGCCACTTTGCTTCTAACATCTCTGTAAGCATGAGGTCTATCACGCGGTCACGGTGTGCGTACACAATACCGTCACGGTCACCTTCACCCCTCCAGATAATTGTTTGTGGATTGTCAGCATTCTCTTTAAAGAACGACATTTCCATAAACGGATACGTGTCTACGTAGTGCTTCGCTGCTGTGTTATCCGGCATCGCGTCAATGACACCTGCCTGTGGTTTCCACGTTGCAATAATAGAATCGAGGTCTTCCCACTTTGTAAAGCGACCTATCTTAATGATGCCTCCGTGTGTGCGCACAACATAGTGTTTCATGTTGCCCACGTCTACACCGAGGAACCTTGGTCCTTGGTCGACGTCAGAGAACCTTGGTGTCCATATATCGAGGAGTGCAGCCTTTGTAATCTGCAAGTCTCCTGGCGTGTACGGGAGGCCAAGCACAAAGTTATTAAAGTATCCAGGGTCCCCCTCCGAGTCTTCAATAACTTCTTCAATAGTTATATCCGGGCACATGAGATGGGAAATGCGGTATCCATGAACACGCGAACCAGGACGTTGCGCTTGATATACACCACGTCTTCTTGTATCATCACTCAGTTTACCTTCGCACGTTCTGCACTTGTAAAACTTACCTTCAATGTTTACAGAGTCCGGCCACACGAGGTCTTGCTCTGCTTTACAGTGCTCGCATGTAATAGTCCATAAACGCTGGTCAGACTTCTGCCAAGCAATATCAAGTTCATCGCGCTCTGACCCGGGATTAGAGAATAACCAACGACCTCTGTACGGACTCGCTTTAGTACGAGATTTATATGTCTCAATAGCGGGCTGATTAGAACGAGACACCTCATCATGCACAAGTACATCTGCCGACGTCGAGATAGGAGCTGTACTTGATATAGTACCCTTGAAGAACACAAATCTATCATTCAGTTCTTTGCGGTCTACGTTATCTGTTGCCATCCCACGAAACTCTGAAGGATTACTTTGTAGTATCTTGTTGAACTTCGAAGCGACAAACTCATTCACATCAGACTCAGTTGGCATTGTGTAGATGACGTTAAAGCGCAAATGCTTAACGGCAAACAATGTCTTTAGTGAGAATGTTACAGACTTTCCTACCTGAGCACATGCCATCACAACCTGAAGTGGATGGAAGTCAGTAAGTATATCTAAGAGGAACGGTCGATTCTTCCAATCAAAAGGCTCCCCTTTCTCAGACACAATACCCTCCTCAGTCAACCATTGAAGGATGGAAAAGTACTGTTTCTCTTTAATTATTTTATGCTGTCTTGCCATCAGTATCTTTTACCACAGTGATAGCCGTCTCGAAGCTGATAAGGTGCTTCGTGATAGCAACAGCCGACTCTAGTGCAGTGCGTACAACTTTGTGAGGGTCTACAATACCAGCCTTCATCATGTGTACCGTCTCACCCAACACGAAGTCAATCCCGTACCCTTTTCCATCTTCAAAAACCGCATTCTTACACTTCTCCATACCAGCGTTCTCACACATTTGATTGAACGGCGCGACCATTGCTCTACTGAACATAGAGTCAGAGTGTTCATTTGCTGCTTCCATCAAAGCAATACCTCCACCAGGGAGAATGCCTTCCTGCATCGCAGCCTGTGTTGAAGAGATAGCGTTGTCGAACTTGTACTTCTTTGCGTTGTACTCTGTGTCAGTGTAGACGCCGACACGTATGACACCAATACCTCCTGTGAGAGCAGCAAGACGGTCCTTCAACTCACCCTTCTGGAAGTCAGATGTAGTGCTCTCTAGCTTGGTCTGCAACTCTTTAACACGCTCTCCTGGATTACCCTTACCTCCGATAATGGTAGTCCTGTCACGTGTCACTGTAACCTTCTCCGCCCGACCACAAACATCTTTACGCATATCTTCAAGTCGCATACCCTTCTCCTCTGACACGACAGTCGCTCCAGTGAGCGCAGCAAGGTCAAACAGGAAGTCTCTGGCAGGTGATGCGTTATATGGATTCATTACGCAAGCAATAGTAGCGATACCCTGCATTGCATTCTTTGCAAGTGAAGCAAGAGCCATACCTTGAACATCGGTTGCAACGAGCAAGATGTGCGTACCAATACCTATATCAGTCAAGAGTGGAATGATCTGCTCGTTCAGTGACACCGTACGGTCCACGAGGATAATGTATGGGTCAGTAAGAACAGTCTGCGTGTTCTCGTGGTCGTTGATAAAGTACGGAGAGATAAGACCCTTCTCAAAGCGTAGCCCTCTTACTGTCTCTAAGTAGTATCCAAGCTTCGCACCCTTCTCTACTGTGATAGCTCCTGTGCTACCAACCGTACGGACTGCTTCAGCTACTAGCTTTGCAACATCAGCATCGAGGGAAGACACCTCAGCGATACGCTCGATGTCTTTATCTTCTACCGGCACGGACATAGCATTAAGATATGCAAGAGCCTCTACTAGTCCTGCATCAAGTCGTTCGCGTACGGAGCGTATTTTATAGCTATCTTGGCCCACCTCTTCAAACGCCTCTGAAGCAAGCGCTTGAGTCAACACGGTCGTCGTCGCAGTACCATCACCGCCCTCTGCTGAACTTCGCATGCCTCCCTTCTTCAATAATTGAAGCCCCATGTTCTCATAAGGATCAACAAACTCTAGGTTGCGTAGGATGGTGATACCATCATCAGCGGTGACAGGATCAAGTCCAGGCCACTCAATAAGAGCAGTCATGCCAACAGCACCAAGTGTAGGAGCAACTGCATCAGCTGCACGGTCAACACCTGCTTTCACTCGCTCTCTTGCTTCTCTTCCTTTAAGTATTTCTTTTGCCATATTAAAGAATAGCAATTATATCTGACACAGCGACTGTCTTCATTTCTTTCCCTTCAATAGAGACTGTGTGTGTGTCTGGAGAGAACTTTGCAAAGATAACTTCAGCTCCTTCAATGAGACGTATGTGTTCTACATCCTCTCCTACCTGGACAATACGACCATTGCTTGTAAAGTCATCAATAGCTTTAACCTCTGCGAACCCACCACTGGTATCTTTTTCAACACGCTCAAGTAGCACACGGTCTCCTAATATGTTCATGCGTTTCTTTTCTTATGTGAGTACATCATCTCGTAACCTGATTCAAACGGCTGCAGGATGTCTACTGCGTGCTTGCCTCTGTCGGCTGCAACCTTCCTTGAAAGTTCAAAGTATGAGTCTTTGTATTTATCAAGTGCTAGACGAATACAACGATGGTTTAGTGGACACTTGGTTCTATAGAACGACACCGTCTCATCAGGGTTACCCCAGTCGCGCTCATCTTCACGGATGGTCTCTGCCATGAAGTCTACCTTGCAAGACTTACACCAGAACGGAAGCGTGTCCTTAAGTTTGACAGTCTTTAACTCTTTTGTTCGTTCACTCTTACTCGCTTCATGTGCCCTATGCAGTTCCCGGTCACCCGCTCTTCTGTCCTGCGTCTCTATCAGTTCACGGACGTGGTGGTGGTCCTCAACAAGCGGTCGTGGCGTGTGCTCGTATCTCAGATAACCAGAATAAGTGCTGCTACAATAATTGCAGTTGCAAGAACCATAGCAGGCTTTTCGTAATGATTAGTTGTGGTCTTAAAAGTAGGCCAGAAAAACACTGCCACCAACCAGATTGCTACAAGAAGAAATGTCATATAAGTTATTTAGTTATAGTTTTCTAATACGGTCGAGCCACGCTGCGATTCCTGAGTCTTCGTTCTGTTGTTGCTTAAAGTCTGCACTACTTCCCTCAGCAAAGAACTCCCCTCGAACTTCCGTGTCAGGAAGAGCTGCTTCTACTGGAGCGGGCATGTCAAGAAGAGCCTGGAGTTTAACCGGGTCCTTCTTGCTCAGTTTCCATAACCTCTTCAATCTCTTCAGCATTGTTTATTCCAATTAGTCTTGCTCTGATACGTGCTTCTATTTCAGCAACCTCGCCTCTCGTTTGTTCTGAGAATATGAAGTTATACGTTGCTCCTTGCTCAGTATCTTTTGAAGGCTCAGGCACTTTGAAACCTGTACGATCAAGAATGTCTTTTGAAGCATTCAACCTAACTCCTTCGTTCTCAGCACCTGAAGCAAGCTCATACACAAACTCAGCTGCCTTATCTGCCTTACTTTCTAAGTACGCGATCACATTAGGCCTTGTTAGTGTCTCACTAGCAACAGCCCTTGCAGAGTTTGCAGGATCCTTCGCGCCAAACTTACCTATATCAAAGGCTTTTAACGCTGATTTCTCTCCGTTCCCCGTTTCAAGATACTCCTTAACGAAGACACGTTGTTTTTTAGTTAGTTTCGGTAGTTTCTTTTCCATTCTCTTCTTGTTGGAACTTCTCTACTTTTGGTGTTAACTCTTGCTTCTTAAAGAAACGCACTTCGCACCCTATTGTTCCATTGTCACTTATGAACGGTCTTGCGTTGAGGTCTACTCCGTGTGCTCCCTTAAAGTTCTCAAATGCTTCTAACACTCCTTTTGCCTCTTCATCACTTAATGCGACCAAAATGAAAGGCTTTTGTGAATCCATGTCGTTTGTCCGGTTATGGTTGTAATGAGTCAAGCGGTGGTGGGGGCCAGTGCTCCATGGCCTGAGCCAGGAAACCCCCATTGGACGTCCGCTCGAAAGCTTCTGGTCCCCATCACCGTTCGACTTCTCTTATTATACCCCTGCACTCTACTTTATATTTGTTCACGCCTGTGGATAGTCGGTTATTAGTGTTTCTTCTTTAGGACTTTGATTGTGCCGTTCGTTATCTCTGTTATCCACCACTTGAAGTATGGTCTGTATTCTGGTGGCATGGCGTTCATGTAGTTGTGCATCCAGCAGATGTCGTCTACTTGTTCAGGGGTTAGATTATTCATGCAGGATTCACGGGGGTTCTTGCACTGTTTTGGGACCGTTCAACGTACGCAATATCTGAGTTGAGATTGTGGACAACGCCTTATAGGTTAAGTTGTCTTTTTACGCTTCGCAGCGTTCCTTTTTGCGATGACCCTGCGTGTTGCGAATGGGATTGTTTCCCAGTACTTTCGCATGCGCTCGCTGATAAGTGCCCGGGCTGCGTCTGTTTGTTTTGTGCCTTTTTGCATATTGAAAACAATATACCACGTTAATTTACCTTTGTTAATACGTTGTCCCCAGGTCCCTTGCAATATAGTATATCATAGTATATTCTATGTAGGTACTAATCACTCGACATATACCTATGGAAAGCAAAGAAGTAGCCGTGCTCGAAAAGAAAGTGATGCCACTCATTGAGGCAGCGAACGAATACTACATCGGGACGAAGGATGACATGACTGATGCAACAGTTCTTTTGTCAAAGCTCGGCACCTATTACGATAGTGTCGTCGCCGCCCGTGAGAAAGTCACGAAGCCTTTGAACGCAGCACTCGCCGCAGCGAGGGATATGTTCAACCCTATCGAGAAGCCAGCCAAGGCTGCTATCGATGGACTACGTTCACGTATAGGTGAATACCAGACTGCTGAGATGCGTCGCGTCAAGGAGGCCGAAGCAAAGCTCGCCGAGCGTGTGAAGGAGGGCAAGGGCAACCTCACTCTCGAGACAGCGACGCGCAAAGCTGCTGAACTCGACAAGCCTGATGCCTCAATCCACACTGAGAGCGGATCGCTTAAGTTCCGCACCAGCCAGAAGCTCTTGGTCACAGATGAGGCTTTGGTCCCGCGAGAGTTCCTTGTTGTGGACGAGCGATCACTCCTTGCGGCACTCAAGGAAGGACGCAAGGTTCCGGGTGCTGAGCTCGAGGATGTGCAGATTCCAGTGAATTCTCGATAAAAGTGGTGAAAAAAAGGGGTGTTTTTTCACCACTTTTTACCGGATTTTTAGGTGAAAAAGGCCCTTTTGGGTCTTTTTTGCTAAAAACACCCCGAGGTGTGCAAGGAGGTGTGCAAGCAAACCACGGCGTACCTAGGCCGTGAAACATTCTATTTGCACGCCATGCACACCTTGCACACCTTTTTGAATTAGGTCGTCAGAATACACGCGTGTGGGGGGTCCCAGAGCAGTACCACCTGTTTTACTACTACTTTTCTATATATATAGGTGTGCAAGGTATGCAAGTAGTATGTTCTAGTGCTAAGGTACGCCCTACTTCGGTTGCACACCCACCCTACGAGGTGAGCAAGTGGGTGTGCAAGGTGTGCATGGCTATTTAGTTGTCCCCACATAGAATGTTCTATTTCAGAGAAACCTCATGCTATATTTTTACGTATGCACCAAACCACTGCCATCTCGTATTTAGCAAAAGCCCCCCGATCAATTTCCGCAATGGAGTTGGTGCAGTCGGGGGGCGTTTACTGTACGCGAGTATGAAACTCCAGCGCCGTTGGGTAGTTTGGAACGCTGAGGAGGTGAATGGTCGCAAGACTAAGGTTCCCTATTCTGTAAAGGGTCATCGTGCATCGTCCACCGACCCGAAGGACTGGTGCACGTATGCAGAGGCGAAGAAGGCATCCGAGTTCTTTTCCGGTATCGGTATCATCTTCGGTCCCGACAAGCTCTTGCTCGGAATAGATATCGACCACGTCCTTGTCCCTAACGCGAAGGGAGTACCCATCATCGACAAATCACATGGCGAAGCTGAAAACATCGCAAGACTTATCAAGGAAGCTGGCACGTATACAGAAGTCTCTCCGTCCGGCACCGGCCTTCACCTCTACCTCGCCATCGAGGAGCCCCTCGCGCTCGACGCCAATCGGCACTCACCGTATGAGGCATATACTTCAGGACGTTTCTTTACGTATAGCGAGCAGGTTTTCGGTACGCGTAAGGCGATTCGGTTAGTTTCCAAAGCCGAGGCCCTGCGGTTGCTTGAGATGGTTGGGTATCCTTGGAAAGCTAAGCCACAGAGCACCTTGCTCGCAGACGAGGAGCTGCTCGAACGCATGTTCAAGTCCAAGAACGGTGACGCTGCACGCGCATTGTACGAAGGGGACACCTCAGCGTACCTCGACTCTAAGGGTAAGCCTGACCTCTCACGGGCGGACGCTGGCCTCATTGCGCGTCTGGCGTTCTGGACGCGCAAGGACGCCGTGCAGATGGATCGCATCTGGCTCGCCTCTCCTTTAGGGAAGCGCGAGAAGACTCAGAAGCGTGTTGACTACCGCGTGCGCACCATCGCCGCCGCCAACAAGAATTGCACGGAGGTGTACCGCACGGATGAGACGGGTATCGAGTTTCTGTTCACGCTGAACGCAAGAAAAGAAAAGATTATCAGCAAGAATACCGAGAACGTGGCACGAGCGCTTAGTGGACACCCTGAGTTCAATATCCGCTTTGACGAGTTCAAGAACCGTATTGAGATAGGCGTGGACGATAACACCCGCTATCGCCCGTTGTCTGACAGCGACGCCATCGCGGTGCAGACCCGGCTGTCTATCCTGTTTGAGTTCCTTCGCACAGTCAGCAAGGATATGGTCTTCGACGCCATCGTTAAGGTTGCCAAGGACAATCGCATCGACTCGGCTGCCGACTATATTCGGTCACTGACATGGGACGGCACTCCCCGAATCGACACATGGCTTCACGAAACCTACGGGACCACCGACGACATATACCACCGGGCGGTTGGATCCAACGTATTGAAGGGTCTGGTAAAGCGTATCGTCAAGCCTGGGTGCAAGTTCGACTACGTCCTTGTGCTGGAAGGCCCACAGGGGGCAAAGAAGTCTACGAGCCTATCCATCCTTGGCGCACTCCCTAGCGGGGATAATTGGCACGTGGAGAGCACCATGACCCCGGACAACAAGGACTTTTTCATGCAGTTCGAAGGTAAGGCACTGATCGAGATGTCCGAGGGTGAGACGTTGAGCCGTACTGAGGTGAAAAAAATGAAGGCAGTCATCACCACGGCCGTCGATCGCTACCGCCCCTCTTACGGTCGTGTGGCTGAGGACTTCCCTCGCCGGTGTATCTTTGCCATGACCACAAACCAGGAGGAGTACCTCAAGGATGAGACGGGCAATCGTCGCTGGCTCCCTGTGCGTGTCATGCTCGCGCAGGCCAACGTCGAGTGGCTTGCCATCAACCGCGATCAGCTCTTGGCTGAGGCGTACCAGCGTGTGATCGTCGAGAAGGAGACTACGTATGAGTTTCCTGAGGAGGAGACGCTTGCCCAGCAGAGCGCACGCCTCGTTTCTGACCCTAACGAGGAGCGAATCGTGGAGTGGTATCACGGGAAGGACTTCGGTCCGCATTGCCGTGAGGAAGGTATAACGGTGCAGGAGGTCTTCGTCGGCGCACTTGGCAATATGCCTAGCCAGTCTATGAAGAAGTACGAGGAGATGCAGATTGCGAACGTTCTCAGCACGGTACTTAAACTGGAGAAGATACGCCGAATGGTCAATGGCCACCAGACTACTCGCTGGGTTGACCCGACGATTGTTGAGGACGCTCCGGTTCCCGTTGCTGCCGGCGTCTGGGATGACCTTCTTAAAAATGATTAAACCTACCGAAGCACAGATAGCGCAGTGGCTCGCTCGCCCGTATAGCTGGTCACAGCATTCCTCGTTCAAGTACGACAAATCGCAGTGGTACCTCCGGTACATTCTTGGACAGGACACGGAGGAGTCGCCACAGCTTAAGTTCGGCAAGAAGTTTGCGGACGCGGTTGAGTGGGGCCATCCGATGGCGCCTCTCACCATCTACGAGTTCACTGAGCACTGCGTCCAGTCCACACTTGATGGCCTCGATTTGGTTGGCTACCTCGACTCCTATGATAAAAAGAATTTGCTCGCCGAGTATAAGACTGGCGTAAAAAAATGGGACCAGAAACGCGTTGACCAGCACGGGCAGTTCACGTTCTACGCTCTTCTTTTGTGGCTACGTGACAAGAAGAAGCCTGACGACCTTGAGATGATTCTGCAATGGGTTCCCACAGCGTTTCGTGAGGACTTCACGTATGGCTTCACTGATCCTGCACAAGTTCACACGTTCACAACCTCGCGCAGTATGGCTGATGTGCTCCGGCTCGCTGGAGAGATTAAAAAGTGCCGCGAGGAAATGCACGAATATGCCCTATCTCGGATGTCCCCACCTTCGAGAATTTGACATAAGCCAAGCATAGAGTATTCTTCTAGTAGAAGTGCATTGACGGGCGGAACTTATGACAACCAAGGTTGTCTCCGCCCGCCAGTGTGCTTTATCGCCACTGGAGCTTAAACACCAATAACCAATCCGACTATGGCAAAGCCAACCGTGGACTCATTTCTCCCCAAGGACTATGAGCCCGAATCTGGAGGTTCCGATTTCCTCAAGCTGAAGCAGGGCGATAACAAATTCCGCATCGTTTCCAACGCTATTGTTGGGAAGGAGGGCTGGAAGGATAACAAGCCTTTCCGTCGCGGAGGCCAGGACGCTAAGATCGACCCGTCCGAGGTGGACACCGATGCGAAGTCTGGCAAGCCGAAGATCAACAATTACATGGCGTGCTACGTGTACAGCCATGACGAAGAGAAGGTCATGATTGCATCGTTCAATCAGGTAGGCATCAAGAAGGCCATCGCCGAGTACGCTGGTGACGAGGACTGGGGCAACCCGTCTGGGTACGACATCACAATCAACCGCACAGGCGAGGGATTGTCGACGAAGTACACCATCAAGCCGTCTGTACCGAAGCCTCTCAAGGCCGATGTGCAGAAGGTTGTCGACGAGGCGAAGAAAAACTTCGACCTTGAAGGCGCTCTCTCTGTTGAGTAGTTCGTAACTTCGCACGGGGCCTAAGGTCACTTGGGTCCCGTATCGAGCATATGAACCTTCGACCCGCACAGGAACGCATCCTTAAAGAGAACCCCAGTAAGGCACTCCTGAATTGGGAGATGCGATGTATTCATCCTGACACTTTAATTTATGATCCTGTTAAAAAAGAAAGTTATAAAGTAAAAGACATAAAGAATGATTTCCATGTTTACTCTAAAAATGAAGATGGCCTTATTGTAATAGCCGAAGCTGAAAGACCAATTCAGTACGGCATGGCACCAATGATTGAGATTTCTTTCTTTAACAAAGAAAGAATAGTAGTCACACCTCTGCACCGCTTTTTTCTCGGTGCTTCCTGGGTCTACGCGTACCAGCTAATATCCTCGCCCTCCCCTCTTCCGTCCATTTCGGAACACGACCCTTCAGTGTTATTCGCAAATGTTCACCATTGTTCTGGAACAATCGTAAATTTTCTACTCTATTGTCATCCTTTATTCCGTTTTTGTGGTCAACTACTTCAGTGGGTAGTAAATATCTACCAAGGCTTTCTTCCATCACTAATCGGTGCTCTGACACTGTCCTGTTTTTCTTTCTGTAAGGATGTTCTGGGGTATATATTTCCACATATCCCTTTGAATACCTCCTCCCACCTTTCCAAGACGAATGAGTGCTGCCGTGTTGATAAGAATGACCTGAACGAATTTGAACTCCATTCTTTGTTAGCACAGCAAGTATTATCCTCTCATGTACACCAAAGATTTTTCTTATCTTATCTTTTGACAAACCTTTATTGTAAAGTTCTAAACACTTTTCAATCATACGCAAAGTATACTACTATTAGGGAAGCTAGGATAGTCCAGTCTCAAAGGTACTACGATTTTCACGTGCCCTTACATAATAATTATCTTTGCTCAGGAGTAGTAAATCATAATACAGGCAAGTCGCTCCCAGCTGCCGTCTGGGCCGATCACCCGTCACGCGATGGCAACGCGTACATTATTACCCGCAAGGCGAACGTGACCGATTGGAAGAAACATAAGACGAAGGCGAAGGTGATCACGAAGGAGCAGTTCCGGAAGGAGGATATCGTTGACCCTACGGCGCTCGTCATAGATGAGGCGCACTTTTTTGCGTCCCCTTTATTCCTCAAGGGTCGCTCTCAGCTTGCCACCAAGCTGTATACGCTGGTGAAGCGATACCCTGAGTGTCATATCCTTTTGCTGACGGCTACCCCGGTCAAGAACGACGCATGGTCCCTGCACACCCTATTTTGCTACATGGGTCTGTACTACGACTGGAAGGAGTGGCGTACCATGTTCTTCGAGCAGCGTCCCATGCCCTACCTACCGCGACCTCGTTGGATGCCTGTTGGTCAGGTTCCCACGGCATGGGTACCCCGAGGGAACTGGCGCGAGCTCTTGCAGCCGTTCCTTGAGAAGCATAGCGACACGGAGGTGCTAGGCAAGGAGGACAAGGACGATATCATCGTGCAAGTGAAACAGCCTGTATATAAAAAGCCCGAGGACCAACTTGTTACCTGGACCCATGAGCACAAGCACGAGCAGGTGGGGAAGGCCGAGCGGGTGCTCGCCCTTCCGTACCGCAAGGCTATCGTCGCCGCCCACTATACCTACCAGATTGACGAGCTCAAGGAGGCGCTGGGGGCCGTCCGGCCCGTCTTTGTGATGGATGGTCGCACCAAGGACCCGGACGCCGTCCTGAAGGCTGCACAGGAGGCTGAGGAGGGGTATCTTTTGGTTCAGGCTTCTATGGGATACGGTTGGGACGGCTGGATGTTCGAGGCGCTCGTCTTCGCCTCCATGGCGCACCCCTGTGTCCACCACACGCAGATGAGGGGGCGCCTACGCTCCATAGAGCACCTTGCGCCCGTCGATAACGTCTACCTGATTGGTGGCCGGTGGGACAAGAAAATATACGATACTGTAAAAGCTGGCCATGACTTCCAAGCTCCCTGACTTACCCTTGCAACACAAGGCTTCTGAGGCCGACTTCGGCGTGCGCTTCCGGCGCTGGTGGGGACGATCGCATATGCCAGGCACGTTCGAGCTCAAGCATACGCGTGGCAAGGACGCGCTGCCGTTTAGGAGCGTGGAGCGTGATCAGGTGGCCTTCGGCCTTCTGGCAGGATCCCGTGACGGTATCCTCGTTCGCGTGTCGGCTGGGACCGTCGGCGCGTCCGACTATATCGGTCTTGTTAGGTACGCTTCTTGGATAGTGATTTCCTACCCTCGATTCTTTTGCGTAATTGCGCTCGACGGGTTCTTGATGGAGAGGGACCGAAGTCCCCGGAAGAGCCTGACTTCCGAACGCGCTGAGGCGATTGCGACGGTAGTGGTTCGCTACTAATCATCTCATCGGCCCGGTACGTGTCTATGCCCTTGTTCTTGTGTATCGCGTCCCAGAGCGCCATTAGCACCATGACGTCCCCGCCAGCCGTGTGCGCCACAGCCTCAATATCCAGGTTCAGCCAGTAGCGCAGGTGTTGCAGGCGATGCTTTGGCGCGTTCGGCCAGCGCTTCATGGCCAGCTCCTTTGTGCATACCGAACACTTCACGATGATGCCGTCATTTGCGAGCACCTCTATATCGAAGGCGGCATTGTGCGCCACGACGGTGCTTTCCTCAAGAAGTTTTTTTAGCGCCGGGTACTCCAGGCAGTCTTGCAGTAGCGGAAGGTGCTCGACGTCTTGGTTCCTTATGCCGTTCACCACGGTTGCGTCGAGCTCTATTGGCTTGCCAGGATTGCACCGTAGCGTCTGCACCGGCCCGCCATTCACCGACCACGCTATCTCCACCGCCTTTGGGTTTCGTAAGCCGCTTGTTTCGGTGTCTATAAATACTCTCATTACATATAATATACCTGATGCTCGTTATCCCCACCCTGCTTGTACCCACTTGTGCGTCGTGGTATATTCTATGTACAGGAGGCGCTTAGTTCTCCCCTAGCTCGAACCTCGTGCTCCCCGCGTTCATCGAGTGCGTGGGGCACGGGAAAACTACTTATGAAAAAACTACACGTAGCAGACAACAACGAAGCGCAGACGAACGTGCGTATCAGCAAGATGCCCTCTGGTGAGATGGAGCATATCCCGCTACCAGAGTTTACGGAAGACGATTCGCCGGAACGCGCATGGTTCACTGTGGTAGCCATTCTTGGCATCGCCTTCTTCGCGGTTATTATTGGTGGCTTCATTCCCCGCTAACATGAAAAACACATTTGAACTTGCCGCCGGGAACACTCGCAAGCACTTTCAAGGAATCGCCGAGCAATGGAACGGAGACGAACCTGAAGGGGAAGACCGCGCAGTAATTGCAGGTGAGATAACAGAGAAGTGCGCCGAACTAGAAACCTTACTAGAGGAGTATAAGAATGTGTGGCTTGCGCTTAATCGAATCACTGATGAAGAATTGAAACAGTACCGTAAGTCTGATTGGATTCAGAAACAAAAATATCTCAATCAAAAGTTTGGTGATCCAAGACCCAACCTATTACTTAATTAAACTATGGAAATCTTCTTAATCATTCTCGCCGTTATAGTACTCTACCTCTGGTACCACGCTACCCATATAGTTGTTACAAAGATAAGGGATGTAAGTGGGTATGAAAAGTTTGTACTCATGGGTGCGCTAGGAACGGTTGTTCTCTACGTCTTCGGGACGACATAGAACAAGGGAGGCTTATGCCTCCTTCCCTCAATCCACCTTGGTGTGATTACTCTCCACGTTGACTGGTGTGGTGGATTGAGGGAAGGGAGCGAAATCTACCCTATACTAAAAGAGTAATCCTAATAACAAATAACACCTATGAACTTCAAAACAATAACAGGAGGCACCGAAGCAGAAGCACTAGCGAAGTTCCCTTGGTTAAACGACGCTTCCTTTGAAGACGCGATTGTTGACATTACTCACTACTATCTTGTTTGGGAGGGCGGCACTTGGGAGGGCGGCACTTGGAAGGATGGCACTTGGGAGGATGGCATTTGGGAGCGTGGCATTTGGAAGGATGGCATTTGGGAGGATGGCATTTGGAAGCGTGGCATTTGGAAGGATGGCACTTGGGAGGGTGGCCTTTGGGAGGATGGCCTAATGTGGTCAAACATTCACCAAGAGTACAAACGTGTCGCTTACGAAGACGGGAAGTTTACTGTAGCGGAATAACAAATAACACTATGAACTTCAACCACAATGACCTCGTTACCTGCACGATACACGGAACAACGATTACAAACGCTCGTATCAGTATTGACGAGAACGGAATGCCTTTCATCTGCCAGAATGAAAAGAATGGCGGCATAACAGACGACAAACTGGGCTACGAGTATTCTTGGATTCTAAGTAGGGACTTCACGGACCCTTCCGTAGAAGACCTAAAACTAGCCACCCCCACATGGAACTTTCTCGCGTGGAAGGATATTATCTTGGACAGTGGTGGAGACAGGCGAATGGTGCTTGCGGTACTAAATGAGGCAGTTCTTATCTCTCAGGTTAATGATTTTGAGGTAGGTTCGGTCTGGTACCTAAAGAAAGAACTACAAAAGCGGGGCTACACCATCGAAGGCGAAGTACCAGCAGTAGAGGAAATCACCGTTGCAGAAGCAGAAGCACGATTTGGGGTGAAGATTAAAAAAGAACTTTCCTTTGCATACCAAAGGGAGACGTTTAAAGACAATACCTAACACCATGATTCCTACACCAGAAATGAAAGCAATGCGTGCCTTCCACGGAAGTGCCGCAATTAAGGAGAAGTACGTTGCTCGTGTTAAGGCACACGCCGAAGCAGACAAAATTGTTAAGGGACAGTATTGGGGAAACGGAAAGGGTTGCGCGGTTGGTTGCACCATTGAAGGCGACGAGCACTCTCGATACGAGACAGAGCTGGGTATTCCTGTGGCTATCGCACACGTTGAGGATTATCTCTTTGAGATAATGCCAAACGAGGACGCTATGAAGTTCCCTCTAAGACTCTTGGAAGCTATCCCCGTTGGCGCAGACCTTTCACTGGTTCCGGCTAATCTTATTGTCTACATACTTGAAGACACCTTGAACATTAAAGAGGTTCAAGAAGACAAGGCTGTAGGGAAAGCAATCAGGGGAGTTATAGACCTGTGGAAGCGCGTGCAGGTTGGTGACAAACCGGACGCGGTAGCATGGTCGGCAGCATGGTCGGCAGCAGAGTCGGCAG
>Ga0163152_10003283_pt1 | contig 21281 bp, 16 predicted proteins | sample OliLakLV19MP8IB2_FD_148635 | JGI IMG/M metagenome (GOLD analysis project Ga0163152, IMG submission 148635) | Freshwater microbial mat bacterial communities from Lake Vanda, McMurdo Dry Valleys, Antarctica - Oligotrophic Lake LV.19.MP8.IB-2 | ecosystem: Environmental > Aquatic > Freshwater >...
GCTACGCGGTGACCGACGACACGCGCCTTGTCGCCAACATCGGCCGCGGTTTTCGTGCACCCAACGTCTTCGATCTGGGCGTGTTCGGCGACCGTCCTGGCAACCGCTTTTCGATTCCGAATCCCGATCTGGGACCCGAACGCATCATCGGCACCGATATCGGCATCAAACACGACACCGGCAGCTTTGGCGTGGAAGCGTTTATCTGGGAAAGTCGATTCACCGACAAAATCGTTTCGGCGCTGACCGGAGCGGTAACACCCGGCGGGCGCCTCGTGGTGCAGAACCAGAATGCAGCACGGGCCAAGAGCTACGGCGTCGAACTCGGCACGCATTGGCAGATCAACGATGCCATCTCGACGCGCGCCGCGATCAACCTCACACGCGGAACCGAAACCTTGGCTGGGGTTACCAGCGACGGCGACCGTATCGCGCCGCTGACGTTCGACGTGCTGGTCGACTGGCAGCTAACCGATGCGCTGCTGGTCAGCTTCGGTGGCATGAGCTCCGGACGTCAAGACCGCCTGAGCGCACGTGACATTACCGATCCTCGCATCAATCCGGACGGCACCCCGGGCTGGACGCGTTGGGACATCGCCGCCCGCTATGCGATTACGCCGAGCTTTGATGTACTGGGCCGTATCGACAATATTGCGGACCACAACTACCGCGAACATGGCTCGGGCATCAACGCGACCGGTCGAAATTTCCTGGTCGGTATGGATTTTCGTTACTGACTCTGCGGTCGACCGCTTGGTTTTCGCGCGAGCTTGACCAGCCGGGCCACGTTTTTCGGCTTTGTTTTTCGGCCTCGCGAAGCCCAGCTCAGGAGCTCCCTCCTCGAACTGCGCAGCAGCGCCGAGGCGGCGCTTCCTGTCGTCCCAGCGCGCTCATCCGAATCCAAGACCGAGGATTGGACGTGGCTTTTCCACAACGGCCGGGAGCGAAGGGATGACCTGGCTGCGCTCGGTACGATTGCCCACTCGGGCCTCAACCCCTAGAATTGCGCGATTTTGTGCTTCCGGCAGTTCCGCCGGTCATTACTTGGTTTGAGGGAGTCTTCATTATGTTGTTAGAAAACGGTCTTGTGATCGCGATGGGCTGCGCCTTGCTGGCGTTGGTCTATGGCGCCTGGTCGATCCGCTGGATTTTGGCAAAACCTGCCGGAAACGAACGCATGCAGGAAATCGCGGCGGCTATTCAAGCCGGCGCGAAGGCCTATCTGAATCGGCAATACGGCACCATTGCGATTGTCGGTGTGGTGTTGTTCGGCCTGATTTTCTGGCTGCTGGGCGCTCAAACGGCGGTGGGTTTTGCCATCGGCGCGGTTCTTTCCGGTCTGGCTGGATATATCGGCATGAACATCTCGGTCCGCGCCAACGTGCGCACGGCAGAGGCAGCACGCTCCGGCCTGAGTGCGGCGCTCAATGTCGCCTTCCGCGGCGGCGCCATCACCGGCATGTTGGTGGTCGGTCTGGGCCTACTCGGCGTTGCCGGTTACTACTGGATCCTCACCCACAACGGCATCGAATCGAAAGAGGCGTTGCACTCGCTGGTCGGCTTGGCCTTTGGCTCTTCGCTGATCTCGATCTTCGCGCGTTTGGGCGGCGGCATCTTCACCAAGGGCGCTGATGTCGGTGCCGACCTGGTGGGCAAAGTCGAAGCCGGTATTCCCGAAGATGACCCGCGCAACCCGGCAGTGATCGCCGATAACGTCGGCGACAACGTCGGCGACTGCGCCGGTATGGCCGCAGACTTGTTTGAAACCTATGCGGTGACTCTGGTCGCGACCATGTTGCTGGGGTCGTTGATGTTTGCCACCGTGGGTGTCGATTCTGCAACTGCAATTCTGTATCCGGTGTTGCTGGGCGGCGTCTCGATCATTGCGTCGATCATTGGCACCTTTTTCGTTTCGGCGAAGGACGGCAAGGGCATCATGCCTGGCCTGTATCGCGGTGTGATCGTGTCCGCCGTGCTTGCTGCAGTCGCCTTTTGGCCGATCACGCAGGAAATGATGGGTGAAAAAGCCAACGCAATATTTGGCTGCACGCTGATTGGCCTGGCGCTGACTGGCGCCATTGTCTGGATCACTGAGCTGTACACGGGCACGCAGTATTCGGCAGTGCGAAAAATTGCTGAAGCCTCGACTACGGGCCATGGCACCAACATCATTGCGGGACTTGGTGTATCGATGAAATCGACCGCGCTGCCAGTGATCGCCGTCTGCGCAGCAATTTACGGCTCTTATACGCTCGCTGGCCTCTATGGCATCGCCATCGCCGCCACGGCGATGTTGTCGATGACCGGCATGATTGTTGCGCTCGACGCCTATGGCCCGATCACCGACAACGCCGGTGGCATTGCCGAGATGGCTGACATGCCCAAGGAAGTGCGCGCGATCACCGATCCGCTCGACGCCGTTGGTAACACCACCAAGGCCGTCACCAAGGGCTATGCAATCGGATCGGCCGGCCTCGCTGCGTTGGTGCTGTTCGCCGATTACACGCACAACCTGGAAGCCGCCGGCAAGCTGGTCGAGTTCTCGTTGTCCGACCCAGCGGTCATCATCGGCCTGTTTCTCGGCGGTTTGATTCCGTATCTGTTTGGCGCCATGGCGATGGAAGCCGTCGGTCGCGCTGCCGGTTCGGTAGTAGTCGAAGTGCGTCGTCAGTTCCGCGAAATCCCCGGCATCATGGAGGGCACTGCCAAGCCCGAATACGGCGTGGCGGTCGACATGCTGACCAAGGCGGCGATCAAGGAAATGATCATTCCTTCACTGCTGCCGGTACTCGTGCCGGTCGTAGTCGCGTTCGGCATGAACTGGCTGATGGGCCCGGGTGCCGGCATCAAGGCGCTCGGCGGCCTGCTGATTGGCACCATCATCACCGGCATCTTCGTCGCGATCTCGATGACCACCGGTGGCGGGGCCTGGGACAACGCCAAGAAGTACATTGAAGATGGTCACTTCGGCGGCAAGGGATCGGAAGCGCACAAGGCCGCCATCACTGGCGACACCGTGGGCGATCCCTACAAGGACACCGCTGGACCCGCGGTCAATCCGCTGATCAAGATCATCAATCTGGTGGCGCTGATGCTGGTGCCGTTGCTTTGATTAACTAGGAGCGGCTTCCGCCGCGATGCTTTGATCTTCTGAAAAAGCCCCGCCTCGTGCGGGGCTTTTTTTGAATGCACCGATCGAGTGTTTGAGCAGGCTGTGCTTCCATTGCGTGTGACTGGTCGAGGTCCAGTCGCCGTAAATGCGTTTGACGCTGGCCACGCCAAACTTGGCAACTTCGGCGAGCAGTCCCTCGATCACCGAGGGCTGGGCATTATCGGCATCGATCAACACCGCAAGGCGGGTTTGTTCGTCGTGCAATCTGGTTTTCGTTGCCATTCGCGCTACTCCGACGTCGTCGACCGGCCAAAAGTACCAGCAGTGACGAAGTAGCGCTGCCCCGACCGGGACGCGAGCCGAAGAATTAGAAGTCCGCGACCAAAGTCACCATCGCCGCCTGCAAACTGCCGGATTGATTGAATGCCACGTTCACCTGCTGCCCGCCTGCCATTACTGGCCCCTCACGCAGATCGGCGTGATAGTGCTGAAGCTCAGCGCCAACGCGACAGCGCTGACTGAGCGCAGTATCCACGCCCAAGGCGACTACGCTACCCAAGCTGTTGCCATGGGTGACGATCGAGCGCGTTGCCTCTATCGCTACCGGCGGATTGCCTTGAATTTGGATGTACTCCAGCTCCAGCCGTTGCTCGACGTCGAAACTGGCCAGCCCAACACGCCCATAGAATCGCACACGTTCACTGATCGGAAGCGTGTAGCGCGCCGAAATTGAAGCACCGCGCACTTCGAGTCGATCGCCGGTCAATCCGTAAAGCGTGCTGCTCTGTTCGGGCAGGTCAACAGATTCGCTCATGCCGAAAACACCCAGCTCCAACGCCCAGTTTTCGTTGAAGCGGAAACCACCGAATACTTCGCCCATGGCACCGGTACCGCGTGTCTCGACGTTGTCGAAGCTGGCGCCCTTGCGCGTGCCGACGTAACCGCCAGCGTCGGCATTAGCCACCGTCACGACACTGCCCCAGGCGAGCACCGAGATCGATGCCAGCAGCCGAACAGTGCACGGGGATTTCTTGCGAATCGGAAAGTTCTGCGACGCAACTGTTTTGCCGGATTGAAATTTCATAGCGACTACTCCATGCGCCCAATGCGCGCCCAATGGACACGTCGATACGCGCACAGTTCCAGTCGGAAAAATTAAACTGACTATTGCGTTCCAAGATTGAACGCAGGCCGCGCAGCGTGGTCATACGCGACTTGAAGTTCCGCAAAAGCCAAAGCGGAGCGCGCATGCTTACGCGCTCCGATGGTGGGCGGTCCGCTCAGTTTTTTGGCGCTTCCACCTGCAACGTGTCAAGCACACGCGGAACCGGAGTAGTTGCCGGCGCCGGCGTTTCGCCATCGCTGCTGAAGGTTATTGGCACCAGCACTTCGGAAGCTATGGCGACGCCGTTCTCGATGGCCGGTTGGAATGTCCATTTTGCAGCCGCTGCCGACGCAGCCACATCGAATACGCCTGGCGGCTGACTCTGCACAATGTTGATCGTGCTGGGCTTGCCGTCGCTACCGATGACGATACTCAACATCACATTGCCGCTGATGCCATCGCGCGCGGCGACCTCGGGGTAGCGCGGCGGCGAGGCCTGGGCGAATGCAGCCTCGCGATCGGCAATGCCAGTGCTAGCCGGCATTGGCGATTGCGAAGCCCATGCCAGGGCAACGCTGGTGCCCAGCACTGCGGAAATCAAGACATTGCCGATTCTGCGGCGCAGACGGCTGGGTAGAGGTGTGGTCATCATGTAAATACGTTCCTTCAGTGGATGGCTGGACTGCCATTGGCAACCGACCGGCAGTCCGGTATCGGCCAGTTGCGTGTTCAACATCGCTTCGGCATAGGTCCGTCGCGCATCGGGTCGTTGCCGCAGCACCATTGCGTCGCAGGCCAGCTCCTGGTCGATACGGATTCGCACGGCGGCGTAGTGCAGCAAAGGATTGAACCAGAACAGGCAACGCAGGGCTGCGATCAGAGCGTTGATCTGGGCGTCGCCGCAGCGCATGTGCGTGCGCTCGTGCAACAGGATCAGCTCTTGCTGCAGCGGCGAGTAGCGCTGCTCGAATGCATCCGGCACCACGATGCGGGGCGGCAGTGCGCCGATCAAAGCGGGCACGGCACTGGCCGCACTGGCGCGGTAGACCCCATGCGCAATGGCTTGCAATGAACCCAGTGAGCGTACAAAGCGTCTCTGTTGCCGTGTCAGCAGCACGGCCATCAGCACAACGCCGATCAGCCAGCCCAGCACCATCAGCGTTTGCCCATCAGCGCCGGGCGCCCGCGATTGCGCCGCTGCGGACATCACCTTGACTGTGGCCAGCGTATTGCTGGAAAGCGCCGCATTGCGCAGCGGTGTCCAAGCAGGCAGCAGGCTGGCCGCCATCACCAATGGAATACTCATCCACAATCGATACGCAGCAACCGTGCCCAGGCTATGGCGCATTGCCAGCCGTAACGGCAGCACGATCGCCAGCATCAGAGTCATTGCTAGCGTAGTCTCGAACAGCGCGGCCAACAGTTCAGACTTCATGATCAAACCCCTGGATCAGTTTCCTGAGCTCTGCAACATCGTCTGCGCTCAGCTTCCGCTGCGTGCTGAAGTGGGAGACCAATGGCGCGATGCGCCCGTTGAACAATCGATCGATCAGGCTGCTGCTTTGCTGCCGAAGATAGTCGTCACGCGCGAGCAGTGGTCGATACAGATAGCGCCGACCGTCTCTTTCGGCGCTGATCGCACCCTTGTTGAGCAGTCGGTTGAGCAAGCTCTTGACCGTGGCCTCCTGCCAGTCCTGCGCCGGCGTCAGCGCCGCGCAAACTTCGTCCGCGCCCAGCGGACTGGCATGCCAGAGCACTTCCATGACTGTCGATTCGGCATCGCTGATTGGGGCCATATCACGATTACGTCCGTAATTGATGCCTACAATTACGCATGTAATCGCAAATGTCAAGCGCCCAAACATAAAACCTGCCCTGCTCCGTATCAGTGTCGAGCCACTTGAGCCATCGTCGCCTGCGAGTACGCTTGCGCCAGCGCATTGTCCACATCCTCGTCGCCAAGATGTTCTCGCGCCGCTGACGACACCCGAGGGAATCTGAGCATGGCCAAGCGCATCGTGGTGTGCATCGATGGCACCAACAATTATCCCGGAGCCGGGCACACCAACATTCAACGCTTGGTGCGCATGCTCGGTGATGGCGATGATCAGCTGATTTACTACCAACCGGGCGTTGGCACCGTCGAGCCCGATTCGCTGACCTTGCCGTTGTCGCGTCGCGTGCTCAAGTTTGTCGATTCGGTTTCGGCGGTGATGCTGCAACGGCATGTGTGCTCGGCCTATCGTTTTCTGATGTCCCACTATCGGCGCGGCGATACCTTGTATTTTTTTGGATTCAGCCGCGGCGCCTATGCGGTGCGCGTACTGGCGGCAATGCTGAGCAAGGTCGGTTTGCTGCGCGACGGCTTCGACGAAATGGTTCCATTTGCGTGGTCCAGTTATGCAACACGTGGCAATCGCCAGGCCGCGGGAGATTTCCGTAACGCCTATTGCCACTTCATCAGGCGCGTTCGTTTTCTAGGTCTTTTCGATACTGTCAGCGCGGTCGGCTCGCCATGGCGCCCGCGCACATTCGAGCGCACGTTTCGAAACCTCAGCGTCGAAACGGTGCGTCATGCGCTGGCGCTGGACGAGCGCCGCGCGATGTTCGTGCAGAACCTGTGGGCGGAGCCGTCGTCGATCGGTGACAACGATGGCGTCACCAGTGATGTCGCCCAGGTTTGGTTCGCGGGTGTTCATGCTGATATCGGCGGCGGCTATGCCGAACGCGAAGCCGGACTTTCGCGTATTCCTTTGGCATGGATGAAACGGGAAGCCGAGCACGCTGGATTGACCTTTCGACCCCAGGTCAGCGCTGCCATCCTCGACATCACGCGCGGCAACAACCAGCCGGATTTGGCGAGTGTCATGGCGCAGCACGCAGCGTGTCCCCTGCATGATGAACTGGGCGCGCACTTCTATTGGCGCGCGATGGAATTGCTGCCGATTCCGCGTTGGCGACGCGGTGACGACGAACTCTGGGTGCGGCGCTGGCGACCCCACGGGCAACTACCACGCCGTCTGGCTGCATCGGCGCTGATCCACCAAAGCGTGCGGCTGCGGCAACTGCAGGTGCCCAGCTATCGTCCAGCGCCTGAGTTGATCGACCCTGCCTATGTGATGTGAAGGCTGCGCAGCGCGGCGGTGATCTGCGCCCAGCTGCACCTGATGCGCGCTGAGCCGAAGCGCAATGCGGCGTCATGCGGCCGCGCAGTCAATACCATCGCGATATGGAATCTTCATCTGTTTCGACCACAGACCTCGATCTGGCTGGACGCCCGAGCGAGCGCTTGCTCTGGTCACTGAACGTCGGCGGCTGGCCTGATCCTGACCACCGGCCTGCGTTATGTATTGCGCTCTCTATCGCGCTTCCCGGTGCCCGTGTTCCTGGCAGCCGCGCTGATGCCGATCCTGCTCTGTTCGTTGCTGATTTCTCAGGCCTATGTCTACGCACTGTTGCAGTGGGGCTGTGATGATTGCCGCCCGTCTGGCCTGCTCGGCTACATCGCCTACATGGGCAGCTTTACTTGTGTGGTGATCAGCTGGGCCGGACTTTATTTCGGCATCAAGACCTACCTCAAGCTGCAATGGCAAACCCAGGAAACCCTGCAGGCACATGCGATGGCGCATCAGGCGCAGCTGAAAATGCTGCGCTATCAGCTCAACCCGCATTTTCTGTTCAACACATTGAATGCGATTTCAACGCTGATCTTCGACCAGGACAGCGTCACCGCCAACCGTATGGTGACCAGCCTGTCGGCATTCCTGCGTTATTCGCTGGACGCCGATCCGGTGCAGCGGGTGACGCTCAAGCAGGAGCTTGAGGCGCTGCGTCTGTATCTGGGCATCGAGAAACTGCGCGCTATTTCCGAACATGCATCCGATCTGATGTTTCTCGACGTGCAAATGCCCGGACTGGACGGCTTTGCTACGTTGCGCGCAATACCTGCAGGCCAGATGCCGCTGGTGGTCTTCGTCAGCGCCTGCGACCACTACGCGATTCGTGCGTTCGAGGCCAGCGCCGTGGACTATCTGCTCAAGCCCATCGACCACAGCAGGTTCGCCCAAGCAATACACCGGGTGCGCGAAGCAATGCGCGATCGCGAATCGGAAACGCATTACGCGCGGCTGCTCGGGTTGCTCGGCGAATTATCCGGGCGACCATCACTGACTCTGGATGAAGCGCTTGCCGGTGACAGCACCCTGCGCCTGACGGCAAAGGACGTCCGTGTCGCGATCAAGGATGGCAGCAACACTGTGCGCATCGAATCCACGAAGATTCGTTGGATTGACGCCGCCGGGGACTACATGTGTATCCACACTGAGACGCAGACGCATGTGCTGCGCGCCACCATGCGCGAACTCGAAGTGCAACTCGATCCGCGCCAGTTCCAGCGCGTGCACCGATCCACCATCGTCAATCTTTCGCGTGTGCGATCTTTTCGCGCGCATATCAATGGCGAGTATCTCCTGGTGTTGGATTCCGGACACGAGGTCAAGCTGTCGCGCTCGTACAAGGACAAGATCGCGATCTTGCGCTAACAGCGGAGCAGCCGCCGCGTTCGCTTTGTCGAGTGTTGCCTTCGCTTCGTCGCAAGCGACCAAACTTTCGTTACCACAGGCACGTCTGATCGGGATGCAATAGGCGCATTGTCGCGCCGTCCGACCAATGGAGCCCGACATGGATATCACCCGCGCCTCGCTGAACAACCCCGCCGTCATTGCGGCGACGCTGGCGTTGGTGATGCTGGTTGGCAGCCTGGCGGCGGTCACCGTCGGCGGGGTCGGAATCTCGCTCATATTTACTGCGTTACTCACCCCAGCCGCGTTGCGCTGGCAAGGCCAGCGTCGTGCGGCTCCATCAGTCGTCAACGCAAAGGTCACTCCCGACAGTCCGCTGCAAGCTGTCGCTTGATCCAGCCGGGATCAGTCCCCGCACAATTTCGCAGGGAACACGCCATGCGCGCCACCTGTAAACAGATGCTTGTCGCCATCGTCATCACCATCGGCGCCGGCATCGTGTTCGTCGTCCATCGCTCCAGCACTGCCAACGCTCAACCGGTCGTGGTTGTCGAGCCGCCGCCTGCAGTAGTTGAAGTGGCGGCGGCAACCGCTACCCGTATCGTTCCCCTGCAGTGGGTACCGGGCAGCGTCAGCCGCCGCCACGATGCACGAATCGCAAGTGGCGAAAGCGAACTGGTGATTTCCGTGTCCGAAGTAGGCACAAAGGTGCAACGCGGTGCAGTGCTTGCGCGCGTTGAAGACAAAGTCGTCGCGGGCGACGTATTGGTGACCCGCGGAGCGGAACGACTGGAAGCGGGCCAGCGCGTGACCATCCGTGCGCGTCCTGGTTGAACAAACGGGCCCGCGGAATCTCTATATGGCGTAGCGCAGAAATAATGTGCCTCCTTCGAACGTGACACGCTTGCTAGTCCTTTAACCTGCCTGCGTTGTTGCCCAAAAGATTGCGTAGTCCCACTACGCGCATCTTTGGGCGCCGAGCAGGCGGGATAAAATCCGGCGTAATCACATTATTTATGCACGACGCCTAAGCGCCAGTCATACACGGGTTAATGCGTGCCGGGATGCTTCGCTGAAGAGCTGACTGTTTTCGTTCTGACCCGGTATCGAACGCTTTGATATGCGCTCAACGCGTCAGAACTGGTCAAGTCGCGTCACTACACGATTGCGCCCGGCGCGCTTTGCGTCGTAAAGCAATACGTCCGCCCGCTTCAACAGTTCTGCCACCGAGGTATCGGACTCGGCATGCATCACAATGCCGCCGACGCTGACCGACAGCGTGCCCCAAGGCGCGTGCGGATGGGCGATGCCAAGACCCTGCACATTGCGGCGCAGCGATTCCAGGCGATCGTTCAATCCCGAGCCATCGGGTAGCAGCAGCGCAAATTCATCACCACCACAGCGTGCCGCCAGTTCATGCGTATCGTTGCCATATTGCGCGATCACTGCGGCGATCTCGCGCAGCGCCAAATCACCCGCGGGATGTCCGAACAGGTCGTTGTATTCCTTGAAGAAATCCACATCGATGAAGGCCAGACTGAATGACCGACCGGAACGCGCCGAGACATCGCGCATGCGCGTCAGCGCTTCGTCGAAACAATGGCGGTTGGCGATGCCGGTGAGCGCATCGCGGCCCAGCTGACGCCTCATCTGCTGGCGTTGCGCGATCAAGTTAAGATGGTTGAGCAGGCGCGCACGTACGATCGCTGGCCGGATCGGTTTGGAAACATAGTCGATCGCGCCCTGCAACAGCCCCTTCTCTTCCTCTTTTTCGTCGACCCGGCCGGTGATGAAGATAACCGCGGTATCGGCAGTACGCACGTCGGCGCGCAGACGTTGCAGCACCTCGTAACCATTCATTCCGGGCATCATCACATCGAGCAGAATCAGGTCGATATGTGGCTCGCGCGCGGCGATTTCGAGCGCTTCAAGTCCGTTGCTGGCTTCCAGAACGCGGCATTGCGCGCGCAAAAGCTCCAGCATCAATAGGCGGTTGTCGCTGTCGTCGTCTACCACCAGCACGGTTTGATGGAGGCTTGCGATCCGGTCTACATAGTCCGATCGCGCGCGCCACCGCGTCGCCGCAGTGCTGGGAATCGGCCTGTCCGGGGCCAAGTCTGATGCCTTCGACCCCTTCGACAGGGCGAACGGCGTTTTGGCGACAGCATGCAGGGAAGCAGACATCTTTGCACTCCAGCAATTCACGTGAACCAACCCAACTGGCGAAACGAAAACTCGCCAATATCGGCGTTTGCCATTCCGGTTTACTAAAGCTCCGAAGTGCGCAGTTCGCTGCAGGGACCCAACGCATATTGCGTGCCATGTTTCCAGACTCAAAGTTCTGTGAACGCTAGAACAACATCTGAATTCAACTGACTGCAGGCACAGTTCAGCTGGCAGCAATCGGGATTCATGGCGACCGACCTGGCGAGTAATGCAAACCCGACGGTTCAGATCGCCAATGTGCCCAACCTTGTCCAATGTGGACGACGCGCGCTGGAAAACACCACAACTTCTGCGCATCGCTTCACATCTCGTTGACATCCTCCTAGCGCTACCGAGACTGCATACGCGCGGACAGCTGCCGGAAGGGCGCTCTGACCTACCAGCATCGCGCTTGGATAAAACCGGAACGGCCCGCATTTCGGGCCGTTTTCGTTGGCGACTCCTGTCGTGTGGTACACCGTCGAGGTTTCGTCACCACAAAGGTACCGGCCATGCGCAGGAGGCTGCGACATGAGTCTTCAGAGTACCTTTTAGGTTGTGTCGGAAACAATTGTCAGAGTACTCTTTATATTGGGGTGGCCGGGAAACGTTCTCTGACCTCTGTTTTGACGCCTGTTTTGGTGTTTTGGTATTCCTCAATGGAGCAAAGAATTATGACCAAGATGGTAGATTTTGGCCTGCGACTAGCGGTGGCCACCGCACTGACCCTTGGCAGCGCCGGCATCGGTGCACAGGTAACGAGATTGGAGGCAGTTTCCTTTTCCGACTCCGCGACACTGGGGCTGCAGGCATCGAATTCTTCCGATTTGGGATTAGGTAGTGGCTATCACGACAAGGTTTCTGCCGATGGGCGTTACACAGTGTTCGAATCGATAGCATCCAATCTGGTGCCGGGCGACATCAATGCCAATCGTGATGTCTTCCTGCACGACAACCACCTCGGCATCACCACCCGGGTGAGTGTCAGTTCTGCGGGTGTCGAAGGCAATAATGTCAGCACGCATGGCAGCATTTCGGCGGACGGGCGGTACATCACTTTCTCTTCCACCGCGACAAATTTGGTAGCCGGCGACAGCAACGGCTTTTCCGATGTTTTCGTTCGCGACCGTGTCCTGCAGACGACCGTCCGCGTCAGTGTTTCCAGTGCTGGCTTGCAGGCCAATGGCGACAATGTGGAGCCGGTGATATCGGCCGACGGCACGGTGATGGCGGCCGCAGATTTGAAGTGCAACACCTTGACGAATCGTCGAGGATTGCAGCATGGACTCATACAAACACTTGTCGTTGGCGGAACGGGTAGAACTGAAGACAGGCTTGGCCAGGGGCGAAAGTCTCAGGCACCTTGCCCGATGTCTTGGGCGTGATGCTTCAACGTTTTCCCGTGAACGCAAACGTGGAAGCGCTGGCATGCTCGCTTACTATCCTGAAATCGCGATCTGTCATTCGCAACTTGTTCGCCAGCGCGCTGGTCGAAAGCTGCAGCTCGGCACCGCGCTTTGGGACGGCGTGATTGAACGCTTGCGTTGTGGCTGGTCTCCTGAGCAAATTGCAGCAGGAGTGAAGCACGAGCACCCCAATGAACTGGCCAAACGCGTGAGTCACGAAACCATCTATCGTGCCCTCTATGCCTTGCCCAAAGGCGAGCTGAAGAAGGAGCTGCTTGGCTTGCTGCGGCAAGCTGGACGCTGCAGACGGCCGCGTAGTGGTGGCAAGAAACGTGGTGAGGTCCTCAAGGACATCACACCCATTGCAGCGCGCCCTGCAGAGGTAGAAACGCGCTTGATTCCGGGTCATTGGGAAGCTGATCTGATCAAGGGCAAGGGCAACAAGAGCGCCGTGGCCACACTGGTTGAGCGCACCACACGACTGACGCTTCTGGCCCAGATGCCCGATGCCAGCGCGGCCTCGGCGTTGGCTGCATTTACCCAGGCGATGCAAGGTCTGCCGTCTGTAATGCGAAAGACATTGACCTATGACCGCGGCAGCGAAATGGCACGCCACGCCGAACTTGCCGACCGACTGAACATCGACATCTACTTCGCCGATCCCTACTCCCCTTGGCAGCGCGGCACCAACGAAAACACCAATGGCTTGATTCGTCAGTACCTCCCCAAAGGCATCGACCTTTCGCCAGCAACACAGTCGTACTTGAACGACATCGCGATGTCGCTGAACACGCGGCCAAGAAAAGCGCTTGGCTTCAGAACACCGCTTGAAAAATACAACGAGCTACTTCAAGCGCACAAACTCACACTCGGTGTTGCACTTCAGACTTGAAACCGCCCTATTTAACCACGATGTTATTGTTGTTAGTACTCTGATGTTATTAGTACTCTAACCCCTGTTTCCTTTTCGCCGCATATTTCAACGAAAAATCAAGTGCTTCCATAAACTCGTTGACCTTGATTGGCTTTGTCAAATAACGGAAGAACCCTGCCGCCAACCCTTTCTGGATGTCGCGCGGGATCGCGTTGGCCGATAGTGCCATGACCGGGATGTGGGCTGTTGCCGGATTTTCGCGCAACATCTCCAAGGCCTCAAAGCCACTGATGCCGGGCAAGTTGATATCCACTAAGATCACGTCCGGCAGATGCGTGAGCGCCAGCTGGATGCCCAGATGACCGTCGATGGCAGTCAACAAATGTAAATCGCTGCGCCGTAGTATCAGTTGCGCGACCAAGGCCAGATTTGCCGGGTTATCCTCGATATAGAGCAGCGTACGTTTGGGCGACAACCCGTCCGGCGCCTCAGGACCCCATTCGTATGAACTACGCTCGACTATGCCGCTGGCCGCCAACACCGATACGCTCGACGCGACAAATTCGACCCAAAATACGCTGCCGACACAGACAGTGCTTGTGACGCCGATGGCGCCACCCATACACTCGACCAGTTGTTTGGTGACGGTCAAGCCGATGCCGGTGCCTTCTTCGGCGCTGGTCTCTTGTCCTAGTCGATTGAATGGCTGGAATAGTTGCTTCAACTGCTGCGGCGTCAAGCCAGTGCCGGTATCCTGAACGCTCACGCGGACCCGATTTTTACCGCTCATCGCGCATTGGACAACGACCGCGCCGCCGACACGATTATATTTAATCGCATTCGACAGCAGGTTGATCATCACTTGTTTGACCCTGGTCTGATCGGCATGAACGTAGAAGCAACTGTCGACATTGGGGAAAGTCATCTGTATCGCACGTTTCTGCGCTTGTGGCTCGATCATGGCCTGACAATCTTGCAGCACGTCGGTCAACGAAATCGTTTCTTGCGATATCGTCACTTTGCCCGATTCGATCATGGCCAGATCGAGGATTTCATTAATCAGACGCAGCAGATACCAGCCTGCTTGCGTAATCTGCTCGATCGACCGCTTTTGCTTCATTGATGGTGGCGGTGTCTCGGATGCCAACATCTGCGCGAATCCGAGCACCGCATTGAGCGGCGTGCGCAATTCATGACTCATGTTGGACAAAAATTCCGATTTCGCCAGGTTGGCTTTTTCAGCGGCCGCAGTTGCCGTTTCCGCAGCCGCCTTTGCATTTTCCAGTTCGACGTAATTTTCTTTCAACGCATCTTCGACTTGTTTTCGCGCCGTGTTATCAGTGCCGATCAACAGATAGCCGATGATGGCGTCCTGCGCGTCGCGCAGAGCAGTGACCGACACCACCGCCGGAAAGCTGCTGCCGTCCTTGCGGATGTAGGTCAGTTCATAAATATCTTCAATGCCGCGCGAGGCCTTGAACACCAGCGCCTCGAATCCCGGTGCAATCGGGGTCGCCAGTTCGATGCTTAATGTTTTGGCGCGCGCGATCACTTCCTGCGGATCGGAAATATCGGCCGGCGTAATCTTGTCCACCACGTCCGCCGCCCTGTAGCCGAGCATGCGCTCGGCACCGACATTGAAGATCTGAATCACGCCCTTCGCATCCGTGGCGATACTGGAGAAGTTGGCGCTATTGAAAATCGCATTCTGCAGCGCGGACCCGCGCGCGATCGCCTGCCTTTGCCGAAACAACTCTACGAACACTGCGACCTTGTTCGTCAAGATGTGTGGTTCGATGGGCTTGTAGAGGAAATCGACGGCGCCGGAGTCGTAGCCCTGAAATAGTCGCTTCCGATCGTGGGCTCCAGCGGTCACGAATACGATTGGCACGTGCTTGGTGCGCTCACTCCCGCGCATCAGCTCCGCGAGCTCGAAGCCGTCCATGCCAGGCATCTGCACGTCCACCAGCGCGAGCGCGACTTCATTCACGAGGAGGAGCTCAAGCGCTTCCTCGCCGGAACGGGCCTTCAACAAGCGCAGTCCGGGGCGGCGCAACAATGCCGTCATGGCGACCAGATTCTCTTCGAGATCGTCGACCAGGATTAGAGTGACTTCATCAGCCATGAGATACGCCGCCTTTCATGCCGCTCGTTTGATATGCGTCGAGCGCGATGATCCATTCAATGATGCCTTTGAGCGGTGCCACAAGTTGCGGCTGGGCGCGTGCGATGGCGGCCTCGGGCATCGTGCGCACCGCGGCCTCGTTGGGCGACTGCACCGCGCATAGCCCGCCAAATGCCTTGATCGTTTGCAGGCCGAAGGCGCCATCGGCGTTCGCGCCGGTGAGGATGACGCCGGCAACTCGCGGCCCGAGCACCTCGGCGGCGGACTGAAACAGTACGTCGATGGAGGGGCGGCAGTAGCAGACCAGAGCGTCATTGGATAACGCAAGATGCACGTCCCGCGCTCTCGCGAGGTGTCGGCGGCCGCTGTCGACGTCGAGCAGCACGTGGTAGTCCGGCGGTGCGATCACGAGGCCTGGCAGGAGCATGTCCTTGTCCTCAGCTTCGCGTACGGCGATGCGCGCGCACGCGCCGAGCACCTCGACCAGCACGCTCGGCCGGTCGCGCGGGAGGTGCATGACGGCGACGATGGGCAGCACGAGCGAAGCAGGCAATGCGGCGACCAGCGCGAGCAGCGCCTCCACACCGCCTGCGGATGCGCCAAGCACGATCGCGTCGACGGGCGCGAGTATGTCAGTGGACGCGGGTGTTGCGGGCCGGCCAGTTGCAGCCAGTGCACGGTTCATTTCTGCTTCATTGTTTGACATGCTCGATTCATCGCTTCCGGTAAATGCGTTCGCGCAAATCGAACACTTGGAAGGCGGCTGCGCGCGACGACACGCGCAGGTTCTCTTTAGAACCGAGCGCAAGAAAACCGCGCGGCACCAGCGATTGCTCGAACAGTGCAATCGCGCGATCTTGCAGCTCGCGGTCGAAATAGATGAGGACGTTTCTGCACAGCACGAGGTGCGTCTCAGTGAAGTCGCCGTCAGTCGAGAGCGAGTGATCAGAGAAAACGACGTTTCTGCGCAGGCGGCGATCGAATACGACGCCGTCATAGGCGGCCGTGTACCAGTCCGACAGTGAGCTCTTGCCGCCGGCCTTCAGGTAGCTCTCCGAAAAGCCCGCCAAGCGATCGAGCGCGTAGACGCCGGCTTCGGCTTTGCGCAACGCTTCGTCGTTGACGTCGGTGGCGTAAATAATCGCGCGATCGAGCAGCCCCTCGTCCTCGAGGAGGATGGCGATCGAGTAGATTTCCTCGCCGGTGCTGCAGCCCGCGATCCAGATCTTAAGCGAGGGATAGGTCGCGAGAATCGGCAAAACGTCGCGACGCAAGGCCAAAAAGTGTGTGGGATCGCGAAACATTTCGCTCACCTGTACGGTGAGGTAGCCAAGCACGATGGACATCGCGTGCGCATCGTGCAGCACGCGACCTTGCAGCACTGAAAGTGAGGTGACGCCGAAGCGATCCATCGCCTGCCGCAACCGCCGCCGCAGCGACGACATCGCGTAGCCGCGAAAGTCGCAATGGTAGCGCTGAAAGATGGCTTCGAGCAGCAGCTTGAGCTCGATGTCGAAAGTGCTATCGACGTGCTGTCCGTCGTCGAGCCCACTGATCGCGCTCATCGCTTGAACATCCAGACGCGCAGTAGCGACAGTAGCTTCTCGACGTCGATCGGCTTGGCCATGTAATCGGACGCGCCGGCCTCAAGACACTTCTGCTGGTCGTCCTTCATCGCCTTGGCGGTGAGCGCGATGATGGGCAGTTTTTGCCACCCTGGCCGCGCGCGGATGGCCTGCATCGCCGCGATGCCGTCCATCTCCGGCATCATGATGTCCATGAGGACGATGTCGATGCCGCCCTCGTGTTGCTCCGCGCTGCCCAGTTTTTCGAGCACGGCGAGCGCCTCCTTGCCGTTACGCGCGATCTCCATTTTGGCACCGCGCGGCTCGAGTACGTGAGACAGCGCGAACACGTTGCGCACGTCGTCCTCAGCCAGCAGGATGCGCCGACCTTCGAACGCAGCATCGCGATTGCGGGCCTCGCGCAGCATGCGCTGTCTTTCCGCAGGCAGCTCCGACTCCACGTGGTGCAGGAACAGCGTGACCTCGTCGAGCAGCCGCTCAGGCGAGCGCGCGCCCTTGATGATGATCGAGCGCGAGTACCGGCTCAGCTGCTGCTCCTCGTAGCGATCAAGGGAACGTCCCGTGTAGACAATGACAGGCGGGTTCGAATAGCGCTCGTCATCGGCCATACGCTCAAGGAGCTGGTAGCCGCTGAGATCGGGCAGCGTGAGATCCAGCACCATGCAGTCGAATGTCGAGCTATGCAGTGCCTCCAGCGCGGCGGTCGCCGTCGCGACCGCCGTGATAGTCACGTTGTCGCCGCCGAGCAGTGCCTCGATGGCCTGCCGTTGGTGATCGTTGTCTTCGACCACCAGCACGCGTCCGATCTTCTGTGCGAGCTTGCGCTCCATGCGTTCGAGCGCACGCAACAACTCCTCACGCTTGACGGGTTTAAGCGAGTAACCCAATGCGCCGAGCTCAAGCGCCTGCTGGACATGGTCGTCCACCGAGATCATGTGCACCGGCACGTGGCGCGTGACCGGGTTCCGCTTCAAGCGATCGAGCACTGTGAGGCCCGAGTGGTCAGGCAGTTTCACGTCGAGCAGGATGCCCGCCGGGTGGTAGGCGCGCGTCGCGGCGATGCCGTCCTCGGCGGTGGGTGCAGCGACGACCTTGAAGCCGCGCTCGCGACCAAGTCCGACCAGGATGCGGGCGAAGGCGGCGTCGTCCTCGACGATGAGAATCACGCGGTCGCCCTTGGCAATCAGGTCGCGATCATCGTCGACGAGCTTCGCCACCGAGCGTGACTCGGGCACGGCCATCGTGCGTGCGGGTGTTTGCACAAACGCCGACTGCGACGCGGGAGACGATGCGGGCGCGGCGGGTGCCGAAGCAGCGCGCACGGCGCTCGCCAGGCGAGGCGTCGCGGTGGTGCCGGGTTCCCCGAGCAAGCGCGGCACGATCAGCGTGAAGGTGCTGCCTTGGCCAGGCTCGCTCTGCAGCGTGATATCGCCGCCAAGCAAGCGCGCAAGTTCCCGTGAGATCGACAAGCCGAGTCCGGTGCCGCCGAACTTTCTATGTGTGCTGCCGTCCGCCTGGCGGAATGCCTCGAAGATGACATCTTGATGCTCGGGGGCGATGCCGACGCCGCTGTCGATAACACGAAAGCGCACCAGAGGCGCCCCGTCGACCGACTTCAGCGCGTCAATCATGAGCTGCACCGATCCGCGCTCGGTGAACTTCACGGCGTTCGACACAAGGTTCTTCAGCACCTGCTGCAGGCGCTGGCCGTCGCTCACGATGATGTCGTGATTCTCGTGGTCAATTTCGTCGTGATTCCCGTCACCGCTACCATTTCCGTACCGGTCCGTGATCGAGGTCTCGAGGCGCAACCCTTTCTGCGCCGCGAGCGGATCGAAGGTGCGTTGCAGTTGTTCGATCATCGAGCGCAGCGAGAGCTTCTCGATGTGTACGTCAATCTTGCCGGCCTCGATCTTGGAGAGGTCGAGGATGTCGTTGATAAGCGTGAGCAGATCCGTGCTTGCGCCGTAAATCGTCTCCGCGAACTGCACCTGCTCCTCCGTGAGATTGCCACTCGTATTGTCCGCGAGCAGTTTGGCGAGGATGAGCGCGCTGTTGAGTGGCGTGCGCAGCTCATGGCTCATGTTCGCGAGGAACTCCGACTTCACTTGGTTCGCGCGCGCGAGCTCATCTGAGTGCGCCGTCAGCTCGATCTGTGTGCGCTCAAGGTTGACCTTCTGCACGTGCAATACGTCGGCTTGCATCTCGAGCTGGACGTTGGTTTCCTCAAGCTCCGCCTGTTGCGCTTCGAGGCGCACCGCACTCTCCTTGAGCGCGCGGCTTTGTTCTTCGAGTTCTTCGTTGGAAGCGCGCAGCTCCTCTTGCTGAGCCTGGAGTTCCTCTGCCTGTTGCTGCGCCTCCTCGAGCAGGAGCGCAACCTCGTTGCGGAGCTGTGCAGTTCTCAGCGCAACGCCGATCGGCTCCGCGATCAGGCGAAGCAACTCCAGATCATGCGCAGAAACTGCGCGAAAGAATCCCAATTCCAGAACCGCATTGGCAACCCCATCGGCGCTGGTCGGCGCCAGCACGAGTTGCCGGGGCCTGCTGCCGCCGAGGCCAGAGCTAACCGGAAAGTAGCCCTGCGGCACATCGCTGACCGTCAGGACAGACTTCTCCTGCATGGCTTGGCGCGTCAAGCCACCCACGTGACGATCCGTGTCGTGTCCGTCTGACGTTTGCGTTCGCGCTGGAATCGCATAGGCACCCAATAACCGGAGTTGGCCTTCCGCATCGGCAAAGTACATAGCCCCGACCTGTGCGTTGAGATAGCGCGCAACGAAACTGATGATTTTTTCGCCAAGTTGATCGAGCTCCTGCGTACCCTGCAGCCGGCCATTGAGCTCATTGAGGCCCGAACGAAGCCACGCCTGCGTTTGCATCTCGCGAAAATCCTGCGAGGACACCACTGCGGCGGCGACGATCAGGAATAGCAAAAGCGCCGCCCCAGTCCAGCTGACGAACGTCGAGAAGATGGCGGCGCGCTCCCATTCCTGCGTGCTGGCATCGATCGTCGCGCGCTCGGCGGCCTGCATCTCGTCGATCAACGCACGCACACGTTCCATCATCGCCTTTCCGCGGCCAGAACGAATCAGCTCGAGCGCGGCTTCAGACTGACCAACGCGCTTCAGTTCGACGCCTTCCTTAAGAATTGCCATCCTGTCGGCGGCCACACGTTCGACGGCCGCAAGGCGCTGCAGTTGCGCTGGGTTGTCTGCCGCCAAGCGCCGAATATCCGTGATATTGCCCGGCAACTCGGCGAGCGCGGCAGTGTACGGCTCGAGATACAACTTGTCGCCCAGCAGGAGATAGCCGCGGTGACCCGTCTCCGCGTCCGTGAGCGCGGATATCGCGGCCTCGAGCGCCTGCGTCATCTTGAGCGCTTGCGACATCCCTTGTACACCCGTCGATCGAGCCTGCAGGGCACGATAGGAGACGACCGACATGGCCAAGACAGCAATCAGGGCAACAATAAAGCCGACCAGTGTCTTTCGTGGCAACGAGGAGGACCATCGACCACCGGGCGTGGTGGATGGGCGACCACCTCCGAAGCGCTGGTCAGCAGGGTTTGACTGCGCGTTTTTTTCGTCCATCGATTGCTTGCTCATGAATTCTTCTTAGAGACAGTACATTTTTGCTCGAACACATTCTTTGTCAAGCACTTCAAAACATTCAGATGCATTCCGATGCGGTCCGATCCATCAAAATTATATGCCGTGTTGATAGACAATAGTGGAGTGCAAGAAGACCCGCAAAATAGTAACCTATCCGAACGCGGAAAATACTCCTTATCAGCCGACTATATCGCACCTTGCAATGTTTTGTATGTGCGCTAACACACGAACGCGCCAACCCCTTTGTTAGGCTTTTAGGTGCTGGTTCAGAGTGGTTTTACCCCCATTGATGAACCGCTGTTGGATTTCGGCCATGGGCTTTTTCGGAGCGCGTTTTTCGCTTCGCTGAACATCGGGACAGCCAAACTTTGAAACCTATTAAGTAATACCGATCTTCAATTAAACTAGAAGTAACCAAATAGCCTAAATAAATCATCAGACCATTCTATTTTATCCAACGCCTTCCTGCCGCCGAATCACTAACAATAATCTGGCGCAGAACAGAACATCCGAACACCTGATTAGCGTCGAACCTCAGCCGAAGATCGCGCGATCTGAGACGGGCAGGGTGAGTGGTAGAGCCACTTTCGATGCGGAGGTGGGTCATGGCGATGAATCGGGTGCAGTTGACCAGACATCCGTCTGTTGAAGAGCGCTTCAAGCGGGCCTTTCAATGGCGAAGTTCTTGGCGCTATACGGAACAGAGGATCAGTGCCGAGAGGCACTGTTGACCAGAC
>Ga0163152_10003284_pt1 | contig 21279 bp, 14 predicted proteins | sample OliLakLV19MP8IB2_FD_148635 | JGI IMG/M metagenome (GOLD analysis project Ga0163152, IMG submission 148635) | Freshwater microbial mat bacterial communities from Lake Vanda, McMurdo Dry Valleys, Antarctica - Oligotrophic Lake LV.19.MP8.IB-2 | ecosystem: Environmental > Aquatic > Freshwater >...
TTTCCCATAAGAGAGCTGACGGCAGCAGTACCTTGACTGACCTTGAAGGGCGCAAGCAAGGCGAAATGAGAGTGTGCAGAGGAGCCTTGTTCTACCGTTATGATGAAACGACCAAGCAGCTGCTGGGCACCGCTGAGTACAGAGATGGCACAAAAGTGGAGCAAGACCTCGAGGGGCAGGTCACCTCAGTAGAAGGTGACAAAGTCAATCGCAAGTTCCAATACAACAACCAGAATCAGGTTGTCGGGTTCGAAGAAGACGGACGCTCTTACAAGCTGAAGGACGGTACACAAGATGTCTACATCAACACTGCCGATCCCAACAAACCCATAGTCGCATTGCTGTCCGTCGGGGAAGGCGGGATAATGCAGGCGATCGCTCGCGATGGTTCTCAGACCTTCCACAATAACGACGGAACAACCGTGACGCAGCGGCGCGACGGTGCCTTCATGATGCGCGATGAACAAGGTCGCATGGTTGAAACGCTGGATATCAATGGATTTCGCATGCGGTATGAATACGGGCTGCCTTCTGACGTGCTCCAACGCGGCGGTGGATTAAAACGAGTCCAATTCGGTGACGAACCAGGAGCTAGAGTCTGGACGACCGACAATGGATTTAACTGGACTGACAACAATAAGATTCCGCACCACACATTCTTTAGTGTCGATCAAGAAACAGGGGCCTTACGAGACTTCACCACCACCGGTGACATATCGTACAGGGGACTTAACGGCAAAGAGCACAAAGAGCATCGAGACGTACAAAGTCCTATCGATGTTATTGCCAAAGAGCGCACTTGGGACACCTACAAGAGTACTGAAGAGCGTGTTATTGCTGAGCAGTTGAAAGACAGGACTGCCGAAGAAATCTTTGTCATGGGCCACCGCTACGACTCCAATGACCAGGACCGTTTGCGCCGGGAATTGGTTGAAGAAGTGGGTGGGGCAGACTTCTTTCGTGGAGTGCACGTCGACGGATTGTTCAAACGACGGGACAGAGAAACCGATTACCGTGCGATTCAATTAATGGTTAACCGGTCGGAGCAACAAGAGTATTGGTGGAGTCGCGATCGCAGTATGGACGACATTCGCCGAGAGGATCACGAAATCCTCGGCAGTGCCACGGAGAAGGATCGAATTGGTATCGATACGTCGTTACGAGCGATGTACCAGATGAGCTTGGCTGATCACGTAAGCAATGGTAAAAACACGCATGGCGACATGCAGGGTGATGAATTCTATCGCAAGTCGATGGAACTCTACGCGCTAAAGGGGCGCGATATTCGCACGTCTCAAGAGCAGTCTCAGATAATGGATCTGGGACTTCGATCCAAAAATCCGCTAGACAATTTCATGATCGCGTCCGGCGAAAATATCGCAACCGACGCTCATCGCGCCGAATTCAATAGATCCGGTGGCAAGTCCAGAATTCGCGCTGCCTTCACCGAGACCGGAACCGATCTTGCTGGTGACAAGTACGACATAGTCGATGATTTCGCTGTTCGCCAGGCTAACGACTACCTGGACCGAGGCAAGCTGAAGCCGGCAACAGCAATTCTGAAAGCGACCGGCACATTCAGCAACGAAGACGAGGTGATCAATCACACCCTGCAAAAAATGTCGAAAGCAGACCAGAACCTCTATCACGACGGTGAAGCCCTCGCCCGCGAAGGTAAGCCACGGGAGCAAATGACAGACGGGCAGCAAGAAGCAACCGATTTCTACAACGAGATGCAAGCGGCTTTGAAGGGACTGCACTGGTTCAAAAACGAGCGCAAGACTTTTGGTTACGATGCCCAAATAGGACGCCAGGACAATGATGGCATCGACCTCACAGCAAAGTTAGTTGAGATAGGTGGCCACTGGTTCAACGATCACCAAGAGAATCTTGGTGGCATTGAAAACATGTCGCGAGCAAGTTTTGATCGATTGATGGAGGAAGCGCGCCATGACACTTATATCACACGCGACGGTCAGAATTTCCGTTCGGAGTTCCAAGCGAAATTACACTATGGCATGGTCAAGAACCTCGGTTCCGGCGACTATGTCGGCAAAGCCAAGGCAATGATCGACGGTAAGATCGGCCGCGCACTGGACATTGCTCGGGCTGCAGATACGGATTCGGCCAAGTTGCATGAGTTGGTTCCTGCGCTACGGAACATTCCGGAAGGCGAGTTCCGCGATCTGGTTGCCGGTTTTCATTTACGGGCCAAACTCGAAAAGGGTCACACCTCCGATGGATTGCACGCGGACCAGAAGAGGCAACTCGAAGCTTACAGTAAGAACGAGACGTTCCGTCAATTTATGGAAGGTCGAGCAGTCGCCCGTGAACTTGAGAAAATGCAGGCCGAAAGTCCATCGAAAACCCGCGAGATGCGTGAGCAATTCATCCGGGACCTTGGCAAACAGGGAGTTATAGCATACGAAACCTATCGCACAGATCTGTTTGGCGCTTCACAGGAAGTGCGTCGCTCACTGTGGGAGACTCTCAATCACAACACTGGCACCTTCAGTAAAGACCGTTCAAAAATGTGGGACGCCGTTAAGAATATGAGTCCCGAAGACCGGCAAAACTATCGCCACAACGCGAAGATTGGAGGCAAATCTGATGGGTATCAGCAGATTGTCTCAAAGTATCTCGACGAAACTTTCGGCGCGGCAAATCCGGCGCGCACAGCCATTAATCGCGTTCTAGCGGACATTGCCGCAGACAAGGAGAATCTGCCAAAGTCACCGGCGATAACGATCGTCGACGAATTGAATATCAAAACCGGCTTAAAATCTGGCAGTCGCAAGGACTCTGTGTGCATGGTGCAAGATGCGCTGCGCAATGATCCTGGATTGCGTAAGCGCCTGGAATCGGATCAAGCCTTCAAACAAAGCTTCATCGAAGCAGCTACTGCGGCAGTAACCTATGTTCCCGCCAAGGGTTCAGCCACGGACATCGACCGCGATAAATCGACGGACTATGAAAAATTCATCTCAGGACTGATCGATAGTACCCGGGGCGGTCTCTCTCCCGATGCACTGAAAGAGTTGAACATCATCTTCGTCGCCGGTGGAAAAGATGGTGGCACTAGTCTTCGCCCAGATTTAGACGTAAAAGGCTACTTCAAAGATGGAGTATTGGATACTACCCCCGAGGCGCTAGCCCGACTAAAAGGAAACGCGGCAGAGCGCAATGCTCTTCTCTCCAATATTGCTGACCCAAAGTTGCAGCAGCTCGCCAGTTCCATCCTCGCTGAAGGCAAAGTGACGCCGGAAGCTCAATTGCGTGCATTTGTTCTCGATGCTGGGGTCACCAAAGAGCAAGCGCGGCAAATTCTTGCCAGTATGGGCGGCGACGTCCCTGCCAGAACGCAACTTGCAGACGCTTACCAGCGCAAATTCCAAAGCGGGGGAAGTGACACCGGCAATTTGCGCAGCGATATTCTCGGAAAACTGGACAAAGCGGACCGGCACGAATTCGTGCGACTCACCCGCATCGATGAATGGTCGGCAGACCTGACAATAGTCCAGGCCGCAGATGCTGTCTCTCGTGCCAATACCGGCTGGGTAACGTCTTTAGCTCGGGGCTACAATATCAGCCACGAAGAAGCACTACGCGGATTTTTGCAAGAGCGCTACCTGGCTCAAACTACGCTCGATCGCGGCGACCTTACGCCGGCAGAGTTACGGCAACAATGGGCAGCCGTCAATACAGCAACAAAATCCTTCCACATGACCAAGGAGTCGACATCCGAAACTATCATCAACGGCGTGATCATGGCCGGTGCAATCGTGGCGGCACCGTTTACCGGTGGCACAAGCCTGGCAGCGTTGGTTGCCACAAGCGGAGTGATAGTGACCGGCGGCGTCGTTGGTGCCGGGCTCAAATACGGACTTATGGGCGACACGCACCGTGGCAGACAGCAGTTGCTGACTGACTTCGTCAAATACTCAATCCTAACCGCTGTAAACTTCGCCGATCCATTACACTTCGGTGCGACAATGCAGCTCGGCAAAACAGCTGCAATGCAGCTCGGCGAAATGGCCGCAACCAAAGCTGCTACAAAAGCACTCAGCGACGCAACGTTCACCGGACTCTCTATCGAAGCACGCAAAGCGATCACGGAAGCAACAATGACTGTGTATTGCAATGGCATGTCGCACGGTGCTGGGGTCACCGACCAGGCCCTCCAATCGATGGTGGCCCAACTGGCGAAGAGAAATCAGCTGGGCGGAATGTCAGTTGAAGCACAAACACAGTTGCTGGCGAAATTGATCAAAGCTGGTCCGGGGGCTATTGACGATGTCGCCCGATCCACCCTATCCCAGGTTTTGGCGACCGCCAGGGAAGTGGCAGTAAATCGCCTTAGCGCAACGGCGCTGGGAACTGCAACTAACGCTATTGGTATAGTTGGCTCAAGCATGGCTGTTGCTGCGCTGGAAGAGCGCCCCTACACCAGCGAAAACGGCAAGCAGGATGTGCTCATGGCCCTTGGCCTTGCTCTGCCTATAGTTACTGGAGTTCAACTATTTGGCGCTGGCGCAAGTCTCGCCAGACGCTTAAACAAATTAGACGCAGCGGTCGGCGCTCCTACAGGCAGTGTGTATAATTCCGGCAAGATTGCATCAGGCGAACCGGCGGTCGAGAGATTTGCCCACACCGGGGCAGCCACCAAGGAAGGTGCCGCCAGCCCGGTCGACGATCTGATTCTCCGCCGGCTCGAAGGCGATAAGACAGTCACCGATCAACAGATTCAGGACGCTCTTATTAATCAGGCACGGAATGAATTGCGTAGAATGGGATTAAGTGATGATGTTGCCGATGCCCTAGTTGATCGAAAGAATCTCGTGCTTGAACACCCTAGTGGCAATAACTTTGGCGGATACAGTCCGCGCACGGACGTACTCGGAGTAGCTGCTCTCCATCCGGAGGCTTTGGCCAGTAAAACGGTCACCCACGAAGTGCGCCACCGCAAGAATACCTTCGATCGAACCGCTTTGCAGATGGCAGATCCGAAAGGCTTCCGCGCTGCGATAGTCGACGATGTGGTGTCAAACGCTGGTCGAGGTGGCAAGCGGGTAGTTGAAATTCCAGAAAGGAAATTCTTAGGAGTGATTACAAGAGAACGCGAAATAAAACTGCAGGACCGCATGCTTGCAGGTACATCAGAAGCGCGGTTCATGCGCGATACGCTACGAAAATATCTGACTGAGCGTCCCAATGGTGAGCTGGGTTCCCCTGTCACTGATGCGCAGATGATCACGTGGATGAAGAAAAACAAAGTCGAGATGCCTAAGGGCAGCTCTGCCCGCAATCAGCAAATGCTCGACGAGATGATTGGCGAAGTAAACCATGCTAATTATGTAAAGCGAACATCAGTGATCGGTGACGCAGCCATAAAGGGCAATCCCGCTCTGGCACGAGCGCTTGAGGAGCAAGCAACCGTCCTGCGTAAAATGAGCGCAGATGGTCGCAAGACCATGATGCAACACTCAATGCGCAACCGCTCGCTTGACACCAATGCTCTGGCTGGTGATGTGTCCCGCGATTACTACAGATTCTCCACGGAAGAAATTCGTGCACGACGCAGCGAGCTATCAGCCAATCTACGTCAGGTTCACAGTGACATTACTGATCTGGTGCGCGGCGGCCCGCGGGAAACGAGGGATGTCTTGAAGACCACGGCTAGCGGTTCAGAAAGTCTCAGCATTAAGGCACTGCAAGAGCACATGCCGGAATTGCGCACGAAGGATCCAGCTCGTGCAGCGCTGATCGAGTCAAAACTACGCGAGATGGACGGCTATGCAAATCAAATTCGGTTCAACAATTCGATGGAAAATCTCAATCGCAACGCTCAGGATCTACGCGCATTTGGCGACCCGAATACAAAAGCACAGGCCGAAAATCGGGTTATACGCTACGAGACTCGCGATGGTAAACGGGTGCCCGGCAGCGAAGTCTATGACTCGCCTGCCGCAGCGCGCACTCGTCTGAACGAAGCCATCAGTGAAGTGATGGCCCGCACTCCCAATGAACATGCCGGAACCGTTGCCTATCATCTGTATGAGCGAGGATTGGCTAGTGGCGACGACCTAATGCGCATGTCCTCACCACGCATTGCAGGTGAGGTGGCAAACGGACTTATTCTGGCCAATCCTCAACAATTTACGCCGCATAAGCTAATCGCTCTGGCATCTGACGCACAGATGCACAGCGTTGCCTCCAAACTGCTAGAAGTTCAGGCGGTAACGATGACAGATCTGGTGGATGTTGTCCGCAGTCGCAACCTTGCTGCAATAAGTGCCGCAATCCTCGCCAACTCCAATCCGCCCGTAACTTTGGAAAATCTAGCGATAGCAATGCACGGAAAAGGACGCCTCACCGAGTTCGTATATTATGGTATCGATGGTGGTGCGTTCTCGCGCACCCAGGTTGAGGAGGCGATGGCGAAGCTGAGCGGCAGTCGGCACGCCACTGAAATAAAAGAGATACTGGACTGTCGCCCGGTCGGTAATGATCCGCCGCTGCGTACTGACTGGACCAGCAACGACATTGACGCAGCCCGGGCACAATGGATGCGCGCGCCAAAGGACCAGCCCGATGCTCCAAAACGTTTGAATCCAGACGAATTCCCGAAGCGGATGAAACCGGTAGAAACTGGAGCTGCGAAGACCGTGGAAATCGATGGACAGCAGTACCAACTCTATTATCTAAAAGGTTGGTACCACGGTAAGTTGGACGGCGGCCCTGAAGGCGCAGTAAAGGTTCATGTAACAACTGACGGACGCGCAGACCTCGGAAAAGTGCAAGAAGCGCTGCTCCCGGCGCTCAAAAATGACCCAGAATTGCAGTCGCTGGTGATTGCCTGGAAGACCATGGATCCACACGCAGGCCTGGGACTCAAGAGTGCAGAGCAGGTTTCCGGCAAAGGACAGGAGGCCAAAGCGTTCACCATCTATACGCGTTTACCGGAAGACGCCGCCAAGGTCCAGAAAATACTGGATCGATTGCTACACGAAAAGGGACTAGCACTTGATAGACCCATAGCGACAGGAAACGTAGATTCCATCGGTGGCGCATCAAACCGTGTGGGTATCGTTCGTGATTACTACGATGTCACTCAAATACACGGAATGCCACCGGCAGCCAAACTCGACCTAATCCTACAAGAGCACATACATGCGCGAATGGGGCTGAAGCCAGGTGACAGACTCACTCCTGAGCAACTGCGACAAGTTGAGACCGCTGCTGGAATAGAAAGCAGATCGCTGGAATACGACGCGCAAGGCAATCTGGCTCTTCTGGTCGGAGGCAGATCCAACGTAGCGCACAAGCAGGGTCGGCCGCAGATGTATCTGGATGAAAGCCGTGCGGTAAAAGAGCCAGGCAAGCTCACTGACAGACATGCTTACTATGCATTAACATCGAAGTTCCTTCCTGGCGGGAAGGACCCAGTAGATCTTGCGCTCGGTGCCGTTGCACACCCACCAGAGTTTGCTCCGCTTCATATTGATCGTGCTGCCCACATCACAGTTGAAGGACAAGCTGGAAAACCCGGCAAACCGATTAAGCAGGTAGAAAAGCTCAAAATTGCTGGAAGAGAAATTGAAGTCCAGCCCGGTGGTGCAGAGCAGTTGATTGGACGCAGCCATCAAACTATCCACAACAGTAGTCTCTCTCGGACTCATCTGACGATCGGAAGAACAGCTGATGGTCAATATTACATTCGCGACGAGGGCTCCACATATGGCACCTATATAAAAACACCAAACGAAGCACAGTGGCGTCAGGTGAAGGGCACATATCACCTGCGTGGCGACGAAAAGATCATGATGGGTGGCTATCACAATGCCGCTGCTGCGGACACTCTGTTGACGCACGGTCCTGGTGCTCGAGACGGTGTAGAAATTTCGTTGATGGACACGCCGGATAACACAGTTCCGAATTCCACACGGTCTCAGCCTCAACGACCGGCCGAGCGCTGATGCACGAGAATCCAGATCACAGAATGGACATCTTACAACTTGAGGCAACACCATTGGATAAATCTTCAGTGCCACACGGTAGGCCAATCGCCAATCGCGAACCGTTCGAGCTGACAAACGAATTGTACATTGGAATTTCTCTGATACCACCTGAGTGCCCTCTGCATCTGTTAGACATGTACGCTGTAGGGGGTAGCATCCAGATTGGAATCGACCATACAGACCAGGATCACTGGATGCGTCTTGAAGGTCTAGTGACCGGTGTCGACGGCACATACATTGCGCTTGCCTATGCACCGGACTGCTCGGAAAAATTGGAAAACGATCTGATCGTAGCCCTACGCCTGGCTGACAAGCAGCTTATGACGCTGACAGCAGAAGAGTTCGAATCCGTCCGATATGAATTGCACATTTCGGTGCAAAAACGGATGGCCTCAGATCGTGATTATGTAGAATCGATTCTCGGCACAGTCCGAGATTGGAAAGACTAAAAACGCGTCGCAAGCCTGATTCAGAAAGCTGACCGTTATTGAGACTGACCTGAAGGCCGAGCCAGTATTCACAACGATGCTGCGCGAATTCAAAACTACGGAGTTCTAATAATTTCGTTGTCACCAGTAAGTTTGCGCGCGGACACTTGCGACGGTGGAGTTCCAATCAAATGCAGATGATCTGTCAAATAGCTCACAACGGAACCTTGTATTTAGAATGTTGTAACCGCTCATCCATTTTTGTTCGTGCGCCGTTCATATCCTTCAGTTTTTCATTTTTACGACACTTTAGCTCAGCAATGTTTCGCTCAAAGGTTTGACAAAACGCCTGAAATCAATCCGACCAGACTTAAGTCCACCCCCGACGCTGGACAAGCTCAAGGATGCTGTCAAACCCCTCTGGGTCCAACGCCCCTTGCAGTTCGCGCAACCCATGCAGAGTGACGATTCCCTCGGTCATTGCATCGTACTCAGCACCACCATAGAGCAGCTTATCCTCACCGGGCTGCTCCGAATGGAGGTAATCCAAAAATGTCGGCGTCCGTAAAATCGGTGTGGCGTTATCTGCAGGCGCCACGCCTCCAGCTTCGGATGGTCGAGCAATCCAGAGGACAAAGACCAAGGCCGTCAGGCCGGTCACGCTGAGCTTCATACTGGCGGCGATTCGATTCACACACAGCCGTTATTCCACCTTTTCCACAAGGCTCAGCGCCATGGGCCACCATTTAACGCTCCACAGCCAAACAAATAACCCCACAGACGATTCTCGGGAGCTTTATCACAGCGTTTAGCGTCGCTTTTCTCACTTGCAGGAGGAACGATCATGAGATTTCTGAGTCCGAAACTCCACGGTTTTTTGGATTACGGCTACGTTGCAATTTTTGCCCTGGCACCATCGTTTTTGAATCTAGCCGGAACCGCCGCAATCCTTTGTTATGTAATAGCGGTTGCAGTATTCGCACTCGCGTTCATCACTCGCTACCCTTTAGGCGTCGTGAAGAAAATTCCGTTCACCGTGCACGGTGGCATCGAATTGTCCGCTGCGCTTGCCACAATGGTTTCACCATGGGCATTCGACTTCTCAGCAGCAGATGCAGCAAGAAATTTATTCGTAGTCATGGGCGGAGCATTAGCTCTGGTCTGGCTCGTCACCGATTACAAGGGAACCAAGACGTCAACTGCAGACATCGGGGCCCGGGAACGCGACAAGGTCGGAATCCGTTAACCGATTGGGTAGCAACATAGAATGTTGACCTACTTCCCAAACCGTCGGATGCGGCGCCCAGTTAATTGAAAAACAAAGGGGCTGTGATTGGACTCACCTCCTTTGTTTGCGCCGACGTTTTAGTTCTATGAATCGATTACTGTTCGCCTAATTCTGTTGCGACGCGTGAATGGTATCATGCATCCATTCACACTTGGGTGTCACTATGCGACGAATTGTTCCTCTACTGTTGTTACTGCCGATGCTCAGCGCCTGCATCTCGACAGACAAACCCTTGTCGGTTCGCAAGGACTCTGACGACCGAATCCTCGGGCACTGGCATTCAGATGATGAGCCAAATAAGCCGATGGAAATCGACGTGACACAGGCTGAAAAAGGCTGGTATAAGCTTGTTCAGACCGAATACAGTCAGGACGGACAAAAGAAAGTTCAAACATATCCGGTTGCCTTAACGCGCACCAAGAACGCCAATTACGCCAGCGTTGAAGTTCAAGAAGCACGTCCTGGAATCGCGAACGCCACTTCGCCTTCAGACTGTGAACCGCGATACACGATTTTTCGCTACGCTTTTAAAGACAAGACTATGACTGCTCAGAATTTGAACTACACAAAGCTTGAAGAAGAAGTAAAAGCTAAGCGGTTGAAAGGACAGGCATGGGCAACCACATGGGGCACCAATGCCAAGATCAGCGAGCCTTCCGCTAGCTTTCTACGTAAGATTGACGGTCCACACGGCGATGAATATTTTGATCGGATGATGATCTTTGAAAGGTGATTACGAACGTACTTTGGTTTCAGCTTTCGGAAGCTCGAACCAATACGTAGAACCCTGATTCAAGACACTTACAAAGCCGATCGCGCCGCTCGTCGAGGCACCACATTCGGCTGAGTCATTAAACGCTTGATCTCCAACTCTTGCTGAAACCGTTTGACTTGCGTCTTAGAAGTTTCAGGCAAGTGGACAATTTCACGTCCTACTCCCAGGGTTGGAACTTCACAAAAAAATCCGAAAAACAAAATGGTCAACCGATATCGGTTGACCAAATGAATAGGTACACCAATTGCCAGCAGGGCTTGATTTACACGTGCTGGCCCAAACCGAAGACACCCCCAGAACGGCCCATTTTTAATCGACCTTAAAACAGGTTTAGCTCCCCCAGAACGGAGGAGCTTTTTACCTTGAATCTTAAAACGTCGATAATAATTGCTACCGGCGCATCAAAGATGGTTCAAGCCAGATTTAGTACCGACCGCCGCCACCGCCGCCTTTGGGCTTCGGTTGTGAGATGCTGACCGATATGGCTCTGCCTTCAATTTCACGGCCATTAAGCCCGCGAATTGCAGCTTCTGCCTCGTCTTGCTTTGACATCTCGACGAAGGCGAAGCCCCGCTTTCTGCCTGTATCGCGATCAGTTGGCATGGAGCACGAGACCACAGTGCCAAACTGTGCAAATAAAGCTTCGAGTTCTTCTTCGGAGAGCCGATACGAAAGGTTTCCAACGAATAGCTTATTGTTCATGTGATTACTGATTACCGATTCAAAGTTCGCGAAATATTATCGCAGATATTTGATTTTGTTCCATCTGGTCCGAAATGTCATTTTACGATTTGAGCCTTTGCTGGATGTTATTTTTGGCGGACCCGCCCGTATACTGTTGCCATGATCACAGTTAACTTCAAAGTCGCATCAGCACTTCGTCTACGCACGATCGCTATCTGCTCGATAGTCACAAGTGGTGCGTTTAGCTATACCGCTATTGCAGCGAAAGCAGACGAACTTGATAATTTCCTCAAGGCGGAACAGCCTCGGGTAATAGTTTCGGCTCGCGTCAGAATTGCCTTTACGACACCTCTGGATTCTGGTGAGTGTCATGAAGGTGATCCGGTCGAAGCCGACTTGAAAGAGGATATCAAGCACCGAGAAGAAGTATTGATTCCAGCCGGTTCAAAGTTTCATGGACACATCAAGAGCTTTGAGGCAAGCCGGAAACTGGCCAGAAGTATGGTGACGAAGAACCAACGGTTTCGGCGCCATGCCTCCATTTCCATCGTGTTTGACGAACTTATCACACCACAGCAAGAACACTTTGAAATAACTGCTAAACCCGCACCACAAGTATCGATGTTCAATTACGACCGGAAAACACGACTTTTGCGCGTGGCGGCTGACGGAGCTGTGACAAAAACCGAGAATCTCGACCTCATGCAGCTTCCAGAAATTGACTTGGCTGTCTCGTCGTCTTTACTGGACCCGCGTCGGTTCGACGTAAGAATCCGGCACGGCGACGAGCTCAAAGTGGACGCCGATGTTCCGATAGATTCGCGCAGCGTGTCTTCCAAGGTGATGAAAAAGTAATTACTCGTCGTTTGTTTCCGCGAAGTTGACGTCTGCAAAGCCCATTGGCAGCAAAATCCGGTCAGTGTCCGGTTGTCGGCTCCAACCAGTGCGGCTGCCTGCATTGGATTTAGTCCCGAAGTTCATATATTTGTAGTGCCAGTTCGGATCGTGCGCCAACCGGTTCTCTTCGACGGCTTGTCCGAGGTAATTGCCCTTATCATCAATGAACGCATCCAGCTCCTCATCCCATCGTCCAAGATATTTTCCAACGGGTGAATAGATGTGCCCGTCGAAAACAACCGCGACATGCTCACCTCTGCTGTTGAACAAATGTTTTTCGACAAATGACTGATCTTCTGCGGAGGCTTTCTCTTCAGCTGCTGGTGCAGGGGCTACAGTTGGAGTTGGAGCTTTTGCCGGCGGCACAGATGCCGCTGGTGCGACTGCCGGTGCGACTGTGGCCGTCGCTGCCGTCCCCGTCGCTGGGGCCGGAGCTGCCAGCTGGAGAGCTTGCCGAATAATTTTCGCTTTGTCTTCTAGCTTAGCTGCGAGCATTTCGTTTCCCGCTTTTCGAGCCAGCTCAATAAAGGAGTCCAACCGCTCAAGCACGATCGGATGAGTTGTCCCATGTGTGGCCACGGCCTCTCGCAAAGCAAGTTCTGCAGCTTTCAGCTCCTCTGCAATGACTTCGGCACCCATGAATAATTACTCCCTTATTTGTAAGTCCAAGTTCTCACTATCTCTTGCTTTAGCGATCATGTTTTGAGCTTTTCGCTTCTGCTTTTGAAGTTCGTTGAAATGAACCCCTTCCGCGAGCGTCAATTCACTCAGCTGATTGTAGATCGATAGCGCTTCTTCCGGTTGCTCGTTTTCCAAATATAGATTCGCAAGCTGATAAAGCACATCGGGACTCGGCTTGCCGACCCTGCGTTTGTAATAATCACTTGCTTTCTTGATGTGCTTTATCGCTACCGCTGGTTCATGCGTCTGCCTGGACAATTTAGTGATGTCATATATTAAATGAATGAACAGCTTATCCGTTTCACCGGCGTTCATATAGTCATCCAAACCAGACAATGCCATCGGTATAGCCTTGTCATATTGCTTGCGCTTACCCAGGACGTAGGCAACGCGCCGTTTGGCACGCGCCAACAAACGCGAGTCCAGCAACTTATCTTCTTCATTGGCGGCTATGGCTTTCGAATAGATGTCGAACAGCAAGTCTCCATCGGCACTGGCTGCTTCGGCATCTCGTGCTTCCTTGAACAATGACATTGAGGAACGATGGCTTCCTTTCTGAACGTCAGTCTCATGCTTGTTCGCTGACACCTGCCAATTCCAAAAAATCACACCGCTGATACAGGCCGCTGCCACCGCCACGAGCGTGATATTGAATTTGTTTCGGACGCCGAAGGCTAAATTGAGCGCGCTCGGGATTCCAGCCGCGGAAGCCTTCAATTTAGACGTATCGTGTCCTGAAAGTTTGGACAAATCCGCCCGCATTTCTTCTGCTGACTCATACCTGTCCTTGGCATTCTTGGCTAAGGATTGATTCAAAATCAGTTGCATGTTTTCGGAATAACTACCCGGCTCAAGGAAATCATGCAATTGCGGCGGTTCATCGTACATGTGCTTTTGCATAACCACAACTGAGTGTTCACCCTGAAAAGGCGCCGTTCCGGTAAGGCAAGCTTGTAACGTACAGGCCAAGGCGTAGATATCGCATCGACCATCCAACGGCTGCCCCATGCACTGTTCAGGGCTCATATACTCGGCACTACCGACGGTCGATCCTGCCTCGGTCAGCTGCTGCATTCGCGCACCCAGACCAGGTATAACTTTGGCGAGACCGAAATCGATGAGCTTCACGACTTCAGTCCCATCATCATTTGGCACGAGCATAATATTTGCCGGCTTAAGATCGCGATGCACGATACCATTGCTATGAATGCACGCAAGAGCGTCGCACACCTGCTTCACTATCTGGATCGCCCGGGATTCCTTCAGCCTCTTTTCCTGGTCAATTACGGACTGCAGGCTCTTCCCCCGCACAAATTCCAGCACCATATACGGTGCATCATTCCAAACTCCATATCCGTAAAAAAGCGCCAAGTTTTTGTGTCGAAGCTTGGAAAGTGTTTGTGCTTCGAGCTCAAATCGAGCAAGTCCGTCTTCGTTGAATCCTTCGTGCTCGTGGATGATTTTCAGAGCGACGATGCGATCTAGATTCGTCTGTTTCGCCGAGTAGACCGCCCCAAAGCCACCTACCCCAAGCTGGGATAGGACTTCGTATCGATCATCTACAATCGTACCCGGCGGAAGGTACATAACACACTCGGCTTTGCGTACTGGGCTTGTTTATTATGCCCAACAGCATCGGTATTCCAAACAACCCTGCAAATATCAGTCCGACTCTATATTAGCTCGGTTGATTGATCATAAACATAGAGAAATCGTCGAAAAATGCATGCATAACCGCTTTGTGCGGACCAAATTCCGGTGTTGCCTCTAAGGCATTTTCCATGTGGTGCATCCAGGCATTGCGTTCTAGAAGCCCGATGCGGAAGGGCAAGTGACGACCACGCATCCTTGGATGCCCGCGATTGTCGCTATAGGTCGTAGGACCGCCTGTCCGTTGTACCAAGAACTGAAAAAGGTGCTTCCTAGCATCAGTCAGGTCGTCTGGATACATTGGACGCAGGAGCTCATCTGTCTCCACTCCAGTGTAAAATGCGTCCACAAGCCGCACAAACGGCTGCTCACTGCCTATTTGCTTATAAATATCAGCCAGAGGGTCTGTCATGCGGCTATTCTACAGCAAGACTCAGAAACCTAAACCTGCCGGTCCTTGGCGCGCTTCTCGGCTAATTTCTGCATTTCATCAGCAATGCTATTGTCAATTCTGTCGTCCGAGCGAATTCGCCCTTGCTGGCGGGTGTGCATATCGGCCAAAGTCCTCTCCACAGCCGCCAGGGCTTCCGTAGCGGTATCAATCTGCTGTTTCAAAGCCTCTCTCTGCTCCGCCAACAGACGCAGTTTTTCATCCACTTCTTCAGACATGCCGCGATACCCTTACTGATAATCTAACTCGAAATCGAGAGCCATTTGACATTTGCTTTGCATACCATACTACTAATTGACCAACGGAGCCACGCGATTCAAAGTGACTCTTCCGCGACTTTTGCAGTTTGAATCTATAAACGTGTTCTAGGACAAATGGATATTCACCACGAATACATGTGCGGAAGTGGGCTAAAACTGCATGTTGTTAGTGCAGGGGATGGACCACCGGTAATTCTGCTTCATGGCTTTCCTGAATTCTGGTACTCATGGAGACACCAGATTCCAGCCTTGGCGGCAAGCGGTTACAGAGTGCTGACGCCAGACTTGCGTGGATACAATCTGTCGGATCGTCCCGCGCAATTCTCCCAATATCACCTGCAATATCTAGTCGATGACATTGCTGAAATAATACGCGCGAGCGGTGGCCGCGCCCACGTAGTTGGGCACGATTGGGGCGGCATAGTGGCATGGACCGTCGCCGGCTGCTATCCAGAGCTGGTGGACAAGTTAAGCATCCTCAATGCCCCGCATATCGGCATCTACTACAAGAAGGCTTTCCGGCCGCCGCAAGTGTTCCGAAGCACTTATGTCGCGCTATTTTGCCTGCCTTATATCCCCGAATTGCTATTGTCTGCCAACAGCTACGCAGCTATCAAGGACATGTTCACTCGGTTGCCAAAGCAAAAGGGAGCATTTACGCCTGAAGACATCGATGCCTACATCGAAGCATTGTCTCGTCCTGGCGCCTTGACGGCAGCACTTAACTATTATCGTTGTGGATTGATTTCGAAGCACGGAATGCAGCTTGCGCGAAAGGCCCAGGTCGATTCACAGACCTTGATCATTTGGGGCGAACAGGACCCTGCCCTGGGTGTTGAGTTGCTCGACGGCATTGAGCGCTTCGCGCCGAATTCCGTTGTCCATCGCTTGCCGCAAGCTGGACACTGGGTGCAAAATGAGGCTCCCGACGAAGTGAATCGGCTTCTGATTCGGTTCTTTGATGGTATAAAGACGTAGTGCGCAAGATAATTCACGTCGATATGGATGCCTTTTATGCCTCGGTTGAACAGCGTGATGAACCACGCTACAGGGGCATGCCGTTGGTTGTCGGCGGACTTCCGGATCAACGAGGTGTGGTGGCAGCCGCTAGCTACGAAGCTCGCGAGTATGGAATCCATTCGGCAATGCCGTCGCGAACGGCCATACAACGGTGCCCTCATTTAATCTTCGTATCCCCGCGTTTCGACGTATACCATTCGATATCCGAACAGATACGAGAAATCTTTTACGAATATACCGAGCTTGTGGAGCCACTAGCTCTTGATGAAGCTTACTTGGACGTCAGCACCAACAAAAAAGAAGCACCATCGGCAACCCTTATCGCAAGAGAAATCAAGGATCACATTTTTGAGCAAACCGGTCTGACTGCATCCGCTGGTATTTCAATTAACAAGTTTTTGGCGAAGGTCGCTTCAGCAATCAATAAACCGAACGGAATTTGTTTGATACCACCAGACAAAGCAGAATCATTCGTCGAAAAATTGAATATAGAAAAATTTCACGGCATTGGACCAGTGACTGCAGAACGGATGCGAAATCTCGGAATTCAAACTGGAGCTGATCTTAAGCTCTGGTCGGAAATCGAACTCCTGCGCAAGTTCGGGAAAGTCGGAAGCTATTACTATCACATTGTCCGGGGTCGTGATGATCGTCCGGTAGTTGCACATCGAATTCGCAAGTCCATTGGAGCAGAGGAAAGTTTCGCTGACGATTTGAATGGCCGCGATGCAATACTCCGAGCGTTGCAGGAAATTTCCGAAACAGTCAAACGTCGAATAGATCACACGGAAACTTCCGCTCGCACGCTGACGCTGAAAGTTAAATACGGCGACTATGTGCAGGTAACTCGTAGTCGAACCGCCATCGATCCCATCCGTGAGGTTGCGGACATGATGAAACTCGCAGTTGAATTACTCGAGACCACTGAGGTTGACACCAAGGCCGTGAGACTTCTCGGAATCACACTTTCGAACCTCGACAGCGAACGGCAAAGTCAGGATTGTATTCAGCTGACACTGGATTTCAATTGATACCAGGTTCGTCATTCGAGAAATCGCTTGAATCCGAGCTTTTACGGACTCTTCATCTAATACAGTTGGAATCTTTCTTGAGCGCACCCACCATTGATGCAACCTCTTCTTTACGAACGGTTGACAGGTATCCCAGTCCTGATCAAGACTGTTGCATGCCTTTTGTCACAAACTACGCACAATCATTTGGCGCCCGCGACCTTTCTTCGGGCTCGCTGCCGCTTAACACCCTCCTCCTCCTTAGCTTCGTAACGTAGAACAGGGCTGAACGTCTCATCGACTCGCATCAGGCTCTGTTAAAGCAACAGAGCCTCTCTTTTTGAGGTTTCATAATGCAAGGCAAACACATCAAGATTTTCGATACGACTTTGCGTGACGGACAGCAGTGTCCCGGCGCAGGGATGACTCTCGAACAGAATCTGGAATACGCCAAACTTGCCTGTGACCTGAGAGTCGACGTGCTGGAAGCAGGTTTTCCATCGGCAAGCGCAATGGACTTCGACATAGTTAACACCATCGCCCGGGAGTTCGGGTGTTCACCGAATTCACCCGTAATAGCCGGCCTATGTCAGCTCAGAAAAGAACAAATAGAACGCACCATTGAGTCTCTGGCACCAGCACTTAAATATGGAAAGGCCAGACTTCATACTTATGTGCCGGTAGATGCAGAGCTTATGTCAGCATCGCTGGGAGACAGAGCACAAGACAAAAACCGCATCATCCACGACACTTACGACTTCATCCGCATGGCAGTTGGTGCAGGCTGTGAAGTTCAATTCAGTCCTGAAGGTTATTCTCGCGTCGGTGCCAATTTCGATTTCGCGACGGAAGTCATTAGGGCCGCAGTAGATGCAGGCGCCACTGTGATTAACTGCCCTGACACTATTGGCGGCGCCAGCCGTTTAGAAGGCGAACAGTATTTCGTAAATAACATGAAGCGTCATGCCTCAATCATCGCAGCGGAATTTCCACAGTCTCAAGTCACTTGGTCCGTGCACTGTCACAATGACTTCGGCTTAGCGGTAGAGAACACCATGAACGCCGTGTTCGACGGACCAGCAACCCAAGTAGAAGGTTGCATCAATGGCATTGGAGAGCGGGCGGGAAATGCGGCGCTGGAACAGTGCATTATGATCATCAAACATTTCGGCGAACGGAACAGCACCTCACCTTGCTACACGACAGCCGATGCCAGCAACATCCAGCAGATAAGCGACTACGTTGGACAACACATGCTGCCCAGACAGCCCCACTGGCCAGTTAGCGGATACAACGCGGCGAAGCACTCGTCTGGCGGACACACCAACGCGATATTGAAGAACCCGCTTGCCTATCAGCCTTTTGACCCGCAAGAAATCGGCAAACAAATCAGCTTTGTGTTTGGTCCGTTAAGCGGCGGCAATCACGCCAAAGCAATCATCGAGGCTGGAGGCTACATTTGCAGCGACACTGAAAAGGCCGCCATCGCTCAACACATCAAAGACAAGTTCATTCAAAGAAGAAAAGGCGTCACCGACGACGAATTGATGGAAGCCTACTTCGACTATCGACGCCCGATGTACATCGATAGAATTGATTATTCACGCAGTGGGGACCGTTCCACAGTGCATCTGTTCGGACAGTTTGTTGCCGACCGCATCGACGTAACACAAGACTACTGCGGCAAAGACTCGGCTCTGGCTGCACTTAAGGCTGCCATGGAAGCATATTTTGGATCCTTTGAAATCATTAGCCATAGGAGCCACTCAGAAGGCGCGGGAACAACGGCTCTTAGCAGATCTTTCATCTCTATTGTAAATGACAGAAACGATCGCTTCGAAGGCACCGGACTCGATCAAGACATCGAGATATCGGCTATGAAAGCCTTAATTGATGCATTGAACCGAAACTACATTGATGTACATTTCTCAACTTCCAAAGCGTCAGAGTACTCAACGATCGACAGCACCCGTCACACCAGGCTGCTTCCAGCCGGCTAAACATCCGGCCTGTTTACATTCGATCCAAAACCATTGACTCTGTTTTCAGTTCGTCTATGCTAGCTCTAACAACCAACCGCGCCGTTCGCGCACCGGAAGATAATTCTAATATGCCGTTGACCGCCCTAGTACTTAGCCTCCTCCTTAGCCTTGCCGGAATTATTATTCTGGTGGTGGTAAAGCAACTACGGTGTGGGTCGCCTGTCTAGGCAATAGCAATAATAAGCTACACAAGCCCCGCACCTCACTAAGAAGGATGCGGGGTTTTCGTTTTACGCAGCGAGAGCCACCATGAACAGTGATGCGATCAAAAAAGGAATAAACCGCGCCCCGGCAAGAGCAATGCTCAAAGCCACCGGATTGACGGATGAAGACCTGAAAAAGCCTTTGGTGGCAATCGCAAATACCTGGACAGAAGCGGGTCCATGCAACTTCCATCTGCGCACCATTGCAGAAGCTGTCAAAGAAGGTGTGCGCGCTGCCGGTGGAACCCCCTTGGAGTTCAACACCATCGTAGTCTCGGACGGCATCTCGATGGGTACCGAAGCGATGAAGGCCTCCCTGGTATCAAGAGAAGTAATTGCCGATTCAATAGAGCTAGCCGTTCGTGGTCACATGTTCGATGCTGTAGTGGCGATCTCCGGATGCGACAAGACCATCCCCGGGACGATCATGGCGCTTGCCCGGCTGGATCTTCCTTCTTTGATGGTATATGGCGGCTCGATAATGGCCGGACAATTTCAAGGACGCGACGTCACAATTCAAGATGTGTTTGAAGCGGTTGGAGCCTGCAATGCAGGTCGCATGACGACAGAGGATCTGACGGATCTGGAGAATCGCGCTTGCCCAGGAGCCGGCGCCTGCGGCGGGCAGTTTACGGCAAACACAATGTCCACTGCCGCAACCTTTCTTGGAATATCGCCAATGGGCGCAAATGAAGTACCTGCTACAGACCCTCGGAAGTACGATGTTTCCAGAGACTGCGGACGCCTGGTAATGGAGCTTCTGAGCAAGAATCTTCGCCCCAGCCAGATCATCACTGTCGACGCATTGGAAAATGCCGTCGCATCAGTTGCCACCACCTGCGGTTCCACCAATGCTGTACTTCATATGCTGGCTATCGCTCGAGAAGCAGGTCTGCCATTCACACTCGATGACTTTGATCGCATCAGCCAAAAGACTCCTGTTTTGGTGGATCTGAAGCCAGGGGGGCGGTTCGTTGCCCCGGACCTGGAGCGTGCCGGTGGCATGGCTCTGGTTGCCAAAAGACTGAAACAACTGGATTTACTGAAAGACACTCTGACCGTCACCGGTCGCACGCTGTTCGAACATGCCGAAGCAGCTCAAGAAACCCCCGGACAGCAAGTTGTCAGAAGCGCAGATCAGCCAATCAAAAAGAGCGGCGGCATCGCGATACTCCGTGGCTCACTATCTCCGGAAGGTTGCGTGGTCAAACTGGCCGGGCACGAGCGCCGGCAATTCCAAGGTCCTGCGCGCGTATTTGAGACTGAAGCGGCTGCTTTCGAAGCACTTCAACAAAATAAATTTCAAGCTGGTGATGCCATCGTCATCCGTTATGTCGGTCCTAAAGGCGCTCCCGGAATGCCGGAAATGCTTGCAGTGACCGGAGCTCTTGCGGGCGCAGGTCTTGCAGACAAAGTCGCCCTGATCACCGACGGTAGGTTTAGCGGCGCCAGCCACGGACTCGTCGTCGGACACGTTTCGCCGGAAGCCGCAGTGGGCGGACCCTTAGCCCATGTCCGAGACGGCGACTTGATCACAATAAACATCGATGAGCGGATTGTCGATGTACAAGCAGATTTGGTCCCTCGAGCCGCCGAGTGGAAACCGCCAAAGGCCGTTTATCCATCCGGAGTTTTCGCAAAATACGTGCGGCTCGTTTCTTCTGCCTCCGAAGGCGCAGTAACTATCCCACTTTCCAATAACTGCCACGTCACCCACAAGGAAAAGCAACATGAAACCACAGCAGCAAGAAGCTAAATTCCAAGATTTTTTCCGTGAAAAACGTATCGCTATTCTTGGCTACGGCAGCCAGGGTCGCGCACATGCTATGAACCTACGCGACAGCGGTTGCGATGTTGTTGTCGGTCTTCGTC
>Ga0163152_10003287_pt1 | contig 21276 bp, 27 predicted proteins | sample OliLakLV19MP8IB2_FD_148635 | JGI IMG/M metagenome (GOLD analysis project Ga0163152, IMG submission 148635) | Freshwater microbial mat bacterial communities from Lake Vanda, McMurdo Dry Valleys, Antarctica - Oligotrophic Lake LV.19.MP8.IB-2 | ecosystem: Environmental > Aquatic > Freshwater >...
CTCTTGCCGCTGGTTCCTGACGGTCCAGATGGACCGCTATACCCAGATCGACCTGACGTTCCGGACGCGCCGCTGGTTCCTGAAAATGAGCCAGAAAATCCGGATGCGCCGGACGTACCAGAAGCGCCAGATGTACCTGAAGCGCCAGAGAATGATCCCGAGAATCCGCTGAAGCCTGAAGCGCCAGAGAAGCCTGATTCTCCAGAGAACGATCCGCTAAAGCCTGACTCGCCGCTGAATCCTGACGGGCCTGATGTTCCTGAAAATCCGGATGCGCCTGAGAATGCGCCAGAAAATCCTGAGAACCCTGATTGTCCTGAGATGCCGGACGTTCCGATCGTTCCTGATGTCCCATCAGCGCCGGTTGCGCCTGAATAACCGCTGCGGCCGGAGCGTCCTGATTGCGAACTGAATCCAGAGAATCCTGATTGCGAAGAATATCCAGAAGGGCCGCTGTAGCCTGACCAGCCAGAGAAGCCAGGCGTTCCGATGCCGCCTGAGAATCCCGAGATACCTGACGAAGATGACGGGCCGCTAAAGCCTGAGTAGCCTGAATAAGTTCCAGAGAATCCGCTGAAACCTGAAGGGCCGGAAATGCCTGAGTCGCCAGAGAATCCGCTGAACCCTGAGAATGTTCCCGAGAATCCGCTGGCTCCAGAGAAGCCTGATTCGCCGCTGAATCCAGAGACTCCGCGTTCTCCAGAGAAGCCGCTGAATCCCGAAAATGCTGAAAATCCGCTGAAGCCTGACGGCCCGCTGTAGCCTGATTTGCCGCTGTAGCCGGTATAGCCTGAGCAACCGCTTTCAGCCCTACCAGACCAGCCAGAGAGGCCGGATCTTCCGGACCAACCGCTTTTACCTGATGTTCCAGAGAGCGACGAGAAGCCAGATGCGCCGCTTATTCCGGAGAAACCTGATGTCGCAGAGAAGCCCGACTCGCCTGAAAATCCAGAGAATCCAGAGAAGCCGCTGACGCCCGATTGCGATGAGAAACCAGAGACTCCGCTGAAGCCAGAGAAGCCTGATTCGCCAGAGAACGTTCCGCTAAAGCCGGATGTTCCAGAGAAGCCTGAAAAGCCTGAGTCGCCCATTTTAAAGAGGATTTCCCATTTAAAGACAAATAGTCAGCGCCTAGAATGTCGCTTGATTCCGATATTAGATTCAGATGGCGTCGCTGGCACTCCTGCAAGGCGACAAAATATAATTGCTTTGGATTTTTCTTGGGTTATGCGGCACTGCGAAAGGTTGGTCCTTCTCGGTTCCGGTATATTTATATCTGTTGGGAGCAGAAAACCGCATCCCCTTGTGGGTGCGGATGCGACCCACTCAGATTATTGAAGGAACTTACTAATGACCGTGACGTGTTGGCTGCTAATAACATTAAGCATTTTGGGCTGCTTCGGCAGAACAAGATACGGTCGGAAGGACCGGAATCAACGCCTATGGAGACTGCCGCAATAGCGGCGTCATCGAAGTAGGAATCCCCACCCCTTGTGGGTAGGGTACTTCAAACTGGATAGAGGATTACCTTATGACGCCAATACATCTGCTCGCTCTAGGCTTTGTTCTTGGAGCAATAACGATTACCCTTGCTCTCCTTGCGATTGTTGGTCGCCATAAGCTGGAGAACCTGCGCGCAATATCTAAGCTCGAAGCAATGGAGGCCGCGCGTAGACAAGCAGAACGCCAACGCGCAATGTTTGCGAAGAATTTGATCGACATCAATGCTGAAAATGAATACTTAAAAGAGGAGGTTGCCTGTCTTCAGGAGCAAAAGTTAAAATCTTGGGGCATCCCTGACGGCATTTGAAGTACCCCACCCACAAGGGGTGGGGATTCCCACAAGGGGTGGGGTTTTCTGCTCCAAAGACTTATAAATTTTGAATGGAAATTGTTGAACATCTTGAAATCGAGAAAAAATCTCTAGCTTCGTTCAATACCGTTGCTGAGATGTTCCAATTCGCGAAAGATCATGTTTGTCGTCATCGCAACAAAGAGTACTTGCGATCCATGTCAAGCATGTTGACAGCTCAAAACAATCCTCTAAACGAGCATTGGTTTCTACACGAGTATCTCTGGGTCGTCTACGTTTCTGGATTTTCTGCGGAGCGTATCTCATCTAAGTACAATGACTTATTGCGCGCCCATAACATCGAAGCCTCGCTCGGCGACTACATTCCAATCTCGAAAGAGAATTTACTCAACAAGACGCAGCTTGCGCCGGTCTTTGAAATTTTCAAGAACCGTAAGAAAGCCGAAGCGATCCAAGAGACCCGTAAGCTCATCTTTTATAAGTCTTTGGAGCAGAAAACCCCATCCCCTTGTGGGTGGGGCTTCATGCGGCCTGTTCAACAACTAGCTTACTCCTCCGTTCAAAACAACACTGAATCAAAGTTTCAATCCGGTATAACAATATCAACATGGTTGGCCATATTTCTACGACGCCTACCTGAAGGCGTCGCTTGTCATCTGGCTCGCAATCTTGGCAACGCCAATGTCTGCAACCCGACGTCCATCTCAACAGACTCGCCGCGCGCTATGGTTTTTTGACCGCCGCCGACCTCTGCCGGGGCTGTTGCGACAACCCAATCGGTCAAACCGATCTCATCCTCTGGTTTGCATCTAAAGACCATGGAACGACTTAGCTGAATCAAAAGAAAACATTTGGCTTCACGGGAACTTGTTGTATAATAAATGTAAAGTTGAGGATTTGTCCCGGGTGAGAGCCAAAGGTTCAAAGATTCGGAAGTGCGTCGAAAAGAACCAGTGGGCTTACCCATTGTCTATATCAATCCGGCTTATACTAGCCAGCTTTTAACATGCCGAGGTAGTTAGGGCTTCCAGTAGCGGTAGCCTAAGTGTGTTACCGTTGGGGCTTAATGGTGATCCCTATGCGGGGAAGGGAGGGGCTTCAACAACATGCCTACTAACCAGAATCCCGCCGTTCACGGTGGGAGCATCAACATTGTTACTCATTCAGGACAGGCCCATGCGGACGATCTTCTCGCGCTGGCCTTGATTCTCATTAAGGAAGCGAACGGAGACCAGAGCAAGGCAAATATTCTTCGCGTCGCCAACGGCAAGGCAGAAGACTGGCCTCATGCAAAATTTGTCGTAGACATCGGCAAGCAGTACGATCCGGTCAAGGGCTGGTTCGATCATCATCATTTTCCTAAAGATGCGCCTCCGGACTGCGCTTTTACTCTTATCGCCAAGCATTACGGCATCGCCCGCGATTCCATGAACTGGATCGAACGCCTTGCGTTGCTAGACAGCAAGGGGCCGTTTGTCTGGTTCGAGGCGACGTTCGGTCGGCCAGCCAAAAACATGACCGAGATCAATAACTTCCTCGACCCTGATGTTTTCAACTGGTTTACTCGCTCCGCGAACATGACCTATAAAAACCCGATGGCCTTCTTTAAGGCCCTCGACATGGTCATTCCATGGTTGGAAAACGAATTAAGTTACGCGGAAAAGAAAGGTTCGAACATTGAGTTTGCGCGCTCTCATCTCCAGATCATGGACATGGGATCATTCAAGTTTGCCTTCTTTAATCAGCGCGAGATGCGCGGCGTCGGAGAACTCTGCGACATTATCGCAGCGGAAGATCCTTCGATCATAGTTTCAGGCAAGCCAGATGATCGCGGCGACGGCTTCTCTGCTACGCGCTGGAACAACAGTATGCGCGTTGATTTTTTGCCGTGCAAGGATGAAACCAACTGCGTCTTCGCGCATGAAAACGGTTTCTGTCTCAAATGGAAGAACGATTGGGACAGCTTCCTCGACGCCGTTAAGCGGTCAGTAAAGGAGGCAACATGAGCGGACCAAAGACAGCCTGCGGCGCATGGAATCAACTTGTTGCGAGGGTCGGCATAATTGGGGCCAGCCAGTCGCAGACCATATCTATACGGAAGGATATCGGATGCCAAGCGACAGGGAACAAGGCATCGAGCTTGGCATCGACAGTCGGCCGGAATATTACGTCCCGGCAGAAACAAAGAAGCGTTGGAAGCGGACTTGCAAAGTTTGCGGCAAGACGGAAACGACTTCCCAAATTAAGACGCGGGAAGTTGAAGAGCCAAACTTCGGCAGCTAACGGCTACTAAGAGGAGGGACAGCCATGAAGATCGTGATCGCCCAGATGAATCCGCGTATTGGAGACCTTGAGGGCAACTACCAGCAAGCGGTTGGCGTCATGAATATGATGTCATGGGTCGATAACTGCAAAGACGCCGATCTCGTCGTCTTTCCAGAGTTGGCCGTTACTGGTTATCCGCCGAAAGATCTGCTGGAGAAACCTGCGTTCATCAAAGCAGTTCAGTATTACTCCGCCAAATGGGCGATGCTCAGTCATCGATCTCGACTTCGCGCGCGTCCAAAGAACCCAGCGGGAATATTGTTTGGAACCGTTGTTCCAAACAAGCAGAGCGGCAAGCCGCTGCAAAACGTCGCCATGCTTGCCGACAACGGCTTGATCGAGGTTGATGGAAGGACAAATATTCAAGCAAAGACATTGCTGCCGACGTACGACGTCTTCGATGAAGCGCGGTACTTCCAGCCGGCCGAATTGAACATGACCATGCTATTCCGGGGCAAGAGACTCGGCGTCAGTATTTGCGAAGACATTTGGAACGACAAGGATTTTTGGAAAGAGCATCTCTATCCGGTCGATCCGATTAAAAACCTCGTTGCTGACGGCGCGGAGATTCTCATCAATTTGTCCGCGTCGCCTTTCGCAGTCGGCAAGCCAATCATTCGCGAGGGGATGCTTTCGCATGTTGCCAAGAAGTATGCGAAGCCGCTAATTTACGTCAATCAGGTCGGCGGCAACGACGACGTCATCTACGATGGTCAGAGCCTTGCCTTTGACGCAACTGGAACGCTGACTTACGTCTGTCCGGCATTTGAAGCCGGAACTTACAGCGTTATGGGCAAGGACGGGTCAATGCGAGGCGAGGGTTTTCCTTACCCATGCCCCGGCCCGATCAGTCATAGCGAAAATTCTGACTACGAAAGCGAGCAGATTTATAAGGCGCTCGTTCTCGGAACTCGCGACTACGCGCGCAAGACCGGCTTCAAGAAATCTGTCATTGGCTTGAGCGGCGGCATCGACAGCGCCATCGTCGCGGTCATCGCGGCGGATGCGTTCGGAAAAGAAAACGTCCTCGGCGTCGGCATGCCGTCGAAGTACAGCTCAGACGGCAGCGTTCAGGATGCCAAGGGCATCGCAGAAAAATTGGGAATCGACTTTACAATCATCCCAATTAAGCCCGCGCATGATGCCTACATTGGCATGCTGGCGCATCGGCTCGGGACCGATCTGAATGTCAAACCTTGGGAAGAAAACATTCAAGCCCGCGCTCGCGGAGCAACGCTCATGGCCATCTCGAACGAAGAGAACCGGCTGCTATTGACGACAGGCAACAAGAGCGAAGTCGCGGTCGGTTACTGTACGCTCTACGGCGATACTTGCGGCGGCTTGGCCGTCATCAGCGATGTCTTCAAGACTAAGGTGTATCAGATCTCGAAATGGCTCAACAAAGTTCGGGAAAAGGAAATCATTCCCGAAAGTTCGATCAGCAAGCCGCCAAGCGCTGAATTGCGGCCGAATCAGAAAGATCAGGATTCGCTCCCGCCGTATCCGCTGTTGGATTACATCCTCCATCTTTACATCGAACGCTCAATGGAGATCGATGAAATCATGGCTGAGTCTGAACATTACGAAGGGCAAATGCCCGCTCCGTTAAACCGCGATCTGGTTGCGGAAATCATCCGTAAGACCGACCGGAACGAGTACAAGCGCAAGCAGCTTGCGCCGGGCCTGAAGATTACGCATAAGGCGTTCGGAATAGGTCGGCAGATGCCGATTGCCCAAGGATGGCATTACCAACAGACGAAGAGGTCGCGGAATGCCCGATGAAGTCGAAGGGCGGAAAATCAATGTTGGAAATGATATTGGACCCAGAGAAAGAGAGTTAAGATGGAAGACTACGTCGGATTGGGCTGGAGCGAAAAGAATAAGTCCATTGTCATGGAAGGCGGTTTGGTCGTCGTTACTCATTTCGAGAAAGAAGTTCAGAAACCACGCCGTGGAACGCGCCTGACCCACCACAGCCGATGCTAGGAACAACAGGATGACGAAGAAAAACGCGAACCGAAGCCTGCACGCAGCCAAAGCGACCAAGCAGGATGAGTTCTACACCCAGCTCTCCGACATCGAGAAAGAGCTGAAGCACTACCACAAGCATTTCAAGAACAAGACCGTCCTGTGCAACTGCGACGACCCACGCGTCAGCAACTTCTTTAAGTACTTCATCAACAACTTCGAGAAGCTGGCGCTGAAGAAGCTGATCACGACGTGGTATCAGAACGACAAGCCCGATCTATTCAGCCAGCACAAGTCAGGCAAGGGCATTTACTTCGAGTACAGCGGCGAACAGAAGAAGCAGCGCCTTCCCGACCCCGCAAAGATCAAGCCTCGCGAGCTCAGAGGCGACGGCGACTTCCGCAGCGAGGAATGCGTCAACCTGCTCGAGCAAGCCGACATCGTCATCACCAATCCGCCGTTCTCGCTGTTCAGGGAGTACGTGACGCAGTTGGTCGAGCACAAGAAGAAGTTCGTTATCCTGGCGAATCAGAACACTCTGTCGACCAAGGACGTGTTCGAACTTGTTCGAGACGACAAGCTCTGGCTCGGCTACAACAATGGTGACATGGCATTCAGAGTACCTGACCACTACGAACCAAGAGAGACGCGTTTCTGGGTTGATGAGCACGGGGACAAGTGGAGAAGCTTCGGCACCATGTGCTGGCTCACCAATATTGATATTGCCAAGCGACATGAAGATCTGATTCTGTACAAGACGTACGACCCGAACGTGTATCCGACATACGACAACTTTGATGCTATCGAGGTCAGCAAGGTTGAGGACGTTCCGCTCGACTACAGCGACGCTATGGGCGTGCCGGGTGGGTTTCTCACCAAGCATAACCCCGACCAGTTTGAGATTGTTGGGATTACGAAGACGTGGTGCGGCATGGCTTCGAAGAAGTACCCGACGCAGATTCAGGTTGATGCTGACGGAACCAAGAGTGAGGTATCCAAGTTGAACGACGGCGCGGCGCTGAGGTCGCCAACCCGCCCGACTGGCAAGACCTACTACATCGTAGGCGGGAAGTACTTCACTCAAACGTACCCGCGCATTCTGATTCGCCGCAAGGGGCAACAATGAAGATCGAACTCCGCGAACTCACGATCAGGCAACTCTCCGACGGCTACGCCGACAATGCCGAGGCGGGCGTCGTTGGTTACGGCGGGAAGCTCGATATTCGCCCACCGTATCAGCGCGAGTTCATCTACAAGGACAAGCAGCGCGATGCGGTGATCGACACTGTGCGCAAGGATTTTCCGCTCAACGTGATGTATTGGGCGGTGCAGGATGACGGCACCTTTGAAGTGATCGACGGGCAGCAGCGGACGATCTCGATTTGCCAGTACGTGAAAAGCGTGTTCTCCATCAACGACATGTACTTCAGTAAGGCTGTCTCATTTACTGGCCATCGACCCGAGCGGCTAGGAGGCTACTGCCCCAATCCGACAAAGGACGATGTATGCGCCTTTCTCAAGCGAACCATTGAGAAGCTGAACGCAGAGGGCTTTACCGAGTTCATTTCAGGTGCGGCTCTTGGCGTCGATCAATGGGCGGCAGATGTCGCTCTCGATCTCGGATTGGATTTGACGCTGGCTCTGCCATTCGCTGGATATGGCGAAAACTGGCCAAAAGAATCGCAGGATTATCTTGCGGCCATGAAAACCAAGGCGAAAAAGATCGTCGTTGTTTGCGAGGGCGAATACAAGCCGCATAAGAACTATTTCAGAAATACTTGGATGCTCGATAATTCATCCATCGTTGTTGCTGTCTGGAACGGCGCTCCTGACGGCGGAACGGCAAGCGCATGTCGCGGATTGAAAAAGTCCGGCAAGCGCTACATTCGCTACAATCCTGATACAAAACAAGAGGAGCTGATTTAATGGCCAATCGCTACTCAATCCTTGTTAATGCAATCGTCCGCGTAACAGTAGTTGGAGAGATAAGATTTCAGATAACGCCATTGATGTTGATGACTCTTCGATCTGCGTTGATTTGCATGACAGGATTGAAGATTGGGAGGTTTTCTAAATGAGGCTCTCGGTTGATCTGGTTATATTTACGATCATTAAAGAATCGCTCAACATTCTGTTGATTAAGCGCGGGGGAGAGCCGTTTAAGGGCAGTCATGCGCTGCCGGGCGGCGGCGTCCATGAAGACGAAGGGATAGAAGCTGCGGCCCGACGCGAGCTGGAAGAAGAGACCGGCTTGAAGAACGTTTTTCTTGAACAACTCTTTACCTTTGGCGAAGACCCAAAGCGCGATCCTCGCAATCGGGTAGTTTCCATCGCCTACTACTCGCTGGTTTCTCATGAGACTAAGCCGAAGGCCGGAGATGACGCGGCTGACGCTTTCTGGTTGCCTGTTTCCGAATTGTCAAAGATTAAGCTGGCCTTCGATCATGACCAGATCATCAAGACTGCGCTGGAACGCCTGCTCGGGAAGATCGTCTATGCGCCTATTGCGCATGAGTTACTGCCGCGCGAATTTACGCTGACGGCGCTAAAGAAGACATACGAAACAATATTGGGGAAAACTCTCGACAAGGGCAATTTCTTCAATTACGTCAAGAAACGGGGGCTTGTTGTCTCTGTTGATAAGAAGGCCGAAAGCGAGGGCGGACGCCCTGCTGCGCTCTATCGCTTTAATAAGAGAGTCAAGGACATTTCGGACTTCATGAGTCATTTTCGATCAGCAATTTGCTGATTTTTGACTAAACTAATTAATAGGGTATCCTATTAATAGAGAGGGCATAAAGTGATTATCAACAGCCTGCTTGATACCGACCTCTATAAATTTACCATGATGCAGGCTGTCTTCCATCAATGCCCCGGAACGATGGTCGAATACGAATTCAAGCTTCGGAACGAGGGCATTGACCTTTCGCCATTCGCGGAAGAAATCCGAGCCGAAATCGAGGCTCTTTGCTCGCTCCGCTTTACTGACGAAGAATTGGATTACCTCGGCTCATTGCGTTTCATGAAGCCCGGCTTCATAGAATTGCTCCGCATTTACAAACTCGACATGAGGTACGTCAAAGTCAAGGTCAATGATGCTCTTGAGTTCAGCATCAAGATTAAAGGCCCTTGGCTTCATACGATATTGTTTGAGGTTCCGATCCTCGCGATTGTAAATGAAGTCTACTTCCGCAGTAATGTTCGAAAGACTGCGAATTACGACGTCATGAAAGAAGGACGTAAGCGGCTGGATGAAAAGGTCGAAAAGATTCGGCAGCGCTTGTCTGACATTCAGCCGAATCCGGCAAGGGAGCCGGGTTGCCCTTTCCTTATTACCGACTTTGGAACGCGCCGACGCTTCTCTGGCGACTGGCAGCGCGAAGTCGTTACGATTTTGCGAGATGAGGTTCCAGAAGCATTCGTCGGAACCAGCAACGTTCTGTTGGCGAAGGATCTGAAAATAACGCCGTTCGGAACCATGGCACATGAATGGCTTCAGGCCCCGCAGGGGTTCGATGGCGTCCAGCTCGCCGCCAGTCAGCGCTATGCCCTACAGACATGGGCAAACGAGTATCGCGGGGATCTCGGCATCGCGCTTTCAGATGTTGTCGGCTTCGATGCGTTCTTGCGCGATTTCGATCTTTATTTCATGAAACTTTTCGACGGTTGCCGGCATGACTCGGGCGATCCATTCGAATGGGCGCGGAAGTTGATCGTGCATTACCGCGCTCATAAGATTGATCCAATGACGAAGCGAGCCGTCTTCAGCGACGGGCTTACAATCGATAAGGCGATCAAGCTGCATTCGGAATTTTACAATCAAATCCAGCTCGGCTTCGGCATTGGAACGCATTTGACCAACGATGTTGGTCTCGATCCGCTTCAGATCGTCATTAAGTTGACGAAAGTCAACGGCAAGCCGGTTGCCAAGGTCAGCGATGCGCGCGGTAAAACAATGTGTAATGACGCGCAATTCTTGACTTATCTAAAGAATGTTTTTGAGATCAAATAAATGTTTTGGAGATCAAATAAATGTTTTGGATTTTATGCGTTTTTGGAATTCTTATTTGTTTAGAGATTGCTCTTCAGATTAAGCGCCGGCGATTGAGGGAAGTTATCAAAAAAACATCCTACATCGCTGACCCTTCGGCTTTTGGAGGTAGCCCGCCGCGCTTAGAATGTCTTTATTGCAACAAGCGGAGCTGCGAGTTGTTCTTTGGAGCATGTCGCGATTGCGCTGCAAAGAACAACGTACCGATTAAATTTCCTGGAAATGAATGGATCAACAAGAAAATGGGGAGATGAAATGCCATCTCAAGTTCGAATTCTCGGAATGCGTCAAAAAGCCGACTTTGACAACGCCGTTGTTGTCAACGCTTGCAAAAACCATGGAGAACGCTTGGCAGTACAGCAAGGTATACAGCGAACATGCTGATGAAGTCGGCAACCCAACTCAGAAGTATTGGGATTGGGCGAAAGCCGGATGGGAGAACCCCAAGGCTGTTCCCCAAACGCAATGAAGCGGCTTTGCGCCTCTGCCCATGACGGCATTCTTGCGATCCGCGACTTTGATGGTTACGACCATGACCTCCTCCATATGTCGCTGACGGAAGTCTTGAACTTTCCGAACCGAAAAATGGGACATGCATTCGTTATCAAAGCTATACCCGCATTCGGTATAAACTAACTCAGAGCGGATTGGAGGCGGTAGATGGGAATCATGGCAGCGCTCTTGATTGGCGCGGTTTTGTTGGTAGGCGTTTTTATTTGGTTTGTGTGGGACCAGCGAAAAGCCGCTCGCTCGCGGGGGGAAGACGTATGACGATACCTTTGTTACTGGTGTTACTGGTGTTACTGGTTTCCACTGTCGTCAGCACGGTTTGTTTATACAGTTTGTTGAAAATGCTGCTGGCCGCTGTGTACGAATGCGATCCCGCTGAAAAGTCTTATCATGATTGATTGCGAGTGCCGTCCAAGAAGGTTGCGGAGGCCATAGCGACGCATCCATGGCAACCTGACTCAATGTATGCCTGCGATCGTTGGCTCTCAAAGAATGGGAATTAGCCAATAAAGCTTGAGAACTTACAATTCTTTTTGACCCAAGCTTTAACAGCGTTTGCGTTGTCGTCGTAAATAATTCCAATAGCTGGAATGCGCGCGAACCCGAGCAGTTGCATTGCTCGGGCGCGATGCTGTCCTTCAATCAGCCATTTGCCAGTTGGTTCAATTCCGACGATGACGGCTTCTAGCCATTTGTTCTGTTTGATCTGCTGCGCGAGACCCTTGATGCGCTCGGCTTCTCCGCCGAACGAATACATGTCGTTTGTCGTATCTGGCAGGACTTCGCGAATTGGAACCCAGATCAGCTTTGTCATCTCGTATTCGCCTGAGACATTGCCTCGCGCGACATTGTAGAGCATCTCTTTGTCTGGAAGGCGGATCTCGACGTCTGAAAGTCGAAAGACGTTGGAGCGGTTGCGGATTGGCTTGCCTATCTTCCAAGACTTGCCGGCTTGATAGATTGGGATCTGATTGGCATAGGCCCGGTTGTATTCAGGACCTTTTTTGACCGAAGAGATGCCTTTGCCGTCGTTTATTTCGAGGATATGGAAGATCCAGTCTTGAGCCTCTTGGACTGACGTAAAGTTCCGATTATTGGCATAATGAGACCAATATTTGACGGTATCAGGGGTTATTACGATAGGTTCCATGTCAGACTAATTACAAGAGTTTGTATAATCTCCCTTTAAAGGAGATATAACTGATTATGGCGAAAGATAAGTTTGGTAATGGACAAGATACTTGTAAGGTTTGCGGACAGAAACTTCAGGACGTAAAAGCCGTTAAAATCGTTCTAAAACATACTACCGGGACCGATCTTTTCAGCATCCTTTATTATGCTCCTCTTTGCGATAAACATAGAGGGGAAGGAACGTTAGATGTCGATATTGGCTGGGACCCAACAGTCTTCGGTATTGACAAAATGAAGGACGATACCCCCTAATGGCATTATTTCTTCCGGGCTTTACTTATCCTCGCGAAATTTGCTCTCTTTGCGATGCCCCGTCAAGATTTTTAGCTATTCTTCGAATAAGAATTACAGACCCGCTGACCAGCAAAATGATTGCTACAGAGGTTGATCTCTATGTTTGCGAGCAGCATTCCATTGAAATGGATATAGAGATTCATAAAACTCTTAAAGACAGCAGCAAGAAAATTATAATCGTATGATAGGCTTAATGGATATAGTCGTTGCTTTGGTAGTCGTTTCCGTAGTCGTAATGGCTACCTTATTTCCCATCGTCATAATAGTTCTTGGATGTCTGTTCTCAGGTAAATCAAAAGACAAATCGACAACGCCTCCCAACAAAGATATCTGGGGAGCAAGCAGAGAGTTGCCGCCGCGATCTCCGAATAAAAATATTTTGGGTTGACATACCGCACTGAATTGATAGTATTGAATTTGGAGGAATGAATGGCTGACGAAATTACCCCGGACGTAATTGCAAGAGAAAAGGCGCTCTGGAACGATGTCGTCAAGCGACTCGATTTTCTAACCGAAATGGCCATAGCTAAGACTGACAAGGTAATGGTCAAGGACGCAGGCAACAAGCTCGTCTCGGCAATGACTAAACATCGCTCGCTATTCAAGCAGCGGATGCTGCTTGAATTTACCGGAACTAAAGCATGAAATCGATTGGCCCGGCGCAATACGCAGGGCCTTTTTGTTGATCTGGGAATTTTATGCGTCGGCGGGGATGTCGAGGTTGATGCCGAAATGCTTCGCGATCTGCTGGACGACTTTGAACTTGTTATGTTCGCCCAGAATGACGCTCTGGATGCCTTTCTCCTTGGCAAAGTCAGTATAGAACTTGAAACCTGCATGCCATTTAGGAACCGCGAGCAGCATGTCGATTCCAGAAGCCTTGATCGAAACGATCAGATCATCGTTCCTGCGGCCGTCATGCCATGCCAACCGCTTCAGGCAGAGCATGTCTTCGAGAAATGGCGTCAGACCGCCCTTGTCGGGCAGGCCGGCGACGAGCGCAACGCGCATCCCTTGAGTTATTTTGAGCAGGCCGGAGGCTTCAATGGCCTTGCGGAATTCTGGAGAGACTGAAACAGGCTTGGAAACAGGCTTGGGAACTTCTTTTTTCTGAACTGGCGCTGCGGGCTTGACTTGAACGACTGGTTGAATGACTGGAGGCTCAACTCGCGGAGCCGGCAACGGATCAGCGGCCTTAACGACGCCGAATTGCGGCGCTGCGGGCTTGGCTGGTTCCGATCCTCGGCTGAAGTATTTTGACATTTGCCTTTTAACATCGGCAGCGTATTCAGACCATGTATTAAAATCTTTCGGCCGTTTTTCGGGAGAGAAAGCGTCGATATACCAAGTCCCGAACTGCTTAGCTTGCGTCTGCAACGTTCCGCGCGCAAGATAGAGGATATCGCCCTCAGCAGAATTGATCCCATGGAATTCCGGTTCTGCTCGGTAGACCCGAATCTGCGCAGCCAGATCTTCAATGAAGTAGGTTCTGGCGTCTTTGTCGTTCGGGTATGCCGTCAGCTTGACATTGCATCTGCCGACTTCAGTAAAAATGCGTTGAATGTCGGGCCTACAGGCTGTCAGCTTACGAGAGATGTTGGTTTGAAGCGGTTTCTGATTTCCGGCTTCCGGTTTTTCAAGCTGTTTGCGATGAAGGGCGAGATCTTTTTGAGCGAGAGTACTCGATAATTGATCGCGGAGAGTACTGATCCGGAGACTCATACTTGCTTTTTCTTGAGCGAGGGAATCCAGATCGGACTTGGACTTGGCGAGCTTTTTCTTGACGTCTTCGACGATAGCTTCGCAATCTGTAATCAAGGCGACGGCGTCTTCAAGGATGTCCCGATTCTGCCGCAATTCTGCGAGCGTTCCAGTCGCATCTTCAAGTTCGAGGTTCAGGGCTTTGACTTGAGAGAGCGCGGCATGTTCCCTGCTTCCGAACATTTTCATCTCAGCTTCAAGATCCAAAATCTGGTCCTTGACCGCTTCTGTCTCTTTCATACTTTCGCGTTCTTTGCCTTTTGCAAGACTGGCCTTAATGGCGTCCAACGAACGCTTGGCCGGAACTGCCAGCGCGGTAACTGCGGGAGCAGAAACCATGCTTCCTCCTATGAAAAATAGAGTAAAACTGTAACTACTCAGATAAGCCCAATGCCAATCTGACTGAACACAGAATACTTGATTCCGAGAATTTGTCAATGCCAATTTAAAAAGTCCACGTAATTTTTCATAGGAGAAATCAAATTTTTTTGGGAAAGTTAAAGGGACCGGCTTGCATTCAACTATAATCTATGTTAGAGTCAGAACAGTTCGCCGATATCCGGCTGAACATAAAAAGAAGAAAGAGTCATGCCTTCAACAACGACCTTTACCTCAACCTTCAGAACTATGCGAACCGTCAGGATGACGGTTGATGTCGTATTCTGTCTGGGTTGCGGTCGTCGTTTTACCGATAGAACCAGGAGGCTGGACCCTTAAGACTCTCATCATACCGAGAATAAGTCTAAGGGCCAGCTAAAAAAAGCTGGCCCTTTTTGTTTGTGAAACCCAAGAGATAGTAGTTCAACTCTACTTTCAGTCGCCAAAATAATGCTTGGATAGCTCAGAGGTAGAGCGCCTGCCTGAAGAGCAGGGCGTCGCTGGTTCGATTCCGGCTCCAAGCGCCAGATGGTCGGAGGTAAGACAAAGTAATACGGGGTCGTAGCATAGCGGCTAATGCGCTTGACTGTCGATCAAGATATCGCGGGTTCGAATCCCGTCGATCCCGCCAAATTAAATAGTTCGGCCTATGGTCTAATGGCGATGATGCTGCGTTGTCTGCGCAGAGGTAGGAGTTCGATTCTCCTTGGGGCTGACCAAAATTAAATATGCGGATGTATCTCAATGGTAGATTGCGACATTGCCAATGTCGAGACGCGGGTTCGATTCCCGCCATTCGCTCCAAATGAAGTAGTCGGATCTTTGACAACTGAATAGCGGAAGTAAAAAGACGCCGATGCTCCCGGAGGAGTAGCTCGCCTGCAAAGCGAGAAGGCTGGGTTCGACTCCCAGCGGCGTCTCCAAATTAATGGCGCTTTGGCCGAATTGGCTAGGCATCTGATTGCAGATTAGAACTATCGGGGTTCGAGTCCCTGAAGCGCCTCCAAAATTAATTGAGTTAAATATTGCATCGAGTGCGGTAATCCAGTATATAGACATCTGTAGAAGTCATGTAGTCCTGTCGCGCTAAATGGACAAGCTATCTCATTCCTAAGGAGAGGATCTGGGTTCGACTCCCAGCGGGACTACCAACCGGATTCATTATGAAACTAGAGAGACCAATAGGGGATCTTGACCCATGCTAGATACGAGATGACAGCCGAACCTCGTCTCAGTCAAGCAATAGCTAAAAAATAATATGCTCCTGTCGTTCAATCGGAAGGATGATGCTCTTCTAAAGCGTAGATCAGGGTTCGAGTCCCTGCGGGAGTACCAAAATGAATCAAAGCAGTTGATGATAGCTTAAACATTTGTATAATGAGTTCATGGCCCCGTCGTTCATCGGATAGGACATCTGTCTTCGAAACAGAAAAGCTAGGTTCGACTCCTAGCGGGGTCGCCAAATGGGCAAGATCCTCGATACCGGCTTCTAGGTAAATTGTTGTAAGGAGAGTGCCGATGCAAAAATGTCCTGTATGCGGAACTTCTGGAGCCTATATCGGGTTTAGTTCAATTGAATGTCCAAATGAGAAATGCGAACATTTCAAGCTTGAAGAAAAGCGGGCCTGCGGATGTTGCGGAAGTTTTGAACATTCAGTAGACAGTTGCCAAAATACATTGTCAGAAGAATACGATGACTCAGGCGGCAATGGCCCGCCCTCAAAGTATTCAGCAGGTTGCGGATGCGGAGATGGCAGTTGCTCGATTTGTAATCCAGACTATGCTGCATAGTACTTGAGGATTTGTCCCGGGTGAGAGCCAAAGGTTCAAAGATTCGGGAGTCTACGAAGTAGACAGTCAAATCCTGATCTTCCCGTTCATCAAGTATACGCAAGGTGCCTCGAATGTTCCTGATGCTCAGGAAATTTACGTCACCATACTCGGGCGCAAACATGGTACATGCTTGATGAGCTTGAACAGAAATTAATGGGCGCGTAACTCAGCGGTTAGAGTACTAGCTTTACAAGCTGGGAGTCGGGGGTTCGAATCCCTCCGCGCCTACCAAAGTGGAATAGAGTTCTGCAATGAAAAGCGATTATACTTACAAGTGGCTGGGTAGTTCATCTTGCAGCCATTGACATTTATCTTTGGCGGCTTGTTCCTGATCTCGATGATCGCAGCGATTAAGAATCGCAATACGGGCATGTAAATGCCATCGCAATAAAACCGCCGGCCAGCGCGTAGACTATTGGTTGGAAGAATTATGACGAACATTTTCTTGATTAGAGCGACAACGGGTAGTTGGGACGACGAAGACAACTGGACCGTTTGTTGGTTCGAAGAGATGGCCCAAGCAAAAGAGTATTTAGAGGCGGTTCAGAAACGGGCGGATAAAATTCGCGCTGGATACTGGAACGATGCTGCTAATGAAAACAAATTAGATTCGCGCTTTACTATCGATCCCACGACCGGAACAAAGTATTCAATCGTACAGGTTGAAAAGGGCGATCTAGGTAAAATGTTGTAAGGGGCCATAGGAGAGTGCCTAATGCCAAAATGTCCTGTATGCGGAACTTCTGGAGCCTATATCGGGTTTAGTTCAATTGAATGTCCAAATGAGAAATGCGAACATTTCAAGCTTGAAGAAAAGCGGGCCTGCGGATGTTGCGGAAGTTTTGAACATTCAGTAGACAGTTGCCCAAATACATTGTCAGAAGAATACGATGACTCAGGTGGCAATGGCCCGCCCTCAAAGTATTCAGCAGGTTGCGGATGCGGAGATGGCAGTTGCTCGATTTGTAATCCAGTAAGCATTCATCCGGGATTTAGTTCAGAGCCGCCAGATTGGTACGGAGATTAATACTACGAGAGGGAAGCGGAATGATTCTCTTGTCGGCTGAAATATCGTACGACCCTTGAGATCGGCGTCGAGCTTCATCACCAGCATCTGATAGCGGCGAGGCGGTTCATCAAACTTCTTAGGAAGATTAGTGGAAAAGAAAACCGCTTCGTCAGAGACACTAACCATTGCATCAGCAAACAGATAATTGCTCTTCCGTTTGATACTTTTGTTTTGGAGAAGTTGAACATCAAGAAGGAAAAGAAGTTGCGCTGCGATAGCTCAGATGGTAGAGCACGTCCTTGGTAAGGACGAGGTCTCGGGTTCGATCCCCGATCGCAGCTCTATTTTTTAGAAAAGCGCTGTACGAGAAGCCAGGACGGAAGTTCAACAGCATTTGGTCTTGGTTCCAACTTGAAACTTTCTTGAAGTACAAAGCTGCCTTGGCTGGTAAATCCGTTGAATACGTTGACGCACATTGGGATCGTCAAATTTCCGAATGGTAGTCGGAACCCACACTGTTTGCAGAGGAAGTTGATACCTTGTCTGTTTGCCCGTTCAATATGTCCACAGGAACACTTCTGAGAAGTATACCGTTGTCATTGAAATAATTATACCGGACGGGGAGGACATGGAGTTCTCAAAGCTCTCATAAGGCTTGAAAACGGGTTCGATTCCCGGCGTCCGGACTCCTTATTGAGTCTCTTAGGGATTTGCCAATTTGTCGATAAAAACCTTGACGTTACTGTCTTGAATTTCGATTGTTAATTTAGCGCCCATTTTTATCCTCCCTGGATTTAAATCCAGTATAATTATACTGGAGGATTTTTATGCCCAAAATTTTGCTTGTCGGCGCGGGAAAGATTGGTAGCGCCATTGCTAAAATGCTTTGTTTTGCCGCGCGGGATTACAATGACGAGCAGGAGTATGACGTTACTGTTGCGGATTTCAATCCGGAAGCATTAGACAGACTTGATCTTCCGGTTAAGAAGTTTCAACTCCTCCCCGATACATCTAATCTTGAAGAGGCGATCAAGGGCAATCAAGCGGTTCTATCGGCCTGTTCATTCAGCGCCAATAAAGAGATTGCAAGCATTTGCTTTCAGCTTGGCCCCAGCTACTTCGATTTGACTGAAGACGTCTCAACGACGAACTTCATCAAGAAGATCGCAGCCGGCGCAAGGGATGGTCAGATTTTCATGCCGCAATGCGGACTGGCTCCGGGCTTCATTGGGATCTCGGCATATAATCTAACCAAAGAATTCGATAAGATCGATACGATCAAGATGCGCGTTGGCGCTCTGCCAAGGTATCCGTCCAATACCATGAAGTATAATTTAACTTGGTCTACGGACGGTCTCATTAATGAGTATTGCAACTTTTGCGAATGCATCTACGACGGCCAGATCGTCAGCCTGCCGGCGCTTGAAGGGCTGGAACAATTCTCTGTCGATGGCGTTGACTACGAAGCTTTCAATACATCAGGCGGACTTGGAACTCTTTGCGAGACATTAAAGGGCAAGGTCCGACATATGGACTATAAGACCGCGCGATATCCCGGCCATCGCGACTTGATGGACTTTCTCATCAATGGTCTGCGTTTTAATGACAGCCGCAAACAGCTTAAAGAGATTTTTGATACTGTTATTCCATTGACCAAACAAGACGTCATTTTGATCTTTAGTAGCGTAACGGGTTGGCAAGATGGCCGGCTGACGCAGGTCTCAGACGTCAGAAAGATATACAGCAAGGAAATGTTCGGGGAACATTGGAGCGGAATTCAGATTACGACTGCGGCTGGGATCTGCGCTTCAGTAGATTTACATTTTGAAGGAAAGTTGCCGAAGTCAGGATTTGTTCGGCAAGAGGATGTTAATTTTAAGGATTACATAGAAAATCGCTTTGGGCAATTCTATGAGCGATAATGCATCATCCGTTTGGAGAAACAATGAAAGAAAAAAATTCGAACGTATCAGTACAAATAGGACCCGGCTTTTGCGGTCTATTGGCGATTCTATTTATTGGTTTGAAGTTGACTGACCATATCGCTTGGTCTTGGCTATGGGTTCTGTCGCCGCTTTGGATTCCATTTGCCATAGCGATGGCTATTATAGGAGCCTGCTTTGCGGTCGCGATGATTATGGCATTAAAGATCACTTAAAATCCTTCGCCGCTTTTCCTTATCCCATTTCAGCGCGAATGGGTCGTGCGGGTAAAAATCAGTTCGAAATCGACGACCTTTTTAAGCTCGCGGAGCTGAACACGCGCGTGTTCCGGCATCTCCGGGTCTGAGAGGCATTGGTTAATCACAAACTCAGCTTCGGCAAACATCCTGGCCTTGGACAAAAGCGAGGCGTAGCTGACGGACAAGATGCCGCGGGTTCGAAGCGCGTTCTTTTCTATACCCTCAAGCGCGAGCTTCTCCAGCGCGGCGGCCTTTGCATATAGGTCGATGGCTAATTGCGAGCGTAATGCAGCCTCGCTGGAGTATTTCTGCGCCTCGGTGTGTGGGTCTTTTGTCATTGTCTTCTCCAACTTGCTTCTCGACATCTGCGTAGATAGCTTCAGCGGCGGTCATCGAGGAGGAATGTAGCTCATTCAGAAAAGTTGTCAACGTAAATTCACTGGATTTGCCCGATTTTTCTGCTACAGTATGGACATGATTATCAAAGAACTGAAGTGGATAAAAAATCAGGCTTTGAACTGTTTGAGCCTGGGGACCGCTATCTGGTGATGGTTCCTGTTCGCAGCGAAAAAGACCAAATGATTTTCCCAGAATTCGCGGTCGTGACAGTCGGCTGCGAAGGTGGAAGCCTGAGCCTCCTCCTCGATGGTGAGCCATGGGTCAATGAAAGATTTTTTAAAAATTCTGAAGGAATATCCTTGCTATTCGTTATAATATAAAGTAGATTCAAAACATGCGGGCCGAATGCCTCGCGGGTTTACATCGAAAAAGCAGACTCGCTAAACTTTTGTCGGCCCTAAAAATTCAAGAATGGAAGTCTAAGTCATGATGTTCAACGTTTCAACGATCTCATATCTATCCGCCGCCTTAGCGGCATCGTTGCATCATGCCGCCATCTCATCCAGCCTGCTCGGAGGATGCTACGGCCCTTAGACTTGAGATCAAGAAGTAAGAGATCGCAGTCTGAGGGCCAACGAAAGTTGGCCCTCATCGTTTGGTAAAGAATTTAAGAGTTTCGCAGAGGTTCCCGGAATTAGGCTGCGCGCATCAGTACAACAGCGAACCGCTAAAACGGTCCAAGGCCCCGGTCAAATCGCTAAGGGATTAAACAAGATGCCCGCCTGTCATCTTGGCCTAAATTAGTAATACGTTGTCATACCGTCCGCATGCCCAAGAAGCATGTTGGACAAGAAGGAGACCTTGGATTCATGGCGCGGTAGAATGCAATTCATAAGGCGACAACACGGGTAGCGAAAACCAAGCGACCCGAAGTTGTCGTTCTACCAAAATTATAGATGGCTCCGTAGCCCAATTGGCAGCGGCGCTTGCCTTAGGAGCAAGAGGTTGAGAGTTCGAATCTCTCCGGGGCTACCAAAATGTAGTTGGTCTTTGACAATTGAAGAGCGGATTTACTCCATGGATCTATTCCCAATTGGTCCATGGAAATTATGGAAGGTTAATCCAACAGGCGTTGGACATTCTTTGCTAAAGAATTGGAGCCGGTTAAAACGCGGCTTAAGGATCATGTCCTTAGCCTTCCGCCAAATATGGAAGATAAACTAGACAGGCGAGCTAGGACTGCTTGGAAAGCATTTCGGGCCGGCTTAAACCGGCCTGAGGATCATGCCCTCTATCTTCCGCCAAATAAAAATGGAAGATAGCGAGCATGGTGCTCAACTTGCCTTGAAAACAAGCGCGCTCCGAAAGGGGTTCGGTTCGATTCCGATGTCTTCCGCCAAATTACATATGGTAGCTATAGCTCAATTGGTTAGAGCGTTGCACTGTGCGAAGGTTGCCGGTTCGAATCCGGTTAGTTACCCATTTTTGAAGGGGATGCGGTTTTCTGCTCCCAACAGAGATAAAATGAACTACCCAGCCGCTAAAGACGGCTGGGTTTCCGATAACGGACTCCCATCGCCTTTTGAACAGCCAGATTTCCGAGCCAATCGGCTGCCTACTAC
>Ga0163152_10003290_pt1 | contig 21262 bp, 14 predicted proteins | sample OliLakLV19MP8IB2_FD_148635 | JGI IMG/M metagenome (GOLD analysis project Ga0163152, IMG submission 148635) | Freshwater microbial mat bacterial communities from Lake Vanda, McMurdo Dry Valleys, Antarctica - Oligotrophic Lake LV.19.MP8.IB-2 | ecosystem: Environmental > Aquatic > Freshwater >...
GCGGTACGCTCCAAACCAGCGTCACCAACGGGGCCGAGGCCAAATCGTCTGCGCGGAAGCGATGCGGGCCCGCACCACGATGTATCCATTGCCACAATGGCCGCCCAAGCCCTAGCGCAGCCAGGCCGATCGCGAACACGCTGGCGAGCGAGTGGGTGTTTTCGAGCAGACTGGCAAGCACGTCGCCCACGTCGCCCCCCTGAAAGCCGATTCTAGCGATCACTGCCGGCGAACGCGTCCTAATCGATCAATAGCACGGTCCACGCCGTTGCTGCGACGATTGCCATCCACACGACGAGCAACCAGCACTTCCAAGCGGCCGGCCTCGCGGGGGACGCTTCATCTGGCGGGGCCAATAGCGCCTCGGCAACGGCGCGTCGAGCCGACAAGAGCGGTTCGTCGTTCTGTTCGCGCGGCGTCGGTCGCAAGAAAGCGATCACGGTTGATCCTTCTTACGTCGCCAGGTGCGGTCCATCCAATCGCGCCACGAGCGCACGCTGCTCCCCTCAGTGGTCCGCGCGCTGCGCGTTCGGGGAGGCCGCGCCGAACGCAATGTCTGCGGTCGATCGACGCGCAGGGCCGTGGGCAGCGCCCGCGGACGTCGGCCCTGAAACGCCAACGCCGAGACAACGAGCGACACGTGAGGTTCGTCGAGTGGAACTTGCGCTACATGCTCGCCGCGCCAGTATTCGCCGGCCAGGCGATAGCCCACAGGGCGGTTCTCCACGTGTACTTCGTACCGGTCGTCGGCCTGCACCACGCGGATCTTCACAGCGCCGCGGGCCCGCCACCAGCGATTGAAATCGTCCAGACCCACGCGCCACAGCGCACCGAAGTCGCCACAAATCTCCAGAATGGCGCGGAGAAAGTGCGGATATCTGCCCAGTCGGCCGAGCACTTGCCCTGCGAGGAAGATCGGCTCCCCTGCCTGATACTTGGCCTGCACGACCGCGCGAAAGTGTTCACCGGCTCGGGCGACAATCTCTTCGGTCACGCGTTGCTCGAGATGCGCCACGCGCCCCTCGGCGCGATCCCAGGCGCGGTCGGCCAATCGTTCGCGGCGCAACAGCGAGGATTCACTCGGCGCGGCCCGCGACAGCGTATCGAACACCAACCCGCTCCATGAATCACTGCCGCCGGCCAGGTCGGCGCCGTGCCGGACGGCCGCTTCAAGAAACGACCCGAGCGATAGCGGATGAACCGGCATATACAGTACGCGGCTTCCGTCGAGCAAAAAGGGGAGCTCGTCGTAAGCCATGCCGAAGCCCGAGACGTGCGAAACGTCGAGCGTCTCTAGCGCGGTCAACAAGCCGCGGTTGGTGCGCCCGCCCGCCGCGGCGAAGCCCTGCGGCTCGATGCCGGCGCGGCGCAGCGCCTCGATGCCGCGGCGCACGTTGCGGAGGTTTTCTTCCGGGTCTTTGTACAGGTGCGGCAAGTAGCCAGTGCTACCGACGTCCAGGCCGCGCAATCGTGCCAAGGCATCGGGTTGATCGGCCAGCGCCACGCCACCGACAAAATGGCTCGTCGCCGCTTCGTGTCCGGCCAGGGCCCCGAGCACCGCCGCAAAATCGCTGGCGTCGTAGCCGTGATGATCGATGCGAAAATTGAACGCCGTGCGATACGGAAAGGGGACCGCGCCCACTCGAAACCAAATGCCGCCGCGCTGTTCCAGCAGATCGCGCAAGCGCGTCATCAAACGGCGCCGCACTTCGCGCTTGTCAACGCACGAGACATCTTCGGCCAGGTCACGGCCCGCGATCGTCCAGCGCAACTGCGCGCTGCGTTCGTCGAGCAGGTCTTCGAAGGGGTCGCTCGGCTCACCGCGCCGGAGCAGATCGACGTCGATGGCTGTCTGGCCGGCAGCCAGATTGCGGCACGCGCCTTGCCGCGAATCAAACAGCACGAAGCGACCCGTCGATCCTTTCGCACGTCGATCGACGAACGGCACGCCTTCTTGGGCCAGCGCGTGCCGCAACCCCGCGGGCACGCGATCCAAAACAAGCGGCAATAAAATCGGGCGAGCGTCCACTGTGCTCATCCTTGAGCTGCGCTTCACCATACCCCGAGCGCGCGCCAGAGCCCCGTTGTCCCAAATGTACACTCGACTCCGATCGTGCGATCGATCGGTGGCCACTGCCGGCGACACTTAAGGGGGGAGTCACCGTAAGAGAATCGGCCCAATGGGTCAAGACGACGTACCGACGCCGATCGTTCGCGGTATTGGGCGAAGTTCGCGTATCAGGTCGGCCAAACGTGGCAGATGGGCGTGCGGCCTGGGCCAAGGGCCCGGCGCGTTCCCCGGCCCAATCATTAGTGTCGACAATCCGCAGGCCGCGGCGCCTGCCAGGTCGCCAGCACGACAACCGACAAACAGCAAGCGCTCGGCCGCGAGGTCTAGTCGCTGTTGGATCGCGCGAAATGCTAGCACGTCGGGCTTGATGCGTCCCAGCTCGATCGAGCACAGCACCACTTCAAATGAACCGTCGAGATGGTAGCGGGCCAATCGAGCGCCAAGTTCGTCCGGCGGACTGGTCGAGTCGCACGTCAGGGCCAGCCGAAAACCCGCCGCACGCAAGCGCGCCAGGGTAGCCGACACGCCCGGAAGGGGATGTACTTCGAGTTCCAACTCACGGCGGCGGACGATCGCGGCCGCCGTCAATTCGTCGATCTGGCAGCGGGCATAGCCACTCGCGGCCAGGCATGCTTCAAACGCCTCGGCCAACTCGCGACGCCCCGTCTGCACTGCCGGGAGGTACTCGGCCTGCCAGAGCCGCTCGAAGCGATCCCCAGGGCACGTCGGGTTCAGCCGTGCCAGCAGCGCCAGCAGCCAACGCCACCACAAGGTCGAGTCGTAGAGCACACCCGCCGGTTCAAATACGATCGCCTCGATTCCGATGAGCAAGTCGCGCGTCGCGGTGATCGTCGGCTCACGCCCCACCGCCGGCTCTTTATGCTCGCCCACATCGGGCGCCAGCACCGGGCCAACGGTCGTCCGCGGCATGGAGGTCGTTTCTCGGTTCGCAACGACAGAGTCGACGAGAGGGGCCATCGGCAGCGTCCTCGGCATCAAGCGACGTACGGGGTTTCGGTCGATTGCATCGGCAGATAGTTCAACCGCGCCATTCGGGCTCGCAAACGAGGCTGTTGCTGCAACAGGCCGACCAGGCGTTGCCATTCGAGCGTGTCGTGGCCGAGCGCGTCGAAGATCTGCTCGGCATGCTCCCAGTCTTCTTCGACGTCGAGCGTCAGGCGGACGTCGTGCTGATCGAGCCCTTCGGGTAGCGCCAGCAAGCGCGTGTGACACCACTCGGCGTGCTGGCTTAGATAGCGACCGGGGTGCTGTCGGTCACGCGGCCGCGATGCTGCGCCGGCCGCGCGGGCCAGCGCCGTGGCGCGAAACCATTCCGCGATCGGGGCCGCCGCTGGAGCCGGCCGTGTGCCGCCGCCCGGCGAACGATAACGCAAACAGTCGCAGTCGAGAGCCAGTTCGGCCTCGGTGACCAGCCGGTCGACAAGTGCCGGATCGAGAAACGGGTTGCCGGCGTCGAGCGATACCACGCCATCGGCCCGATAAGCGGCCGCCGCGTCGCTGAACCGGCCGAGCCAATCGCACGAATCGGCCGCTTCGAGCGGCACGTCGCGCGGCACGAACTCGCGCAATTCGCCGGCCGCCGCCGCGTCGGTCATTACCATGATCGTGTCGAGCCGCGCGGCATCTGTCGCCCTGCGGACCACCCATTCCAACAGCGTGTGCCCGGCCAGTCGGCGCGAGAGTTTCTGCCGCGTGGCGCCATCGCTCCAACGCGCCACGATTATCCCGAGAGTATTCAAGCATCTAGTTCGGGCATGCATGCGTCGATCCCTCGCAGCGGTTGCTAAGCGAAACTATTCCGTACTTCGGTGTCGAGAATGTGATGTCGGCGCGAGGCCACTTCCTGTGAACAAAGACTCTACGACGTACGATCAGGTCGATAAGCCTGTCGATCTGTGGGTTGCCGATGGCTTGGCGGGGCCGCGGAGTCTAGTGGCTTTACTCAAGATGGGTCAAGACGAAGAGCGAGTGACAAGCGCGACGGCTTGTGTGTGATGGCAAGTTTTCGACCGCTGGCAACCCGTTACTGGAGCAATTCTCGTCTTGGCCACGCCGCGGGGTGGCGATAGACTGCTCGGCCGCGAAATGCTGGCATGCACCGGCAGGGAGGCCGATTCATGGACAAGCTGCTATTGGTCGGAGCCGATTCCATGTTGGGGGCCAACCTGGCCCTCGCGCTCGAGGATCGCTTCGACTGCACGGGACTGGCAAAGAAACTGCCCGACTTCGCGGGCTGTCGCCAGACGATCGTTGGCGACGCCCTCGATACAGCATTGGTCGAGAGTCTGGTGGCCGATGAGCATCCCGACTGGGTGATCTACATCAGCCCGACGTCGCATTCCAGTTGGGAAGCTGCTGCTGACGAGCGGCCGGCCAGCACCACGCACGTCGCACAGCGATTGGCCGCGACCACCGCCGAGTGCGGCGCAGCGCTCACAGTGGTCAGCAGCGACGCTGTGTTCACTGGTCCTCGGCTGTTCCACGAAGAAACGTCGCGCGCTCCAGCCGATACGCCCTTCGCCCGCGAAGTCCGCGCGGTCGAAGACGCGCTGGCCGGCAGCACGCATGCGCTTGTCGTGCGCACCCACGCCTATGGGTGGAGTGCGAACAACGACACCACGAGCCTGGCCGAGACACTCGCCGAGCAGTTGGCGGCCGGCCGACCCGTCGCGATCGATGGTGTGCGCTATGCCACGCCGATTCTGGCTACCGACCTGGCCGAGTTGCTTGCCGTCGCCTACGAGAAGGAACTGCGCGGTCTCTACCACATCACCGGCGCGGAGCGGACGAATCTCGCGCGCTTCGTCGGCGAGTTGCGCGGTGCGCTTGACCTGCGGTTGACTGCGCCGGCGGAATGCGAAAACTTCGAAACAGCGATGCCGCTCAATCGTCCCATTGCCGAGACATCGCTCAACACGCGCCGCGCGCGGCGCGATCTCGGGTTGCCGATGCCACTGCTGCGCGAAGGGCTCGAACGCCTGGCCGCCCAGCACGAAAACGGTTTCCGCGCACGCTTGCGTGGCGAATCGTCGCCGCATTCCAAGCGCACTCGCGCCGCGTAGCAGGTGTACTGAAGGGCAGTGGAGCGCGCGAACTGTGTGCCACTGCTTGGCAGTCGGCCACAAGCGCCTTGTCACTTAGGCAGGTTGACGCCGACAACCAAGCAGTGCCGCGTCCCTCGCCGAGAAGCTCAGCACTGCTTGCCAACGCTTCGAACTGGAACGTCAGCACGCATTCCGGTAGGCAAGCAGTGGCACACCGGCACTTTGCCACCCGACGTCACTCGGTTCTCTAGCCGGGCGTCTACCCACCGCTCACGTGTGGCGGCGCCAGGTACGGACCACCACCCGCACCACCTGGCGCTTGGGGGCTACTTTGGCAGCCAGCGACCGTGCAGGTTAATCCGATCAGCGAAAGCAGGAGAACAATTCGTCGCATTGCTTGGGTGCCTCTGCTAGGGGTGATGAGGAGGCAGAAGGCGCAACTCGCCAAGCAAACATACACCACTCTAAGAGGCGGTCAAATCGAACTCCGCGGCCAATCGGCGAGTCGATCTACTTGGTTCGGCAATCGGCCAGTTACGACCGCGCCGCGTGGCGATATAATGACGCTTTCAACCGTGACTGTCTCAGATTCCGCTCGCCAGGTGTCCGATGAAGCTCGGTTTCGTTACTGCCATCTTGCCCGAACTTTCGCTCGACGAGTTGCTGGCCTTTGCCCGCGCCGAAGACTACGACAATATCGAGGTAATGTGCTGGCCCGTCGGCCCGGCTGAGCGGCGTTTTGCCGGAGTCACCCACATCGACGTGGTCGGCTTCACGCAGGCGAAGGCCGACGACGTCAACGCGCTCTGCCAGAAACATGGTGTCGGCATCTCGGCGCTCGGCTACTACCCTAATCCCCTGTCGGGCGATGCGGCCGAGTCGTCGCAGGCCATCGCGCACCTCGATAAGGTGATCGATGCGGCCAAACTGCTGGGGCTCGACGTCGTGAACACGTTCATCGGCAACGACCATACGCGCCCCTTCAGCGACAACTTCGGCCGCTTCCGCGAGGTCTGGCCCGCCATCATCCGCCATGCCGAGGAGCGGGGCGTGCGGATCGCCATCGAAAACTGCCCGATGTACTTCGGCAAGCACGAATGGCCCGGCGGCAAGAACCTCGCCCGCTCGCCCGAAATCTGGCGGCAGATGTTCGCGGCGATTCCGTCGAAGCACTTCGGGCTGAACTTCGATCCCTCGCACTTCATCCTGCAGATGATGGACTATGTGAAGCCGATGTACGAGTTCGCCCCCAGGCTTTTTCACACGCACGCGAAAGACTTGCGAATCGACCGCGACAAGCTCAACCAGCAGGGTGTTTTTTCCATTGGCTGGGAAGTTCCGAAGATCCCCGGCCTGGGCGATGTGAACTGGGCCGCCTGGATCGGCGCCTTGGGTGACGTCGGCTACCGCGGCACCATTTCGGTCGAAGTGGAAGACGACGCCTTCCGCCACGATCTCGAAGGGCGCAAGCGCTCACTGCGCATCTCGCACCATGTGTTGCGGCCACTGATCGGATGAGCGCCCCCCGAGTGATTTCCCTGCGCGGCGTCGAGGTGCACAACCTGCGCAAGATCGATCTCGACCTGCCGCATCGGCAGTTGATCGTGCTTTGCGGCGTCAGCGGCAGCGGCAAAAGCAGTCTGGCCTTCGACACGCTCTATGCCGAAGGGCAGCGGCGCTATATCGAGACCTTTTCCGCCTACACGCGGCAGTTTCTCGAACGGCTCGAAAAGCCCAATGCCGAACGGATCGACGGCCTGCCGCCGGCCATCGCCGTGGGGCGGCAAACGCCCAGCCGGTCGAGCCGCGCCACGGTCGGCACCGCCACCGAAACGGCCGACTACTTGCGGCTGCTCTACGCCAAAATCGGGCAAGTCATCTGCCAGTCGTGCGGTCAGCCGGTCGAACGCGAGTCGCCGCAATCGGCCGCCGATCTGCTGGCAACTTTGCCCGCTGGCACGAGGTTCATGATCTCGTTTACAGCGACGTCCGACTCAACTGTCCCAACCGACCCCTTAGTTCCTAGCGAAAGTGCATCGACCCCCGCGCAACAAGCAGAGGTTTTGCGCGAAGAGGGTTTCAGCCGGGTGATTTTTAACGACCGCACTCTGACGCTCGAGGACTACGCGAAGCTCGACGAGTCGCCGGCTCAGCACTCACAACGGACACCGCTTTTCGTCGTCGTCGATCGACTCGCGGCCGGCTCCACCACGCGCGAGCGGCTCGTCGATTCACTCGAAATTTGCTTTGCTAAGGGCGATGGCGCGGCTCACATCTGGATTGAGCCGCCGGCCGCGGCGGCGGAACACACGGCTGCCGACTCCGTGGAATCGACAAGGACCGCCAGTTCGCTCCCGCCGGGCGATGTCGTCTCGCTCGACGGACGCCCATGGAATCGCCTCACCCTCAGCACGCGGCTGCGCTGCGAACGCTGCGGGATCGACTACCCCGATCCCGAGCCGCGGCTCTTTAGTTTCAACAGCCCGCTGGGGGCGTGCCCCGATTGCGAGGGCTTCGGCAATGTGATGGACATCGATCTCGACCTGGTCGTGCCCGACAATCAGAAAACGCTGTCCGAAGGGGCGGTCGCACCCTGGAACACCCCCGCCTACGCTCACGAGCTCGAAGAGCTGACGGCGCTCGCGCCCGACTACGCCCTGCCGCTCGACGTGCCGTTCGCCGAACTGTCGCCGGAACAGGTAGCGCTCGTGATCGAAGGGGTGCCCGAGCGCAACTTCGGCGGCCTGCGTGGTTTCTTCGCCTGGCTCCAGCGGCACAAGTACAAGATGCACCTGCGGGTGTACCTAAGCCGCTGGCGCAGTTATCGCGATTGCCCGGCCTGCGGCGGTGCGCGTCTACGCCCCGAGGCGCTGGCCACGCGCGTCGGCGGGCTGAATATCGCCGAATTCTGCCAATTGAAAGTTGGCGACGCGCTGGCCTTCGTACGCGAGTTGGAATTAACGTCCTTCCAGCGCGCCATCGCCCGCACCTCACTCGAACAGGTGCAGTCCCGGCTCGCATATCTCGAAGCAGTCGGCCTCGGCTACCTGACACTCGACCGTACGCTGCGCACCCTCAGCGGCGGCGAGCTACAGCGGGTGTCGCTCACGTCGGCGCTGGGGAGCAGTCTGGTCGGCGCGCTCTACGTGCTCGATGAACCTTCGGTCGGGCTGCACGCCGGCGACACGGCGCGCCTGCTCGGCGCGGTCAAGCGATTGCGTGAACGCGGCAACACCGTCGTCGTCGTCGAGCATGAAGAGGCCTTCTTGCGGGCGGCCGAGCAACTCGTCGAGATCGGACCAGGCGCTGGCGAGCGCGGTGGGCAAGTCATCTTTCAAGGTACGCCGGCCGAAATTCTCGTGGCCCCCAAGAGCATCACGGGCGATTACCTGGCTGGCCGCCGCTCAACGCGCGCTCCCCAGCGCCGCCGCCCAGCCAAAAGCGGCTTGATTCGCCTCACCGGCGCGCGCGGCAACAACCTGCAGAAGCTGACGGTCGAATTTCCGCTTGGATTGCTCTGCGTGGTGACCGGCGTCAGCGGGGCCGGCAAGAGCACGCTGGTCGAAGACACGCTTTACCCAGCGCTCTGCCGCCGCAAGCATAAAGAAGCCCCCAAGCCGCTCGACTATGACGACGTCTTCGGCGACGGACAGCTCGACGACATCACGATGGTCGATCAATCGTCGATCGGCCGCTCCGCCCGCTCGAACCCCGTGACCTACGTCAAAGCCTTCGACGAAATCCGTGCGGTCTTCGCCGACACGCTCGACGCCAAGGTACGCAACTACACGACCAGCTATTTCAGTTTTAATGCCGAGGCCGGGCAGTGCGCCGCCTGCCAGGGGGCCGGGCAGATCGAGTTCGACATGCAATTCCTCGCCGATGCTTACATGCGCTGCGGCCAGTGCCAGGGAACCCGCTATCGCCGCGAAATCCTCGATGTCCGCTACCGCGGCCGCAACATCGCCGAAGTGCTCGACATGACCGTCCGCGAGGCGTTCACGTTCTTCCGCGGCCACACCAAAGTGCAGGCCCGGCTAAAACGACTGATGTCGGTCGGGCTCGACTACGTGCGGCTCGGTCAGCCGGCCAACACGCTCAGCGGTGGTGAGTCGCAGCGATTGAAGCTCGCTGCGTACCTGGCCGCCGCCCGCCGCGGCCGCACGCTCTTCGTGCTCGACGAGCCGACCACCGGGCTGCACTTCGCCGATGTGGTGCAGTTGCTCGACTGTTTCGAAGCGCTCTTGGAAGTTGGCCATTCTCTCATCGTGGTCGAACACAACATGCAGATCCTCAAGGCGGCCGACTACATCATCGATTTAGGCCCTGGCGCTGCCGAAGAAGGGGGACGCGTGGTGGCCACAGGCACGCCCGAAGAAGTCGCGCAAACTGCCGGAAGTATCACGGGACGCTATTTGGCCGAAGCGCTCGCCCGCGACGCCGAGGAGCTGAGCGCATGATTGGCGCAGCGCCTCGATCTCTCGCACAGATTGCCGAAGATTGGCTCGATCGCGCGGCGGTGCGCGTCGTCGAGATGTCGGGCGTGGTTGCTCGTATAATTGTCGAGCTGCCGCCACTGGCCGAAGCAGATTCCCTGACTTCGGCGCATGTAGCGCTTCGGGGCACGATCGACGGCCCGCATTGCCAGTATGCCTCGACGCTGACGGCAACCATATCGCTTCGTGCTCCCATGGGGCATGCGTCCCCCCCCGGTGAGTCGCGGCGCGTATCTATCGAAGCGGCAGTGCCTGATCCTTGCTTCTGGACACCGCAACTGCCACATCGCTATCGATTGAAGCTCGAACTAACGTCCGGCAGCGACCTGCTCGCCCGCACCGAGCGCTGGCTGGGGCTGCGGCCCCTTACCGTCCGTGGGCGCAATCTGAACTTCGACGGCGCGAACTGGGTGCCGCGTGCGGCCGACCGCGCGCTTGTGCCGGGCACCGAACTATCGCAATGGCGCGAGGAAAGCCTGGCGATGATCGTCGCCTCGCCCGACGACGAGCTTTGTGAAATGGCGAGCCAGATCGGCGTGCTCCTCGTGGCCGAGCTGAACGGTTCGGCAAATCACATCATCGCCGAGCTGCAGCGACTCTCCCGCCACGCGGCGGTTGGCCTGGCGATTGTGACATCGACCGAGCCGCTCGACGCCAGCGTGCGCCACGCCGCCGGTGGGATAATCCTAATCCAGTGCATCGGCAACCCTTCGAGTGCCACGGGCTCCGCCAGTGCCTTCTCGATCAGTGCACCACCCTGGCGGCAAGCCTTGCTCGTCGACGCCAGCAATCCAACACTCGTCGAGCAAGTCGCCGCCGGATCGTCACTACCGGTTCTCGTCGAACGAACGACGGCGCGGTGTGCCACACTGGCGGCAGCCCGTCGTGCCTGTGATACGCTACAAGCCGACATGGCAGGGCACGGTAATTTCGCGGGGTACTTGATTCGCGCCGCAGCAGATTCAGCGCAACACTAGCCCGACGCGCAGCGAGGGAGAGTTCGCGCTTTTCCGTAAGATCACGCTCTCACACGCCGCAACGAACCCTTGCTGGGCTGCGGGCTAGTGTGGTCAACTCGAAGTGTACCGATCGCAAAAGGTCACCCGTGTCTGCACCTCTCCCCGACAACGCCGATCCGCTGGCCCGCTACTCGCGGCAAACGCTCTTCCCCTACATCGGTCGCGAGGGGCAACAGCGGCTCGCCGCCAGCCGGGCGCTCGTCGTCGGTTGCGGCGCGCTGGGGAGCGTGATCGCCAACACGTTGGCCCGCGCCGGCGTCGGGCATCTGCGGATCGTCGATCGCGACTTTCTGGAACTGCACAACCTGCAAAGACAGGTTCTGTTCGACGAGCAGGACGTGGCCGCCGGGCTGCCCAAAGCCGTGGCTGCCGCCGCCAAGTTGCGCACGATCAACTCCTCAATCGAAGTCGAGCCAGTGGTCGCCGATCTCACGCATGAGAATGTGCTCTCGCTCGTCGACGGCGCCCAAGTCATCGTCGATGGCACCGACAATTTCGAAACGCGTTTTCTGCTCAACGACGCCGCCCTCAAGCAAAACATCCCCTGGATCTACGGCGGGGCAATTGGCGCCGAGGGGCAGATGCGGGTCATTCTGCCGGGCGAAACCGCCTGCCTGCGCTGCATGATGGAGGACGCGCCGCCGCCGGGCACCACAGCCACCTGCGACACCGCCGGCATCCTTGGCCCGACAATCGGGGTTATCGCCTCCTTGGAATCGATGGAAGCGATCAAAATCTTGGCCGGCCGTCGCGATGCCGTGAACCGCGCCCTGGTGATGATCGATCTCTGGTCGAACACCACGCGGCAGATCAAGCTCGACGCCCTGCGCGAAGGGGGCGGATGCGCGACTTGCCGCGGAGAAGAGTACCTCTGGCTATCCGGCGAGCGCGGCGGTCAGCCCGTGGTGCTTTGCGGACGCAACGCCGTGCAGATCAGTCCCCCTTCGGGCGAACGCATCCCACTCGACGCGCTAGCCGAGCGCTTGTCGGCAGCGGGCCGCGTCACGCGCAACGGCTACTTGCTGCGCTTGCACGTTGACCAGTACGTGCTGACCGTGTTTGCCGACGGCCGGGCGATCATCTCCGGCACCGACGACCCCGCCGCCGCCAAGACACTTTATTCCCGCTACATCGGGGCGTGAGGGACAGATATGAAACCCACGCTGATCGGGTGTTCGACATCGTGTGTTATGTGCGCCGTCGCGATGGTCGCCCACGCGGACAATGACCGAGGTGCGCGCGTCGTCCACTTTCCCAATGATCGCAGCCTGGGGCAGTGCGGACTGATTGACGAACAGGAGGATCTATTCGCATTCCCGGCGCGCCCATGGAACGAGAAGCCCCTCCCAGCCCGGGGTAATCAAACCGTTCCCGCAGACAAAGCGCTGTACCTGCTGTATTCATTGCAATCGCAGAACCGGTCTCTCGATTTGTCGCCTCTCGACCAGCTCAATCCTGCTGATCTGAATCACATCGGGATGCCGTTTGTGAGAATGAGCGCGACTGAGCTTGCGCGGCTCAAGCGACACAAGTCGCTGCGGAGCGTCATACTCGGCCCGCTCAGCAAGGTGGACGATGCGTGCCTCGAACCGATTGGCGAGATGACGTGGCTCACTGGTCTCAACGTCCCAGAGACTAGCGTAACCGACGCTGGACTGGCGCACGTCGCGCGTTTGACACAACTGCAAATGCTCGGTCTTTACGGGACGAAAGTTACCGATCATGGCCTGAATCACTTGACGCAACTAAAGCAACTGCGAGTGTTGGAGCTTGGTAACACCAGCGTGACCGACGCCGGCCTGGCACACTTGGCAGGTCTGACGAAACTTGAGCAGCTTCGCTTGACGCGCACCACAGTAGGCGGCACGGGGCTAGCGAGCTTGAAGGAGTGCCGCGGCTTGCTTTTCCTCGATCTGGGTGAAACAGCAATCACTGACGAAAATTTGAAGTTCATCAAGCCCTTTGCCGCTTTGCAGCGGCTTGACGTGAGTTTTACACACGTCACCAATTCATCCATTCCCACGATAGCAGGGCTCCGCAACCTCACGTCGCTCGTATTAGATGGTAGCGAGGTAAGCCGTGCCGGAGCGAAGCAGCTCAAAATGGCCCTGCCAAAGTGCCGCGTGTCTTACGGTGGCGAAGACATTCTTGGTGACTCAACCTCGAACGAAGAGTAAGCACCTTCGCCGCGAATTCAGACACTCTCCGATCGGATTTTGGATAACATGATTGCTAGGGCAGCGGCGTTCATGCCGACGCAGTCCCTGCGTGCGCCGTGGCCGCTTCCATGATTCGCGCTTCGGTCGCGTCGGCGCGCGAAAACCCTCCGGTCACGCGCCCTTCGCACAGCACCAGGATACGGTCACACAGCGTCAACAGCTCAGGCAATTCGCTCGACGTGACAATGATGCCTAGACCTTCGCGAGACAGCTCGTCGATCAGCCGGTAGAGCTCGGCCTTGGCCCCCACGTCGATTCCGCGCGTAGGGTCATCGAGCAGAAGCACTTGCGGACGGGTGAGCAGCCAGCGGCCGATGATCGCCTTCTGCTGGTTGCCGCCGCTGAGGCTTGTGATCGGCGCGTCGACGCCAGCCGTTTTGATCGCCAACCGGCGCGCGGTGTCGACCGCCACGTCGTGTTCGCGCGACAGACTTACCAACCCGCCGCGGCGAACGTCCTGCAAAGTACAGAGCGTGGTATTGCCGCCGACCGACAAATTGGCGAACAGCCCGAGCCGCTTGCGGTCTTCGGTTACCAAAGCCAGTCCGGCCTGTCGTGCTTCTTCCGGATGGGCGAACCGCACGACTTGCCCGTTCAAGCGGATTGTCCCTTGATGGGGCTCTGCCGCCGCGCCGAACAAACACTCGAGTAACTCGGTGCGACCCGCTCCCATCAAGCCGGCGATCCCCAGCACTTCGCCGCGTGCCAGTTGGAACGAGACCTCCTCGAGCCGCCACCGCCGGGCATGACCGGGCCAAGGGAGCGACAATCGCTCGACGGCCAGCACGGTATCACCCGGCGCGGGGCGCGCCGCCAGTTGAGTCGCCTCGATCTCGCGCCCCACCATCAAATGCGTCACTTCGCGCGGGCTGGTCGCGGCGCGATCGAGCGTGGTGACCAGCCGCCCATCGCGCAGCACCGTGATGCGATCGGCCAGGCGGAACACCTCGTTCATTTTGTGCGAGATGTACAGAATTGTCACGCCGCGGCGGCGCAGCTCGGCGATCACGCGATCGAGCCGGGCGACTTCGGTCTCGGCTAGCGCGCTCGTCGGCTCGTCCATAATCAGAATGTTTTCATTGGGCGTTTCAAAACTGGCGCTGGGTGCCACTGCTGGCTTGTCCAGCAGTGCTCCATTCGCGCTGGCATCGCCAGGCGAACTGGCAATGCCACTCGATGTCAACTCGCATTGAGTTTTAAAACGCCCCTCGGCCAGCGACAGCGCCCTGGCAATCTCGACAAGCTGCTGATCGCCAACGCGCAGCGACCCAACGAGCCCGTCGGGCTGGATCGGGCATTCGAGCTGCGCGAGCAACTCGCCGGCCGCCTGCTGCATGCCCCGCTCGTCGAGCAAGCCCCATGACTTGCGGCGTTCGCGTCCCAGAAAGATGTTGGCCGCGGCCGACAGCGTGGCGACCAGGTTCAGCTCCTGGTGAATGATGCTCACGCCGGCCGCCTCGGCATCGCGTGGGCTAGTGAAATGGCACAGGTGCCCACCGATCAGCAGCTCGCCGTCGAAATCCCCCAACACGCCGGCTAGGATCTTCATCAGCGTGCTCTTACCGGCGCCATTCTCGCCGACAATGGCGTGCAGCTCGCCGCGCGCGATATCAAACGACACGTCGTTTAGCGCCGTAACACCGGCGAAGCGCTTGGTAACGTGGCGAATGGAGATTAGCGGATCGGGCATAAGACGAGTGTTCAGTTTTCAGACTGTTCAGCCGCTGCGCGCTTACGAATGTAGTGCAGCACCGCGTGCAGTCCGCGCATCCGCATCATGCCCAAAACGTCGACGAGCCCCAACCGCTGCAGCAGGTCCTCGCGCACCGCGGCGACCTCGGCCGGCGAAGCGCCCGACAGCGCGTCGATCAACAGCGCGACGAACCCTTTGACCGTCGGGGACTCGGGCGCGACATCGCCAAAGATCGCCACGCGCCCGTCGCGCACCTCGACCCACAGAAAGACCGGCGTCTGACACTCGTGTACGCGATGGGCGTCAGCGTCGCGCTTCGCTGCGAGCTCGGCCGGCAGCGGCGCCATGCGATCGGAGAAATCCAACAGCGCCTCGAGCCGTTCGCGTGGTTCGAAGTCCTGGAACTCTTCAACGATCTCGGTCAGCCGTGCTGGTTCGGCGGCAGGGTCATTCGTCATCGAGAATTCTCCACTGCGGCGAAAATTGGGACAGGCACCTCTCGAATGCGCGAGGACCGGACGTTGCTAGCTCGGAGCCAGACCCATTTTCGCCCGCCATTCACGCTTCCGCCCCTGCCGGCGCCCCCTTCTCGATCGGCACGCCGACCAGATTGCCCCACTCCGTCCAACTGCCGTCGTAGTTCTTTACGTTCGGGTAGCCCAGCAGGTATTGCAGGACGAACCAGGTGTGGCTCGACCGCTCGCCGATCCGGCAGTAGGCGATGATCCGCCCGCGCCGCGTCAACTTGTTCTCTTTCGCATACAGCTTCTCGAGGTCGCGCGCGCTCTTGAAGGTGCCGTCGTCATTGACGGCTTTCGACCACGGAATGCTGACGGCACCAGGTATATGCCCACCACGCAGCGCACCCTCCTGCGGATAGTCGGCCATGTGCAGCTTAACGCCGCTATATTCGTCCGGCGAGCGCACGTCGACCAGCGGCCGTCCCGCCTTCTGATGTTTGAGCACTTCGTCTCGGAAGGCGCGAATCGCCGGATCGGGCTCTTTGGCCACGTACGCGGTCTGCGCGTACTTCGGTTCCGCGTCGCGCACCAGTGGGCGCCCCTGCGCCTCCCACAGCTTGCGGCCGCCGTTCATCACCCGCACATCGGCATGCCCATACAGCTTGAACACCCAGAACGCGTAGCACGCCCACCAGTTCGTCTTATCTCCGTAGACGACCACCGTGGTGTCGTTGGCGATGCCTTTTTCTGAGCAAAGCTTCTCGAAGCGCTCGCGGCCGAGGTAGTCGCGCACCACCGAGTCTTGCAAATCGGTCACCCAGTCGATGCGCACCGCCTCGGGAATGTGCCCAGTGTCGTAGAGCAACAAGTCTTCGTCCGATTCAACGATGCGTACCTTGGGATCGTGGCGATGTTCTTCGACCCACTCCGTGCTCACCAGCGCTTCGGGATGCGCGTAATCTTTGGCCATGATGACTTCGTCTCCGTGACTACGGCTGGCGCGGGGTTGTGATGCGTGCGGGGGCGCCAGTCCGGTAACCTTACGAAAAAGAGATTCTACGATGCTGGCGCGCTTCGAGGGAGGGGCTAACTGCTAGCTAGTGTACGGGCCAAGTTGAAATCGCCGCGCTAACGCAGCACGCGCATTTCGCACGCGTGCATCGGGGTTTTCGCCCGACGCCGCCGGCGAGGCTTGCGATTCCGCAAGGTTGTAAGCGAACCGCGCAACATCTCGGTAAAACCTCGATTCCGGCCGTGCCAGTTGCGATATAAGCTGGTGACTATGGAACGCGTTGCTTCGTACAATGTTGACGCAGGTGGTTGCATGAATTCCAGCGTGCTCGAACCCCGCCAGGCTCCGGTCGCGCGCTTGCTGGTAATCGAAGACCAAAAGAAACTCTTGCGATCGCTCGAGCGCGGCCTCACCGAAGAAGGTTACACGACGATCGCCGCCACGGATGGCGAGACCGGCTTTCAGCACGCCATGAGCGACGGCGTTGACGCCGTGGTGCTCGACCTCATGCTCCCTGGCCGCAGCGGCCTCGAGCTGTTGGGCGATTTGCGAAGAGCCGGCTTCAAGAAGCCCGTCTTGATTCTCACCGCGCGCGATGGCATTGACGACCGCGTGCAAGCGCTCGACTCCGGGGCCGACGATTACCTTGTGAAGCCGTTCGCCTTCGCTGAGTTGCTCGCTCGGCTGCGGGCATTGCTGCGGCGCGATGGCAGTCGCGAGACCGTGCTGCAAGCCGGCGATTTGAAAATGGATCTCGTCGCCGGCGAGGTGCGCCGCGGCGGCGACGTCATCGATCTGACCAATCGTGAATTCGATCTGCTCGAGTTCCTGCTGCGCAACAAGAACAACAATGTCACGCGCGACATGATCGCCCGGGCCGTCTGGCGAGAGTCGAGCGGCGCGATGACCAACGTGATCGATGTCTACATCAATCTGTTGCGAAAGAAGATCGAGCTAACCGATCGCCCGCAGATGATCGTCACGGTGCGCGGCGTCGGCTATAGCCTTCGTGGGGCGTAACGCGAGACTAAGGCGCACATCCGCGTGCGGCTTCGCGGGACGTCGCTCGTGCTAGTCCGTGGCTCCGCGTGAGCTCTCAGCTCTGAAACGCCGCGTCAAACGCTGCTCCGCTCGGCGCGAAATCCAGGCGCTTCACGAATTCGCACGCCTCGCGGGCACCTGCCTCACGGTCCATGCCGGGGTCTTCCCATTCGACCGATAGTGGGCCGTCGTAGCCAATCTGGTTGAGCGTGCGGATGATCTCCTCGAAATTCACGCCGCCGCGCCCCGGCGAGCGAAAGTCCCAGCCGCGCCGCGGATCGCCGAACGGCAAGTGGCTCCCCAGAATGCCCGACCGCCCGTCCAAACGCACCACCGCGTCTTTGATGTGCACGTGATAGATGCGATCGGGAAACGCGCGGAGAAATTCCACCGGGTCGATCCCTTGCCACAGCAGATGGCTCGGGTCGAAGTTGAAACCGAACTCCTCGCGGCGGCCGATCGCTTCGAGCGCCCGGGCCGCGCTATGCAGATCGAAGGCGATCTCCGTCGGATGCACTTCGAGCGCGAACCGCACGCCGCACTCGGCGAACACGTCGAGGATCGGCTCGAAGCGCTCGGCGAACAACTCGTAACCAGCCGCGATCATCGAGTCGGGCACTGGCGGAAACGAATACAGCAAATGCCAGATGCTCGAGCCGGTGAAGCCGTTGACCACACTCACTCCCAGCTTTTGAGCGGCGCGGGCCGTGTTCTTTAGCTCCGCGATCGCCCGGGCGTTCACCTTGGCTGCATTGCCTTCGCCCCAGACGTGGGCCGGCAAAATCGCCTGATGCCGCTCGTCGATCCGGTCGAGCACTGCCTGCCCAACCAGGTGCGTGCTGATCGCCAGCAGTTGCAGATCGTGCCGCTCGAGCAGGTCGCGGCGCCCGGCACAGTAGCCATCGTCGTCCAGCGCCTGGCGCACGTCGAAATGATCTCCCCAACAAGCCAACTCAAGCCCTTGATAGCCGAACTCGGCGGCTCGCCGGGCGAGGTCTTCCAAAGGCAGATCGGCCCATTGACCGGTGAACAGCGTAACGGGGCGAGGCACGTTGCGGCTCCTTCCTGATGTGCGAACTAGGCGGCGGCGCAATCGATTCAGCGAGTCAACCGCCGCCAGTCGAAGTCCCTATTGTGCCGCGTCGACGGGCAAACACAACGGTGCTCCTGAAAGGAACGCCCCCTGATGGCACTTGGCGCAACCAGGCTAACGAGCGGCCTCGTCGGTGGTTGTCCAAACGCGCACGTCCAATTGTCCCTTGCTTGCGCCAGCCGCGAGCAGCGTCTTGCCGTCCGGCGAAAAACCGATCTGCCCCATGCCTGCGGGACCGGACAAGCGGAGCGTTTCTTGACCGGTGCCAAGATCGATAAGTCGGATGGTCTGGTCCTCTAGCGCGACCGCGATTTCTCCTTCCGACGGTTCGATAGCCGCCATTATTATTCTCTCGGCACACTCGATCAATCGTTCACGTTTTCCGTTCGAGGTATTCCAAACGCCGGCTGCCCGACCGGCCACGACTAATAGCCTCTGTGAATTAGGAAACCCGAGTGCGGTAACCATTTCCTTCGGAATCGAGAAAGTGGTTTGGACCGCCTTCGAACGCGCGTCAAGCACGGTCACCGTCGCATGTTCGTCAATCGTGATCAATTGCGATCGCGACGGACAAACGATCGCAGCGATGCGACGGTCTCCTTCGAGAAACTCGTCGACGATCACGTGCGTCTGGCAATCGACGGCGAGGATTTTTCCCTGACACGGAAAGATGTAGGCGATTTCGCCAGCACTCGAGAAGGCCAGATGGCGCTGCCAATATAATTGATGGCGCGCTCTGTCGATCGTAAACCGGGTGACTTTCGGGGGCGCCGATACGCCAACCGCCCACAGCTCGACGAACGCCTGATCGCCACGACGCACGACCAGGCCGAACGTGCGGCCGCGAGGTGCGAATTGGCTTTCTCGCACATCGAAGTCTGGGCTCTCCAGATTGAGAGCCGCTGTCGCCGCGCCGGAGAGTGCGCTAAAGATTTCAATCCGCTGCGGCGAAACCGCACGTGTGACGAGCATCCGTTCTGCACAGATCGACGGCGGACCTCCTCTGTTGTAGTCCTTTCTCTCGACCAGGCGTCGCCAGGGAAACTTCGTACTGTCCCAGAAGAGCACGCCCCCGCTGCGACCTGCCGTGGCGAGTTGCCTTCCGTCCGGGGACAGGTTCACTGCCCAGACACGATCGGTGCCGGCCGCCAGCGTGTCGAGCAGAGCACCGTTTTCCGGGTCCCAGAAGCGCACGACGCCGTCGCGCCCGCCCGACACCAGGCACGAGCCATCGGCAGCGAACTCCAAGGCTTCCACTTCGTTGAGATGTCCGCGCCAGCGCGCGATCAGGCTTCGCGTCGTCGCATCCAAGACGCTGATCATGCCATCGCCGTGTCCAACGCCAAGCGTCGCTCCGTCGCTGGAACTGGCCACAACCCTTCCGCTCTCGCCCATCACCGGTTCGAACACTTGCTCTTGCCAGTCGGGTCCGAAAACTCGGAGCGTTTCGCCAATGCCGCCGGCGACAGCCAAGCTGCCGTCGGGCAAGAAAGCCGCAGCATCTACGGCCGACCCCATCCGCCGACTGAAAACCACTGGCCAATCGACCGCCGTCTCGTGCACGGTCAGGTGCAGGTCGTCCCCGACGGCCGCCAGGCGCTTGCCGTCGGGTGAAATCGCGACACACCACAGGCGCTTGCCAGTCATGGGTCGGTCGCCAACAATCGCCCCCGTGGCCACGTCCCACTTGACGATCCGGCCAGCGTCATCGACCGAATACAGCCACGCCCCGTCGGGCGAAAAACCAAGGCTGTTCACCTCCGCGGTGTGCCCGTCGAGCGATCGCAGCAGTCGGCCATCGGCGGCGTCCCACAGGCAAATCCGCTTGTCGGCGCCGCACGAAGCGAGTGTCTTGCCGTCTGGTGAATAGGCCAACCCGTACACTTCGCCCGGATGTTCCAAGACCAAACGAGGCTGCCGGTCGGCCAACTTCGACAGATAGTGCCAGGCGAAACCGAGCTTCTCGGCGGGTCGCGTAGCGCGGAGCGCCGCGAGGGTTTGTTTCGCCTGGGAGACATCACCCCCAGCCAGCAGTTTCTGCGAACGCTCGATCTCAAAGGGAAAGAGCGACGCATTCAGCTCGACAGCTTTCTCCGTCAGTTCACGCCGTAACTGTGATTCGCGGTGGAACGCTTCTCGCAAATGCTTGGTGTAGAGAGCGCCGCCAGTTCCCAACGCAAAAATGGCAGCGGCGACCACCAACACCAGCGCCGCCGCCACCGGCTTGCGGCGCGACCACTTGGCCACGCGGAGGATGGTGCCGGCCGGCCGGGCTTGGGTCGGCTCCTGGGCTAGAAACCTTCGCAGGTCGGCCGCCAACTCCGCAGCCGACCGATACCGGCGCGCAGGGCTCTTCTCGAGACACTTCAAGCAGATCGCTTCCAGGTCGGCCGGAATGCCGCGGTTCAATTGCCTCGGCCGCTGCGGCTCCTCGGAGAGAATCAGCCGAGCGCTGTGCATGTCTGACGAAGCGGCGAACGGACACCGGCCGGTGAGTAACTCGTACAGCACCGTGCCGAGTCCGTAGACATCGGTCTCCGGCCCGATCTGGGCGAGTCGCCCTTCGACCTGCTCGGGTGCCATGTAACCAGGCGTGCCCAGCGCGATGCCGGTCCGCGTTTCACCCTGCTCGTTTCCGTCGAGCTTGGCCAAACCAAAGTCGACCAGCTTGGGCACAAAAGGGAGCGCCTGGTCGTGCGAGGGCTGCGCCGTGAGATCCGTTTGTCGATCCCGCGGTTCGAGCAGCACATTGCTCGGCTTGATGTCGCGGTGCAGTACCCCTTGTGTGTGCGCGTACTGTACGGCATCGGCCAATTGCGCCACCACCAGCGCCGCGGATGTCGCTCCCATCGGCCCGGCTCGGTCGCGCAGCCAGACCGCGAGATTCGGCCCCGGGCAATACGCGCTGGCGATGAACTTGATCACCCCCGCTTGCCCGATTTCGAAGACTGGCACCAGATTCGGATGCGTCAAGCGCGCCACGGTCTGCGCTTCGCGGTCAAAGCGCGCGCTGGCTTCCCGGCTCAATAGCACCTCGGGCCGCGGGACCTTAAGTGCCACCTGCCGTCGCAGCACGGGGTCGTGAGCGAGAA
>Ga0163152_10003292_pt1 | contig 21251 bp, 15 predicted proteins | sample OliLakLV19MP8IB2_FD_148635 | JGI IMG/M metagenome (GOLD analysis project Ga0163152, IMG submission 148635) | Freshwater microbial mat bacterial communities from Lake Vanda, McMurdo Dry Valleys, Antarctica - Oligotrophic Lake LV.19.MP8.IB-2 | ecosystem: Environmental > Aquatic > Freshwater >...
GTATATGAGCTAATCTATTATTAGCTTATTTATTATAAGATTATATCATATTGTACACAGATAGCAAGAGGGAGACCTATAATAGAAATAGGATCAAAAAGGGGATACTTTGAAGATAGTTTTTCTCAACTTAAACCACAGATTTTCCGTGGTGCGCTTGAGCGTAATTGTAAACTTTTGTGAAGGATAAATATTAAATGACTGAGAGACAAACTCAGGAGCAGAGACTATAACCGCGTGTGTTTTATTTTGCATTGGAATCTGGAAATTACCACTTTCATCTGCCCTGTATAATTGGTCACCAATGCGTAGCTGCGCCATCTCAACTCTACTTCCTATCTCATCTTTTATTACACCATATGCAAATGTCGGCTTATATGCTGCAGTCACAGCATCAACAGCCATTCTTGGAGTTCCATCATCGTCCCACAACTGTGTAGACCCACCTCTACTAGTCCAGTAATTAAATCCAATTATTGATGGGCTGGCAGCTGCGCGTATAAACAAATCCGTGAGCCATTCATGCTGCTGTATTTGAGTCATGTCTCCGTGAATATCTGGAATTGGTACTCCAAATTCTCCAAGCATAATGCGTCCTCCGCTGGTATTGGCAATTTCTTCTACATCAGACATTATTTTTTCTGGAGTTGCTACATAGTGGTCAATTACAACTACTCCGTCTAAACTGCTTGTAGTCTGTCTGTCCATTATTATCCGCGCTACATCTCCATTCATAGAATATGTATTTGCCATAACTTTTTTATCTATTTGCAAAAACGCTTTTTTTACTTCATTGTATTCGTGAATCAAAAAATCTTTATGGCCTTGCGCGTCTCCATTAAGTCGCGGGTCGCCTGGACCGCCATTTTCACACTCTGGACAAGAAGTAAATAAATCTCCATCTTCAAAAAGCCTTTCATTTTCATTAATAAATGTTAGAATCGCATTTGTATGTTCCTGGCGCGTTATGCTTTTATAACCAAACCAACCTTCCCATCCAGACATATTACCTCGAAACCATACGTTTAATTTGTGACGACGAGCGGCATCTACCCATCTTTTTAAGAAAGGTACAAATTCGCTATCATAGGGAGTCCCTACGCCAACATGAGTTGCGCCTGTTTGCGCTATTTCTGAAACATTTTTTTCAATAAATTCATCAAATGTAAGATCAGTTATTTTTTCGCGTGCTGTGTCACGTGAATACTTCATAGTATCAATCGACTGAATTGCCCACGAAGTATGTCTGTTTACGGCAGTTGAGTCATCAGCCTTTTTTTTAGATACCAACATAATGCTTACCATAATACCTGTAAGCAGTAGTGCAAGTAGTAATAACAATAGCTTTTTCATGTCGTGATTGTATCAAATTTTATTGTAATGATAACGTCTTTCGTACGTATGCCAGAAAAGTTGAGCTCATTATTTTGGATTAGTACCGGGGTATTCGTAAATGCTTCAGGGTCATGAACGATCGCTTTTGTATTGTTTAGCTTTTTGTTTTTGAATGAAAGTGTTTTGCTATTTTTCCAATCGGGCACATATATGAGTATAAGACCATCGCTCGTGGTCGCAGTGACTGGCAAATCTAAATCCCTGGCATTCCACTGTGGATCTATTAGATCAGTCACGGGTGTGAGTGTCCACCACTTTTTTAAAGATGTTAACAATTTTTTTCCTCTTCCTATATGAATTGCACCATCATAATTTATTGAAGATTTCCAATGAACATTGCCCCAGTGACCTAAAAAATTGTCCTGTACACTCATATTCCACACACCGTGCGCGCCGTATGCGTATCCTGCGCTACCAGAGAGTACGCTCATCCAAAATCCATAACGCTGATCATATGCGCTAAATTGTTCGCATTCATACCATGGTTCTAAATTTATAAACTTTTTATGTTCAAAATATGCATCCAGTGAAGAGGAACGAAGAAGTGCTTTTGTATTTTGAGTATGACCTGTTTGTATCGAATCAATAGCAAGCCATGTGGGATTGTTAAATAGTATTGATGATCTAATAGGTGAGTGAGGATGAATTGTAATAGGATTGTGTGATGGATCTATTGAACTAATATAGTTTGCTATATTACTCCAACGTGTTAGTCTTTTTTGTGATATGTTACGAGGAAGTATAGTTCGCAAGAATTCAAATCGTCTAAATAACTTACTAGCAATAAGAATAAGCCTATTGTGACTTGTTGCTTGTAATGGCAAATCAAACTCACCACATACACACCAAACTACAGATAATGCGTGATAACGAGTCACAATCTCTTTCCAAAGATTTTTGATGGGCTCTTCTCCCAAGATGTCAATATGTGGTCCCCAAGACCCCAAGATACAAGCAACAAGATCATATTTTTTAAGAATTGCTAATTTTTTATCTACTTCATTAAAGTATTTTTTATTTAGACTAAAATCTTTATTAAACGCTCCGCCACCTGAATTTCGAGCATGAACTGAGAAGATATCAATCTCTGGAGGAGCGCCTACAACAATTTGGATTGCACTAAACCCTTGTTCCTTTCGCTTCTTTGCCATACGTTCAAAATCTAACAGAGATACGCGAGATGTCATGCCATACCACCATGTATCGGCCAAATAAAAAAAGGGCATTTTTGAGTTTGACCAAAGAAAAAACCTGTTCACATTATGTAGTATAACTTTCCCAGAGCTTTGTTGCAGCATTGCTTGCGAGTTGGATGCAGTCAAGGGCAATAGGTTGATCACGTAATATATCTTTCGTAAATATGGCCTTTTCAGCTAAGCCTACAGGGAGATATCCCGCACTGTCTGATACGAGCACTATATCTCCTCGGACGCTGTCTCCACCAATTCCATCACAAACTTCACCCTTTTTAATATCGCGCTTTGCATATGCAATCGTTGCAGTTGTTGGATTTGTTCCATTATTTATGACTTCTTGTTTAGTCAAATGTAGTTGCGCAATAGTATTTGCAACTTCCAAGTGACACAAGTGGTATGCATCAAACAGTACATATAATGGACCATCTCCCATATTTAAATATCTAAGATATTTTTGTTGGTCGGGGCTTTCGTGTTTAGCTACCACAAATACACCAGGAAATAGATCTTTTCCAATTGCATAATCGACAATGCCTTGCTTGGGTATGTCTATATCAGAAAAACTTGAAAGCGCTTGTCGTATATCACTTGTCTCAATACCTCTCATACCAGGTTGCAGTAAAGTCATATCAAAATAATTTGAAACAAGCGTCATTTCAATTGCTTGTTTGGTGCCATCGGTAAAAGAAACTGTTTGTTTAACAGCTAAGCCTTTATCTTCTGCCCATGGTTTCATTTTTTCTTGTGTAGCATAATTATCGCGATACCTCTTCATATTGCCCGCAACTAGTGGCTTAAAACCCATCATTTTAGCATGATACATAAGTCGAGAAAGACTACCTGGTTGATCACCATACACATCAGTTATGGATACGTTATTTTTGTCAGCAATCAATTTAAGCGGCGTACCAAGTGTCGCCTGAAGCTCCGGGTTCATGGTAATAAGATGCTTACTTGATTCGAGCGTTTTGAGTGCTGCTTGTGCCCCATAGTTTATCGTGCCAGTCATTTCTATCACGTACTTGTTCTCGTAAGAAGAAATAAGATCTAGATCATCACTTACAGAGATTATGTTGCGCGCTGCGTTGTCTTTTATTTTTGAAGCATTATCCTCAATAACAGCACTGTGTCCTTGCTTTGTTAGATAATTTTTAGCATCAGAAGGCCTTCTTGTTATGACAAGCGGTACATTAAAACCAGGAAGACTTTTTGAACCTGATATAAAACCATAGCCCATAAACCCGAGGCCCACAACAATCGTTTCTATTGGCTCTTTTATATTTTTGAGTGAATTATACAGGTAGGAATACATGGATTAATTATAACCTATAATATGGTCAAAGTAAACTACTTCTGATTTTTTATAATAGGATCAGTAATAAGTTTTGAGAGGTGAGAGTCATCAAGTTCATAGATATCAGCAAATGGAAATGACTTAACACGATTATAATATGCAAAGCCAGGAGCTTTATTTACAAGTCTGAAGGTAAGATCGTTGTTATCATTTGTTCGAGCAACTATCCATCTTGCCCAATGATCGGGAGTAACTGTTGCATTCTCCCAATATTGACCTGTGCCTTCATGAATGAATTTGCTCATGGGAAGACCCGATGAGAATATAATTGCATCATGAGAAGCCGCAGAAATAAGAATAAATCCTTTTTTATCTTTAGCGTATTTATTAAGCCATGAACTAACCTCTGATACATTTTTTTGGCTCGAGCCTACTCTTCCATCATCTATTGTTACTGCATCATAACTTAAGTAAGAGAAAAGTAGTACAAATACTATCGAAAATATCAGCGTTGACCTAGCAGGTTTGACTTTATCAATTAAATACCCAATAAAAATTGCAATTGCAGGTACAAACATTATTCCATAGCGAACATTAAACCATGTGTCACCTGATATGCCTTGAACAAACAATACTGAGTGCCCTAAATAGAGCGCTAATATATTAAACATAAATGGTGCAAACAAACTAAGTGAGGCAATACGAGTTGAGACAGAGATTTTCTTATCAAGAAATAGCATAATTGCACCAAAACCAGCTAACAATGTTAGATAAGCATTTGAGTTGAATACGAGTGCATAAAAATATATTTTTATAGAAAGAAATAAATTCCCTTTAGTCGCCAAAACTCCTGCTTCTGATAGCTGAGTTTGTTGGGCATGTGCAGAATAGGGACCCAGGGCAAAATAAAATGGATCTTTAAAAATTAATGTATTCCATAAAAACCACAAGATAACTCCAAAGCCTGCCATTGTGCAATATAAAATAAACATGCCTTCTGCTTTTTTATATCCATACTTTTTGAATATAAATAAAACAATAAGAAGTGCCGATAATAAAAGTAAAAACCACCCATCATATCGAATTAATGTTGAAAGCATTACCCAAAATGATGATTTTATCAAGTCATTTATCTTTTCTTCTTGAAACCATACCAAGAGATAGAAACAGCCAGCCAACATAGTAAATATAAGTAGAAGCTCCGTCATTGCAGTTGATTGTAAATACAGAATATTTATATTTGTTGCAAATATACCAACTCCAATGAGACTGCCCAACATTCGAACACCAAGTCTTTGTAAGAATAAATAAATAATAATTCCTGTCCCAACATACGAAATCATTGATTGCAATGCTCCAGAAAGACCTGAATGCCACATAAAATCATTCCAAATAGTTGGAATCATAAGAATATGGGGAAGAGGAAGCCATACTGAGCCAATTTGTGCAATGCCAGGTTTTAGCCCCTCAACAACACGCCGTCCAATATCCAAATGAGATCTGGCATCGTTATACGCAAGTCCTAAACCATTTTGGTAATAAAAAATAAAATGAAAGATGGAAAGTGAAGTTAGTACAAATACAAGTATTGCTACTACATTTTTTTGAGTAAAAAAACTTAGTTTTTTTACTATTGCATTTTGATTTGGAATATGGAGTGTTAAAAAATTGTTTTTCATGTTGATTTTTCTTTCTCAAGAATAGCAAATATATAGAGCACTCCGCCTGAAATTAGAATTACAGACCAGTAAACTGAGAAAAAATCCATTGAGCTGATATATTTTTTAAGATACGAATTATAAATAAATGATCTCGTTCTTTCTTGACGTAGCAAATCTAAGTTGTACGTATATGTGTATGGGATATTAGTTGCAAGGTTAATTGCTTCTTGTTTAGGTGGCACTTGCGTTGTGGTAATTGCACCAAGGGTATTAACAAACGTACTATATGCAAACAAAATAGAAACGATTAGTATCAGCAATAGTTTATTTTTATAGTGATAAATTGATACTGCCATAAGTATCGACATGCAAGCAGCTGCAGGAATGAGATACCGTGGCCCATAAGACCATCCTCCCCACGGATCGCCAAACATTGCATAAACTAGGATATTTATAACAATCGTAGCAAAAAGTACCTGAAAAAATCTAAGATTATTGTTGTTTTTCTTAAGCCCAATATATAGTCCAATAATACCAATAAATAGAACTGGGCTATATACAAGCAACCCCCGCTCATTGCTTCCAAGCAAAATATACATGCCATTGGCAATAAAACGAGTAACAAAAGGAGTGTTTGGTTCAAATTGACTAGAGGTTTTGTTTTGAGCAGGTTTAGTAGGAACAGCTTTAGTCGAAGTTTGCACTGAAAATTCTTGGGACCTGCCGATAAATTGTGGAAGATGAGTAAAACTTCCAGTTGTTATTTTGTTATATGAACCAATAATAAATAGCATTGGCAAAAAACCAAGTATAAGTCCAACAATTGAGTATTTTATTTTTAGAGATGCTTTATCATCTTCTTTTATAACTTGAAAATTTCTAAAGAATGTTGCCGTCATAACTGGTAATAAAATAAAAGCATTTGGAATATCGATAAAAATAGCATAACCATATACAAGTCCAGCTAGGATATTTGTGTAGATATTTCGGTTTAAGAAAAATAAATAGAAAATAAGCAAAAAAGAAAATGTACTTATATGATGTTGTGTAAAATAAAATGCATATGCGAAAGCGCTTGTAGCAAATAGAAATACATACCCTGCAAACAAACTTACCCATTTTCCTCCACCCAGTTTTTTAAAAATAAGATAAATAAATAGCACATTTAAAAGAGAAAACAGAATATTAACTGCATACGTAATAACCTGAGCATATCCAAAATACTCTCCAATTTTGTATAAAGGCACAGCGGCTAGTGAAAGACCAGGCATAAATAAAGAAAAATATTTGCCTTTTGTTCCTACTACATCGGGGCTAGCAAATGATGCTTCTTCTTTGTTAAAAACTACTCGTCCTTCACGCGAGAACGTTTCAGTGAGTCGATACCGAGACGTGCTGCCCGATGACTCAAATGGACCTCCCAATTCTCTGTTATACGTATTTTCATAGTACCTTAGATCATCATTTGTTCCTTTTATTCCTGGTAAGAGCAATATAAATAGAACAACAAAAATAACACTTGCGGCTAAAAGTTTTACTATTATATTTTTCATATTTTTTTTGTAGTTAAGGCCATATCCCATTTGGCATGTAAACGATACTCAATAAGTTTAGCTTTAATTTTGCAATAAAGATTGATACTGTAAATAGTCATCGACAGTACTGGAAACTTTATACCTACCTTTACTAACTCGCTAATAAAAAGTTTTTTAGGGATCGTTATTTCATTTTGGACTAATACTTTTCCAAAATATTTTTCCATCCGTATAGGCGCTGCTCTAAATCTCGTATTTTGAAGAATATGATCTTTAAGATTTTGTGGAGATCTAAATAATACTACAGCATTGTGAACAAATTTATATTGATAGCCTAAAGAAAGACAACAAAAATAAGTAAACATATCGTTTGCAATCATACTTGTAGGAATATGTATCTGCTTAATAAGTTTTTTATTATATGCAAGAAGTCGTCCGTCTGCAGAAAATACATTATTACCATTTCTTATTTTTTTTCTAAATGACAAATAGGGCAGAACAGATGTATTTATTGCTTTTTCAATAAAAGTCTTAGCCTGCACAGGCTGAGGATTGCCACCAGTCATCTCAATTTTATCTTTTTTTGCAATTAGTGGCCGAGTGATATTACTTATTACTAAGGGGTTGGAAAAAATGACATCACAGTCTGTTTGAACTAAAATATCTGTTTCTAGATCTTGATAAATAGTGTTTAAATGGAATGATTTTCCTAGTCTTTTTTTATGTTCAACTACTTGAATAAGAGGGGAGTTTACTTTTTTAATTATTTCTACCGTTTTATCAGTTGATCCATCTGAAATAATAAGAATTTTTTTGATCTTGAATCCTACTTCCTTTTGCAATAAAACTGAATGCAAAAATGATTCAATATTACTTGCTTCATTAAATGCACATGATGCTACGGTGATCGTTGGAAGTTTTTTCATACGAGATAACTTATTAATTTATTTGTAACTTTTTGTGGTGTAAAGTTGTTTTTAAATAATTTATAACCTGTTTCAGCAATATTTTTTCTAAGTTGTGGATTTTTTTTAAGTTCGAGTAAGCTATTTACAAGTTCAGCAGGATCTGCGGGTTTGCAAAAATACATGTTAACTTTGTGTGTGAAAAGCGATCTTACAACTGGAGCATCGGCTGTTAATACAACTTTGTTTAGTGCAAGTCCCTGGTAAATTTTATTGGGTATAATGCGATCAACGCTTGGGTGTTTTTCCAAAAAACCCAAGAAGATATCTCCCTTTTCAATAATGCCAGGATGCTCGTTGAGTGGAGTGTTGTGATAGAAGGTGCAATTTGTAAGACCATATTCTTTTGCCTTAGCATAATTTCTTTTAAAGGTATTGCCATTTCCAACAAATGTAAAAATAATATCCCTATCTTTTTTAAGAATATTCGCCGCCTCAATAATATGATCTACACCATGAATTGGACTATATAGTCCGTAATAGATAACATTGATTTTATTACTTACATTTGTATACGGCGTAGCACGATAATATTCATCATCAGCGCCAATTGGAAGCAATCTTATTTTATCTTTAGACAATTTAAGCACATCTATTAGAAATTTTTCTTGTAAAGGTGTATCTGCGAATACAATATCACAGAGCCCGTAAATAAATGATTCTCCCCATTTTGAAACTTTACCTAATAATGAATTCTTCTTTAAAATACCTTGCTCTTCTGTAAATCCCGTATAAAAAATAACCAATGGGTTAAAAATCAATTTTTTTTTCAACAATTTGGCGATTGGCCACGCAATCAGTACATCAAAATGGCCAGGATACCCTACATATATCGCATCTGTTTTTTTTATTTCCTTCCAATTTTTTGCAATTTCTGCAATTATTCCATACTTAACAAATACCCTCCTTAAAAGCTTTAACCATCCCATTTCGATTTTAGTATCAAGTCTTGTTACTTTAACCTCATAATTGACCTGCAGCACTGGTATCTTATTTTCTAAAAGACCTTTGAGTATGAGTTTGTTTGATGTGAAATTTCTGTCATACGTTCCAAAAAAACAAATGTATGGTTTTTTCATATTATTTAGTTGAATGTGCTGTTCCCCAGCCTTCTAATGTTTTTTTTCCAGTAAAAATTGAATAACAAACTATAAATATATAAGCTGCGATATGAGAAGGCTGCTTTATAAACGTTTTCACTAGTGCTATAGCTACTATTTTCTTTGGTAGTTTATATGCTTTCTGTAATAATTTTTTACTAAATTCTTCCATCAGTTGTGATTTGGATTTAATAAAACGACGACTTTGTTTAATATGATCGTTAAGATTTTCAGGCAATTTATAATAGACAACTGCATCTGAAACAAATCCATATGCAAATTTGTTACATAAGCCATAAAGATATGAATATGCATCTTCGGCCAACTGTTTTTTAAATGAAATTTTTTTATATATTTTCTTTGAAAATGCCCGAGCTCTGCCATGGCAAGTATAAATGTTATTACCATGGTCAATGTTTAAAAACATCTCGCGTTTAAAATGCATACTTGCGTTTAATACTTTGCCAATAAATGATTTAGCTGGCAACTCTTTTATCTGAGCTGAAGTATGCTCTGCTTTATTTTTAATAATTGGTGAAATCAATTTATCAACAAAATGCTTGTCTCTTATATGCACATCTCCATCAAGCGTTACTAATATATCGCTGTTTGTAAGTTTGAATACTTCGTCGAGTCGTGTTGCTTTTCCTTTAGTATCTTTGTGCTCTATATAGCTGATAAACTTACTACGAATTGTCGTTATTTTTTCTTTTGTAGTGTCAGTTGATCCATCTGATATAACTATAATTTTGACAAGTTTAGCCTGAGAAATAGTTTGATTTAAAAGCGTTTTGAGTAGGGTAGCAATATTTTTTGCTTCGTTAAATACTGGGATAGCAATCGTGAGTGTATGTTTTAATTTTTCCATAGTAATGATTTTATTCCTACTTTTGATGACATGTTTGTTTCCCACATTCCTGCACGAACTATGCCATTATTTTTTAAAGGAAATAATCGAATAAATACTTCAATAAAAATCACTCCTACTGCATAGAAAGGATTTTCAACAAAATGCTTTAGTAGAGATTGTATATATAGGTTTTTTGGCATATGGTAATAGGTTTTAACAATCTCGGAACTAAAATTATCAGAAACTGTTAGCTTATCAGCAGATGTTGATCGAAGTCCCAGGCGACGCCAGTCTGCAAATGTAGCAACTGGGCGAAAAAATACATGTGCATTTTTAACAAATTTGTATTTTTCTGAACCTTCTCTTATAACTGACGCAAATATAAATGTCTGATCACCAATAATTCCTTTGGGGTATCTAAACGATTGTAGAAATGATGTGCGAATAAGATATGCTCCCATTGTAGTGTATGTATTGTGGCCATTGTTTAATTTTAAAGCCGCACCCATAAAAATCTCGTATGAATAATATGCAAGATTTGACCATAAAATATTTTCCTTAACAGGTATAAATCGAGGACACACAAGATTTACATTTTTATTTTTAACCATTTCTTTCAACATTTTTCCTATTTCATTATTTTTTTCGAAAACTAGGTCTGCATCTATCTGCACTAAAAAATCAGTCTTAACACGACCATAGAGATCGTTAAGTGCATTTGCCTTGCCCGATCTTTTTTTACGACTGACTAATTTTATAAATGGGTATTTTTTACCGTAGTTTTGGACAATTTCATTAGTTTTATCGATTGATCCATCACTTATTACGATAATTTCCTTAATTGTAAATAGTTTGCCCTTCTGTCTAAGAATTGACTCCAATAAATATGCTATATTTCCAGCTTCGTTATATGCTGGAATACCTACAGTAATTGTTTTTTTATTTTTCATATTTATCTTGATAAAATTTGTAAAGATTGCAATTTATTTTTAATAGAAAAGTACAGAATTGAGCTTGAGGTAAGAAAAAATGGAAACTGATTTGATGTAATGGACCCATCTATACCTATTCTTGGGATTTTGTATAAATCACTTGATTGCTTGATGAAGCCAGCTTCGGTTGTAAAGGCAGCTTTATAATTAGCTTTTTTTGTTACCTTTAAAACTTTACTATTGTAGATACCTTTAGGATAACAAAAGAAATTAATTGTACTTTTTATTTTCTTTTCTAAAATAGTTTTTGAACCAATAATTTCTTTTTTAAGCATGGTTTTATCTAGTTTCGCTAAATTTGGATGTGTGGCAGTATGACATCCAATTGTCCACCCTGTATTTTTTAGTTTTTTAATTTCCAAAAAATTAACTATTTTTTTATTATTGGCCAATTCATTTCTATTTGCATTGTGAGGGCTGGCTAGTACGAATATTGTTGCATGTATTTTATATTTTTTTAGTATTGGCACAACATTGTGAAGAATATCTTTATATCCATCATCAAATGTTAAAGCGACTGATGGTTTTCTTAAAATAATTTTACCTTGAATATAATCTATTACCTGATCAAGCGTGATAATATCAAAATTTCGCATAATATATTTAATTTGATATTCAAAATTTTTTGGTTCTACATCAACAACCGTATTGTCATATGAAACAGAGTGATATAACAAAATTGATACAGTTGGCGATTTGATTCCAAGCAATGATTCCATTTTTGCCAAACTTACAGTTCCCAACTCCTTCATAAAGTATAAAAACTTATGACGTATAAGTTTTTTTATATTCATTATTTTCGTATTATCAATTTGATTTTTTAATTTATTTTTCATATTATATTTTGGAAACTTTTAAAACAGCATAATTCCTATTTTGTTTAGCATTTATATCATCAACAAGTTCTTGCAGCACCTCAAGGAATAAATTAGCACTTCGTTTCCAGCTAAATTGATGTGCCCAAGAATGTGCTCCTGATGAAAGATTATTTCTTAACGTATCATTTTCGATGATACGCGTCATTTGTCTTGCAAAACTTGCTGGATTTTTGAGAGTACTAAATAAACCTGTCTTTTCATCAACCACAGAGTCAAGAAGTCCACTTACTCTAGAGGCGATAACGGGTGTTCCACTAGCATTGGCCTCGAGAACAGTAATGCCAAATCCTTCGATTCCTGATGGCTGTAGTGCTGCCCAGCTGGTTGCCAACAATATAGACTTTCTTTTCTCACTAATGTATTTTGTAAATTCAACCTTTTGGGACAGATTAAGTTTATTGACAAGTCCTTGCAACGCACTTAACTCTTCACCCATGCCTGCAATAACTAGCTTTGTTGTTGGATATTTTGCTTCAACAAGTGCGAATGCTCTAATAATTGTGTCAATATTTTTGTATTCCTTTAGTCTCCCAAGGTACACAAATGTAGGAGACTGTGTTTTTTTCATTTTGGACAGGGCATCAATTTCAACTCCAGGACTTATTATTGAAATACTTTGCTCGCTGCCTAACCCGAGTTTTATCATGTCTAATTTAGACGAATTCGATACTGTTACATTCTTTATACCCCTGTATACAAACGGCATAGCTTTGCCTTCAATAAACCGGGCAACTGCTGCCATTGGTTTTGATAGATGTTCACTAAATACTTCTTGATGCACATGATGAATTAGTAGTACTTTAGGAACTCTTACAAAAAGCGGTGTGAAAAAAGGCACGCCGTTTTGACTATCTATAACAACGTCGAATTGATTACGGAATTTTAATACATAGTATAAAAACGCCCAAATATATACTGTAAAAAAGCCACCTCGACGTATTATTTCAACTCCATCAATAATTTGATTTCGTGAGTGTTTTGAGTCATTGCCACAAAAGAGTGTCACAAAATGACCTTGTGCTATCCATTGCTTTGAAAGATTGTGCAGATAGACCTCTGCTCCTCCAGCCCATACATGCTGCGTGTCTCTCCAATTAAATATAAGTATTTTTAAAGGCTGAATTTTTTGACTATTGAGATTTAGATTTTTTGATACATGAGGCGCTCCGTCATGTCGACCTAGTAATAAGTCTAAAAACACACGTATATTACTTAGAATATCGGTTACAAGACCATAAAATACGTGTAAAGTAAGTGTCGCAAAAAAATAAGAAATACATATTGTAAAAAGTACGTGAATAAATACATCTAAATTATGGTGGGAAAACATTATGCCAAATATGAGCGCAGGGACAATACACAGGCTCATAATTGAATGAAGATATTCTTTGCGAGCCTGATGATATATAACAAGAGCATTCGCTAGCGTCAAAAATAACATTGCAAGGCCGTACTCGTTCGAAAGTGGAATGATCAGCTGTGCCTTTTGACCAAACAACAGGGGAAGCGAAAAGCTAGCATTTACACCAAGTATGAAGTAACCAAGAGCGCTCGCAACAAAAATTCCAAGATATATTTTGTAAAAACCAACCAACGTATCTTTGCTTTCCCCTTTTTTTCTACTAACTGATGGAATAATAAACTGTGAAAATACAGTACCTATGAAAAATATTATTTTGCCAGTGAATGCGAGGAGTGCAAAACTCCCAGCTTCTTCAACCGAGAGATAATGCTTTGCCAAAATTAGATCAATGCTTAAAAAGGCAAGAGTTGCAGCGCCAGTAATTAGAGACGTAATAAAAAACTTCTTTGGAAATCGAAGTTTGGTATACACTTGTGGTGTTATCTTCGAAGTGAAGTGCCTTGTAGTAATTGTAAGTGTAAGGAAAGTTGCCAATAGCGAAAGTGGCATTGCAGCATATACAAGATCGGAAAAACCCAGTTGAATAAAGAGAAAGCTAAGCAGCAGCTTTATTACTGCTTCAAAAACTACTATAAATGCTGTCATGCCATATAATTGGTTTCCAAGCATAAACCCACGATCTAACGAAATCATTGCACCAATGATCCATACTGGGGCAAAAAAAACAAATGGAACAATATTTTCACTATTGAAAAATACAGCCAGATAATTGACACTTAGAAGCCAAATTAAAGTTACTGTCATTGCTAAATACATCGTTGTTTTTTTTATCTTTTTCCAAAACTCAACGGCGACTTCTCCAAATTTTCCATGCATATACGCAGACTGATGGGCCATTGTGGAGGCGAGCGGACCTAAGAATATGACAGATATAAAAAAGAAACTTCCCATAAGCGACACTAAACTAAACTGTTCAATTGAAGTAGTTTTACCTAAGTAGAGGTTAGTTAAAAAATTTAGAACGTATGCAGTTAACGTTGCAAAAATAAGTACTACTCCTGCTACTTTACTTTCGACTTTTTTTTCCGCTTTTTCATTACTAGTTTCAAGTCTTGATATAACAGCATCGAGTGTCTTGGGATGCACATTTTCTTTCTGGATAAGGTGCAGGCCGTGGACTGTTTTTTCCCAATAATGAGGTTTGAAAATAAGCTGAAAAAGTCCAACAGTTGCAGCAACGCTTATAAGTAACCAATAAAGGGGAATAAATAATACAAACTTCATCAATGACCATTGACCTTTCTTGGCAACTCCGATCATGTAGTAATATAAAAATAAGAAGTTGCCGAAAATAAGAGACGTGATTGCCATGTAGAAAACAACTGAAGGATACAGTGCTTCTATTTGAGGTCCTACATATGCGTAGAGCCCAAAATAAGCAATTGTAGCTAGCCATAAAAATGGATTAATAAATAAGAAAGCAATTTTGCCTCCAATGATAAGTTGAAATAACAAAGAATGTCTTCCTGACATTTTGTCTCCACTTAGAGATTCACGTACATGAACAAGATACGTTTGCATGTAGCCTTTTATCCACCTGGATCTTTGTCGAAGCCAATTGCCCACACGACTATTTGCTTCCTCAAGTGTTACTGAGTCAATAATTGCAGTTTTGTAACCCTTTTTAAATAGTCGAACTCCAAGATCTGCGTCTTCTGTGACATTGAATGGATCCCACCCCTCAATATCATGCAGACTTTGAGTCTTAAAATGATTTGAAGTCCCACCAAGAGGAATAATCGTATTTATCGACTGCAGGCCCGTGAGTGTTACATCAAACCATAACGAGTATTCTGCAGTAAAGAAACGAGTCAGTAAATTTTGATTAGGATTGTAATAATTGAGTTTTGCCTGAAGACAAATTACTTCTTTGCCTACTTTCTGAAAACCAAGGTACGCTTTTTTAAGTTGGAGTGGATCAGGCATATCTTCGGCATCAAAAACAACTAAATATTCACCTTTAGCATGAGCAAGTCCATAATTACATGCTTTGGGTTTTGTTTTGGGAAGGGAATGGGGCACGACAAGTATCCTGACATATGAAGGCATGCTCATTAATTTGATAGCCTCTATAGTCGACTTATCATCTTCTTCCAACAGGAGTAGCACATCAAGCTTATCTTTTGGCCATGAAATTTTGCCAATTGCCTCCAAAAATTGTGGAAGCACGTGGGCCTCGCGATATAATGGACATAGTATCGAGTAGATTGGAAGTTTTTTTTCATCTATATTGTTAATTTCTTCTTGGCTTGAGACAATTTCTTGTGGAAATGACAAGCTTTTCATAATGAGATACAAATTAAACAAGACATCTACAAAATAGATAAAACTAAGTACAGCAACAATCACCTGCACCACTGTGAGCGGATAAAGTGCTAGACCGATCAGCATGCCAAGTGCGCTTAGTGTCAAAATAATTTTTTGAGACTTGGTAAATGTAACAATTGCACTTTTATGATGGGATATTGTTGTATGAGTAATATACTTATTTTTTTTGTATCCCATACCTGCGCCCAACATACTACCAATTTCTTTTGGAGCAATGGAAACGGCATGAATTTTTTTAACACGAAGAAGCAATGCGTGTATACCGATCTCCATCGTAGTTGCAATAAATCCCACTTTAGAGAAATCATTAATGCGTCGTGCAAAATCTGTTTCAACATTTTTGATTGTAAATCCTGCTTGTTTAGCACGATGAAGAAATTCTAGATCAAATGTCCACGGAGATTTTGGTTCAAATTTAATTGTCTCTAGGACCTGTCTTTTGAATGCCTTCATACCTGATTGGATATCATGATGAAGCCCAAAAAGTACATTGCCAAAGAATTTTTTAAATGAATTGCTTAAAATTTTTCGTACGCGTGAATCCGTATATTGATTTCTACTTGCAACTGCTATGTCACTTGTTTCAAGTGCTTTACACATGGCGGGGATGCTTTCTGGTGGGTACTGCAAATCTCCATCTAGCATGACAACTAGGCCTCCCTTGGCTTTGGCAAATCCTTCTATAAGCGAAAATGCTTTACCTTTTCGGCCTTGCTTTGTATATATATATATCTGCGTATGCTTGTCAAATTTGTCAATAAATTGTTTGGGGTTATCTGTTGAATTATCATCAATGAAAATAACTTCATATGGAGAATTGTTATTACTAAGACTATTATGAATACGAGTAAGCAACTCGTGAATACTGTTTGCCTCGTTATATATAGGTACTACAATACTTACAAAAGTTTTCATGATTTAGTACCTCCTTTTTTTTCGATATTCTCTGCAGTTCCAATTTTGTGATTCTCAATGAATTCATTGAGTGACTCGTGACTTATGCGATAGTGACCTCCAAATTCGACAACAGAGAGTTTTCTTTCACGAATATATTTGTATATAGTCAGAGCGCTCAATCGAAGCACCTTTGATATTTCTTGGACTGTTAGGTAGTTAGTTTTGGTAGCATGGCCCATATTTTTGTTATAAGCTGTGCATTATACCTCATTTAGGTTACTATTACAAGCTTTGGATTCTATTTGCTTACGTATTCTGCTTAACACTACCGCTTACTAGTATTAACTATCTTTGAGTATGGTTACCGCATACGAAGCCATCTAAACCAACACTGAGGTTTGTGTAGTTATTTGTCGATTAATATACTTCACTAAAACAAATGCGGTAAACTATATATGTATGGATATATCAATCTTTATTATTCATTGGAATACTCCACAAATTCTTGAAAGCCAATTGCAAAAATGCTTCAACGGCTTCAAAGGAGATCTTATTGTCATTGACAACAATTCAACTGACAAGATTACTTTTCAACACAAGTATCCGAATATAACATTTATTCAAAATAATAAAAATAGAGGATTTGCATTTGCATGCAACCAAGCAGGAACACATGCAAAAGGGAAGTGGATACTATTTCTCAACCCAGATGTTGAATTATCTCAGAGCCAATTAAATCAGCTGCGACTATATGCCGAAAAAAATGATCTTGATGCGGTAAGCCCTGACTTTACAGATAACAATTACCGAAAACCAATTCCTTCTCCACTTTCACTTTTAGCAGAATTTACGCCATTTAAATATCTAATTCCAAAAACTTTTTTTACTAGTCGCACACTTGTTGGCGGGTGCCTTTTAATTAAGAAAAAAGTATTTATAGACTTAGGAGGATATGACGAGAGATTTTTTTTATGGTTTGAAGATAGTGATCTTACAAAACGATTTATTGATTGTGGATATAAAATAGGATTTGCTCAAAGCAATATAGTACATAGTGGGGGAGCGTCGTTTAAAAAAATGGATACACAATATAAACGAGATATCTTTTTCAATTCGCTCGATGTATATGCTAAAAAACATTTCACATATAATGGACAATTTGTTGTCTCGCTTATTAAGAAAAGATACTCAAAAAATCATATTTTACCGCACATTCACGATGGCTCAAGCATAACTGTGGCAAATATGAGTGTGGGTATTTTAGAATCATTTCTTAAAACAAATTTTAGTTTTTTTTCAGAAAGGGATGAATTTATTATTGTTACAAGTGCAATTACAGACAAAGATATCTGGGCTTGGCGACAAAAATATCCGAATATTCGATTTATCACAATTGTTAAAAATATGGGATTTGCACACACTGTAAATATTGGCTTTCGAGTTTCAACAGGAGCATATATTGCAACAGTTAACGATGATACTGTACTAAATAATGAATGGACCGGCAGATGCGTGTCTTGTTTAGATGATAAAACAGGGTCAATAAATCCAGTAATTAAGCAATCAGATGGTAGTGTAGAAAGTGCAGGGATAAAAATACTTTCAATAGGAAAAGCACAACCCACTAAAGAATTTAACAAAGAAGTGAACTGTTTCACAACTGATGCAACAAATGCAGCAGCTGTTTTATACAGTAGAAATGCACTAAATACTGTTGGTTTATTTGATGAAAGTTTTGGATCATATCTAGAAGACATTGATTTATCACTTCAAATACATAAGGCTGGATACAAAAATATTGTTTCAACAAACGCATCAATTATTCATATTGGACATCAATCATCTAAAAACTTTGGAGCATATAAAAATTACCTAGACTTTAAGAACTGGATTCTTGTTATCGCAAAAAATTGGGGGGTAATCAAAATTATGAAAAATTTGCCTCAGATTATAATCGAGAGAGGAAAAAATCTTTCGGGAATTGTTAAATCAATTAATATTCCCACCCGTTAGGGTGTTCTTTATACCACGTAACAAGTGAGGCAACACTGTGCTTCATACTGCGTTTTGGCTTCCACCCAAGTACATTTTGTACCTTATCTATTGATGCTATCATCTTGGCATATTCACCGCTTCGAGCTTGTGATTTTGAGAAATCAAACGTCTTTCCTGTCTCTTTTTGTACCTCATTTACAATCTCAAGTACTGAATTTCCAGATCCTGTTCCAATATTGATAATTTCATTATTTCCGGCCCTTAATATATGTTCTACAGCCAATACATGCGCCTCATTTAAGTCCACTACATTTACATAATCTCTGATTGGAGTTTTATCGGGCGTATCAACTGTAGGGCATGTGAGATAAAATGGCTCGATACCTAGTGCTCCTCGTACAGCGTTTTGAACAAGATGTCTTGATGGCTTTTTTGAGTCACCAATTGATCCATCATCTGTGCCTCCACACACATTAAAATATCGCAGTACAACATATGACAACCCCTTAAGCCGGCCGTACCATTCAATCATTTTCTCAACCATCAGCTTTGACTCGCCATAAGGGTTTGAAGGATTTGTAATGTGTTTTTCATCAACGGGAACATATTGGGCCTCACCATATACAGCGCACGTCGACGAGAAAAGTATTTTATTAATCTGAGCCGTTTGCATAGCTTGCAACAAGTTATGTGCTCCTACCACATTATTACTAAAATATCGTTCCGGATGTGTCATTGATTCATTCACATCACAACTTGAAGCGTAGTGAACAACGACTTCTATATTATTTTCTATTCGAAATAGGGGAGATAGGTCAGTATTTAGGTCCTTTGCGTAAAATCGCAATTTCTCTTCGCCGTACTTTTTAATCAATTGTTCGAGAGGTTGTCTATGTCCTGTTGTGAAATTATCAAGAGCTACAACTTCATATCCTTTTTCTAGAAAGAGACTCGTCGCAACTGAGCCAATATATCCCCCTGCTCCAGTAATTAGAATTTTAGGCATATCCATTATTGTACTTTATTTTAATTTTTTTATAAAAATAAGCGGCACACCCTCTCTTTCAACCGTATAAATTGTTTTTCCCCCATAGCGCTCATGCAAATTCCACCGAGTACTTGCTATGAAATAGTCGGCCTGAGTCGAATCTGTTACAAGTTTCATATTCTTTGCAAAATAATACTGCGTAGAGAGGGGATCTCCCTCAACTATTATGTTGTATGTGCTTTTTTTATCATTTATATTGTTATCAAACCATAAAACTGCCTCTCTATATCCTATACCCCAATAATCAGTCTCGTATTTACCATATGCTCCAGGCAAACCACCTACCAATGAATTGAAATATACATATTGATACGGATGAAGTTTTATCATAGTAGTAGCCGTAAACATGTATCCCACAAAAACAACAACCAAAATGCCAAGTCCGAGTTTTTTAGGTAGGGAAGTGAGTAGTGCATATGCTCCATATGAAGAAATAGTAATTATCGGGACTGTCAAAAAAAGAACATGCCGCCACATATCATAAAGCACTGGTCGCATGACAAATGTAAGTAAGATAAAAGCATAAAACAATATGATAAATAGTAACGCCAAATATTTTTTTGCTCGTGGTGTTTTTTTTGCTTTAAATAAACTGAAAATATAGATGTGTCCCATGCAAAACAAAAATAGTGTACTTTCAGGAATTGTTATTAACATTGAATGAATGACATAGTTTGCAGGTAATTTTGATGCACTTAGAAAATTACCAGCATGTAAAACTGCTGCATCAAATTGATATTTTTGAGAAGTAAATATCAGATCAAAAATTCCAATTAGTGGTTTTTCCCATAAGTGAGGATGTAGAACATGTAAAAAAAGGATCGTTAAAACAATATATAGACCACTGTGTAAACACGCTGCAATAAATTCATTCCTCTTTTTATATTCGAAAAGACACGTAAAAAAAATAAAAAGTGGAACAATATATCCAAGAGCAAACCGATGACTAATAAGAATACTTGAAAGAATAGAGAGTCCAAAAGTAGCAAAAACGTTTGGTTTTTTGTTAAAGAAATAAACATACCATGCAATAGTTGCAGCAAACACTGTCGCCATAGGAACATCAATTGCATTTACAAATATATCTCCATAAAAGCGAGGAAAAAGAAGGAGTATAAACAAACTAAAAAATCCTGTTTTCTTGTCAGTAACTTGTGTCACAATAAATGCAAGAAATAGAAAAATTGGAATAGCTGATAGTGCGCGAGTGAGATGAATATTTTCAAACGTAGGTCCGCCCGGCAGAAAAGATGCAATACTAAAATTGGCAATGTCAAAAATTACTCCATGTCCTTTTTTATGCTTTTCAAAGATCCAACCTTCTAAATAGATATCTTTGTCATCAACTATTTTGTGGGGGATTGAAAATGTATCGAGTATTTTTATCGTGTAGTGTTTGCCATATGTTACATAGTCAACCTCATCCCATCCAATAGAGTAGACACTGTATGTTTTTATTACAACAAAGCATAGTAAAAAAATAAATACTAAATGAGCAAAATAATCACGAATAAATTGTCTCATTTGCGTCCAATTAGGGCGATGTTGCCTAAGTATAACTTGACACTTTTATTATCAATCCCTATTTTTTTACTCGCAGAAATAAGTGATAATTTAATAGTTTTAGGCAAAGGAAATAATTGCAAAAGATATGATAATGAATGAATATTAAATGTATTTACAACGTTTAATAC
>Ga0163152_10003295_pt1 | contig 21237 bp, 21 predicted proteins | sample OliLakLV19MP8IB2_FD_148635 | JGI IMG/M metagenome (GOLD analysis project Ga0163152, IMG submission 148635) | Freshwater microbial mat bacterial communities from Lake Vanda, McMurdo Dry Valleys, Antarctica - Oligotrophic Lake LV.19.MP8.IB-2 | ecosystem: Environmental > Aquatic > Freshwater >...
CCACCAGGCGGGACGTAAAGGCACGGTCAGCGATGACAAGAGCGTCGGAACCCATCGCCCGAAAGTCTACCGCGAACTGTGGCTACCCCCCGCCGACGAAGCTGACGATCTCGATTTCATCACCGGCGTCAACCACGGTGTCCGCATAGGTGGCGCGTTTGACGACGACGCGGTTGCGTTCGACGGCGACGGTGCGCGTGTCGATGCCCAGGTCGGTGAGGAGCGCCGCCACGGTTCGGGGCGTCTCCCACGGGCGGGGTTCGCCGTTGAGGGTGATGGTCATCCGACGGCCTTGGCCAACGTGAGCTGGAAACTGCCGACGGCCAGTCCGGCGGTGAACTTGAGCGGCAACCGGCGGGCGTCGTCGGAGAGCCACAGGGTGAGGTTGCTGGCCTCGGCGGCTTTGCCGGATGTTTCGGACGCGTTGAGGGTCAGCTTGATGGCGGGCAGGGTGCCGATGCCGGTTTTGACCGACTCTCGCCCGGCCACCGTGACACGCAGGCGGTACGCCTTGCCACTGTCGGTGACGGGAATGGTGAACGGCGCCTGGCCCGGTTTGAGCGGCAACGCCCGCAGCACGTAAATGGCCCCGAGGGGGTCTTGCGCAGTGGCGTCCATCTTGACCGTCGACTTCGCGGAGGTGGCCGTCCTGATCTCGTAGTCCACCGTGCCGTTGCCGCGGAAGATCGACGTCTTGTGCCGCTTGCGGCCATTTTCGTCGCTGTAGAGTGTGGCCGTGGATGGTCGCAACGTCCGCGTGTCCATCATGGACTCGGCTTTGTAATACAGGTGATACAGCTTCTGGAGCATCGAGGACGGCTGGGCCTCGGCCACCAGGTAATACTGGGCGCGTCCCGCCCCCGCGGCCCGGCGCTCCTTGACCGACAGCGTCGCCTGACCGGCTGTGAGGAACGTCGTCCAGGACACGTCGTAGGTCAGCGCCTCACCGGGCTTGAACGGCACGGGCAAATCGGCCTGCGCGGTGGGGGCGGATGTGGTCGCCACAAGTGCGGCCGTCAGGACAAACAAGGCAGCGGCGACGGATTGTTTCGTGTTCATGAACCCAGGACCTCGTCAATGATGCGGTTGGCGTGTGCCTGCGGGTCCGGACGAAGGTGGCCCGGCAGCGCGACGTCTGGCGCATCGAGCGTCATCGCCTTGGCAATCACCCGATTGTACCCGTCGGCCATCCGTTCGACTGTATGGTTTGACTCCCAGTACCGCCGGGCGGTTCCGCCCAGTTGAGCGCGGAATGCGGCATCCGACGCCAGGCGCCGCATCGCGAGTCGCAGCGAATGGTCCTCATCAAGGATATCGATCGCGACGGCCACGGCCTGTAGTTCCGGGTTGGGCTCGAGGGTCTGCAACGGCTCATGGCAGCGCCACGTCCTGGGATCGAGCGTGACGATGTCGGTGTGATGGACCGAGTCGACGACCACGGTGGGCACGCCGGCCGCCAGCATGCGCAGCCACGGGCCCGACATTTCGCGCGCCGTCGGCCACCGGAGATTCAGGCCCACATCACACGCAGCGACCGCATCATCAAATCCCGCATCGTCCACGCGACCGGCCAGATGGGTGACGTCGCGCACCCCAAAGGTGTCGAGCAGGTCGTCGAGCGGCAGGAGGGGGTCGATGGACCCGGCAAACAGGAGGCGTGCATCGGGCGCCCATTGGCGGGCGCCGGCAAAGGCCCGGATGACGGGGGCCACACGTTTTTCGGCGGCTGCCGTGCCCAGGACGCCAAAGACCACGGCGTCGGCGGGGATGCCGTGAGCGGCGCGGAACCGGCCACGCGCGTCAACGAGGTCGGCAGCCGACCGTGCCCGGCCGTGTCCCAGCGGGACAAATCCGATCGCCTTGCCGGCATAGTGGCGCCGGAGCCGGTGGGTCATGCCGACCGAGTGACAGACCACCATCCGCGAGGCGTTCACGACCGCCCGGCGCATCGGCCAGTGGTAATAATACGCTCCGTCAAAACCCGCGATCGCCAACTCTGCCGCGTCGGGTGACAGTGTCGGCTTGTCGTAGTGAAACTCGGCTCGGTAGTCCGCAGCCCGGCCTCGGGCCAGCAGCGCGTTCGCCCGGGCGTGATGGATGCGCGCGTCGTGCATCACCGTCAGCCCCGGCCACCGAAAAAGGTACGGCCACACGTAGCCATGGGCCCGGGAGTTGCCGATCTGATAAATAGGCAGATCGTAGTGACCACGCTGCTGCCGCCACACAAATTCGTGAGCACTGAGCACACGGACCTCGCCGGCAGCCGGAGGGCCATCCGGGCCTCTGGCGACGGACACGAGGGCCTCGTCGACGAGCACATCCACCCCGTGTCCCGAGGCCGCGAGGCGGGGGACCAGGTCAGCCGCGCAGGTGGCAATTCCGCTCGGTTGCGGGGGCCATGGCGACATGAAGGCGAGACGGGCCATGTGTTAGCATCTCACTTTGATCACGCGACGTACAAGCGTCCCAGAACGGGTCAGGTAACATGGACGGCTTTTTACCAATCCTCATCATGATCGGCCTCGGGCTGGGGTTTGCCGGCGCAATGGTCGGCCTGTCCCAGTTGGTCGGACCCCGCAAACCCACGCCGGAAAAGTCCGCGGCCTACGAATGCGGCATGCCCCCGGTGGGCGACGCCCGCGAGCGGCAGTCGGTCAAGTTCTACCTGGTGGCGATGATTTTTCTGCTGTTCGACATCGAAATCGCCTTTTTGTACCCCTGGGCGATGGCCTTCCGTGAACTGGGCCCGGTGGCCTACTTCCAAATTCTCTTTTTCTTCGCCCTCCTGACCACCGGCTACATCTATGTGTGGCGCAAGGGCGTGTTTGACTGGAGCAAAGAGGTCCAACGATGAGTCGGACGACGTTCCCGCACTCGAACGTGGCATTCCCGGGCAGCGCGGCTCTGCCCAACGCCCACGCGGATGTGGCCGAAGGTTCCATCCTGACGACCTCGGTCGAAAAGATGGTGCAGTGGGCCCGCCGCTCGGCCATCTGGCCGGTGACGTTTGGTCTGGCGTGTTGCGCCATTGAAATGATGGCGATGGCCGCCGGCCGCTACGACGTGGCGCGATTTGGTGCCGAAGTCTTCCGCGGATCCCCGCGCCAGTCCGACCTGATGATCGTCGCCGGTCGGCTCTCCCGCAAAATGGCTCCGGTGCTTCGCCGCATCTATGACCAGATGCCCGAGCCCAAGTGGGTGATTTCGATGGGCGCCTGCGCCAGCTGCGGCGGGGTGTTCGACAACTACGCCATCGTCCAGGGTGTGGATCAGGTGGTGCCGGTGGACGTGTTTGTCCCCGGATGCCCGCCGCGCCCCGAAGCGCTCATCTACGGCATCGTGCAGCTCCAGCGGAAGATCGACAAGACGAGGATGTCGGCATGAGCGAGGTCCTGCTGATTCCACACACGATGGATGCGGTCGTGCTGGATCTGGTGCGCGAGGCTGCACCGTCCATCACCATCGAACCGGCCGAGGCCGTGGATATGCCGACGGCCTACGTGCCGCGCGACCACATCGTCGAGGTCTGTCGCACGCTGCGCGATCACCCCGGCCTCCAGTTTTCGTTCCTGGTGGAAATCACTGCGGTGGATTACTACCCGGCGACGCCGCGGTACGAAGTCGTGTATCACCTCGCGTGTCTGGGTGATGCGTTTGCGCAGCCCGGTGGCGCGGCGCCGCCGCGTCGCCTGCGCCTGAAGGTGCGTGTGGACGCCGGTGATGAGGCCAACACGCCCTGGGCACCGACGTTGTCCGGCTTGTGGCCGGCGGCCAACTGGCTCGAGCGCGAAATTTATGACCTGTTCGGCATTGTGTTCACCGGCCACCCGGACCTGCGTCGCATTCTGACGCCGGACGACTGGACGGGCCATCCGCTGCGCAAGGACTATCCGGTGCAGGTGCGCAAGGATGTTGCGTCGTGGTCGCCGATGGAACTGACGCCGGAAGAGTTTGCCGCGAACGTGCGGGCGTCGCGCGCCGCGTCGGACACCCTCGCAAAAACGCGGGGACAGTAGATGTTTGACCGCTGCCTGGCCGACGCGGTGGACGGCAAGGTCACGGCGCATCGGGCGTTTGTGGCCGAGTCGGGCGCTGAGGCCGCACGCGCGGCCGGACTGATTCGCGACGCGGTGCTCGCGGGCCGGAAGGTGCTGGTGTTTGGCAACGGGGGCAGTGCGACCGACGCGCAGCACCTGGCCGCTGAGTTGGTCGTGCGATACACGCGCACGCGGCGGGCGATGGCGGCACTGGCGCTCTCGAGCGACGGCGCGGTGCTCACGGCTGCCGGCAACGACCTCGGGTTTGAGGCCGTGTTCGCGCGGCAGGTTGAAGCGCTGGGGCAGGCCGGTGATGTGGCGGTGGGGATCACGACCAGCGGCCGATCCGCGAACATCACCAGGGCGCTGACGGCGGCCAAGGCTCAGGGGCTCGTGACCATTGCGCTCACGGGGCGCGGCGGCGGCGAGACGGTCGGCCTGGCCGACGTGGTGGTGAACGTCCCGAGTGACGTGACCGCACGAATACAGGAAGTGCACCGCACGTGGATCCACGCGGTGTGTGAGTGGATTGAAGAAGGAATCGACGAAGGAATTTGAGAATCGATCATGCCCGAGATGCGCCAGGAAACGATGACCGTGAACATGGGGCCGCAGCACCCCAGTACCCACGGCGTATTGCGGTTGGTGCTCGAGCTCGATGGCGAGACCGTCGTCAATGCCGAGCCCACCATCGGGTTTCTGCATACCGGGATCGAAAAGACCGCTGAGCAGAAGAGGTGGCAGCAGGTCATCCCGCTCGTCGAGCGCATGGATTACCTCGGGGCCCAGTCCAACAGCCTGTCGTTTTGCCTCTCGGTCGAGAAACTGCTCGGCCTCGAGATGCCCGATCGCGTCACCTATATCCGCGTCCTCATCGCTGAACTGCAGCGCCTGAACAGTCACCTCGTGTGGCTCGCGACACACGCCATGGAAATCGGCGCGGTGTCGGTGATGATGTACGCGTTCCGCGAACGGGAACAGCTGCTCAACCTCAACGAGATGATCGCGGGTTTTCGGATGTTCCCGAGTTATCTGCGCGTCGGCGGCCTGCGTGAAGACCTGCCGCGTGGGTATCACAAGGCGGTCAAGGCGCTGCTCGACAAGATGCCGGCGGCCATCGACAACTACGAGCTGATGCTCACCAAGAACCAGGTGTGGACCAAGCGCACGGTCGGTGTGGGCACGTTGTCGAAGGAAGACACGATCGGCCTGGGCCTGGTCGGTCCCATGGCGCGCGCCGTGGGCATCAACTACGACGTGCGCAAGGTCTGGCCGTACCTCAAATACGAAACGTTCGACTTCAAAGTGCCGACCCGGACCGCCGGCGACGTCTTCGCGCGGTATCAGGTCAAGGTCGAGGAGATGCGCGAGAGCGTCAAGATTTGTCAGCAGGCGCTCGAGCGGATTACGCCGACCGGTGTGTATGACTGCGGCGACTACCGCATCGTGCCGCCGCCCAAGGACCGCGTGTACACGGAGATGGAGGCGCTCATTCAGCACTTCCTGATCTACTCGCAGGGTTTTAATGTGCCGAAGGGTGAGGCGTATGTCCCGGTCGAAGGCCCGCGCGGAGAACACGGGTTCTACATCGTGTCCGACGGCGGCAACCGCCCGGTGCGCGTCAAGTCGCGTGCCCCGTCATTCCTGGCGTGCCAGGCCCTGCCGCACATGATCAAGGGCGGCCTGATCGCCGACGTGATCGCCGTCATTGGTTCAACAGATGTGGTGATGGGTGATGTTGACAGATAACACCGCGCGAGGAGAGCGAGCGCCGCAGCGCCGAGGAATAGTCAGATGAGTTTTCACCCGTTGATGGATTACGGCCGCGGCATGCAGCAGTCCGCACGCACGCTGGCCGATGAAGGTCCGGCGTTTGCCTATACGCCGGAGAACCTGGCGAAACTTGAAGACATCTGCAGCCGGTACCCGGCCGAGCAGCGCAAGTCCGCGGTGCTCGCCGCGGTGTACCTCGCGCAACGTCAACAGGGCTACGTCTCCCGCAACGCGATGAAGGCCGTCGCCGCCGCGATTCGGATTTCGACCTCAGAGGTCGAGGATGTCGTGTCGTTCTACACGATGTTCTACCAGCGCCCTGTCGGCACATACGTGATTCAGGTGTGTCGCACGTTGTCCTGCGCGCTCAACGGCGCCGAACGTGTGACCGAAGAACTGCAGAAGGTCCTCGGGATCTCCCCCGGCGAGACCACGGCCGATGGCGCGTTTTCGCTGTTCGAGGTCGAATGCCTCGGCGCCTGTGACCGCGCGCCGGTCGTGGGCGTCAATGACGACTGGCACGAGTGTCAGCGTCCCGAAGACGCCCAGAAATTGGTTGATGGCCTCCGCACCAAAGGTGCCGCGTCGCTGACGGGCTGCCATCTGCACAAGGAAGGTGCGTAGTGCGGAGTGCCCAGTGCGACGTGCGCCGATTATCGATTCAGATTGCCAATCTCCGATTGTCAGTTTCCCAATCAACGATGACCGCTTTCAGATTTCAGATTGTCGATTGACATGGACCTAATCCTCACTCCTCATGTGAACACGCCCAACGGCTTCACGCTCGACTTCTACGTCAAGCAGGCCGGCTCCGACGGTGGTTATGCCGCGTTGCGCAAGGCGCTGACGATGACGCCGGATCAAGTGGTGGATGTCGTCAAGGCGTCCGGTCTGCGCGGGCGCGGCGGGGCAGGGTTCCCGACCGGCATGAAGTGGCAGTTCGTCGACAAGAAGTCGCCGAAAGCGAAATACATCTGCTGCAATGCCGACGAAAGCGAGCCCGGCACGTTCAAAGACCACGTGCTGATGGAGCGCAACCCGCACCTGCTCTTTGAAGGGTGCCTGATTGCGTGTCACGCCATTGGCGCGAAGGTCGCGTACATCTACATCCGCGGCGAGTTTTATCACGTGCAGCAGGTGCTCGAAGCCGAGTTGGCCAAGGCGCGTGCCGCCGGGTTCATCGGCAAGAACATCTTCGGTACCGGGTTTGACTGCGAGATCTTCGTGCACCGCGGCGCCGGCGCGTATGAGGCCGGTGAAGAGACGGCGCTCATCGAATCGCTCGAAGGCAAACGGGCACAGCCCCGGCTGAAGCCGCCGTTTCCGGCCGTGGCCGGGCTCTACGATTGCCCGACCGCCGTCAACAACGTCGAGACCCTCTGCAACGTGCCGCCCATCATCACGCGTGGGGCGGAATGGTTCGCGGCGCTGGGTCCGGACAAAAACGGCGGCCCCAAGCTGTATTGCGTCAGTGGCCACGTCAAAAAGCCGGGCGTCTACGAGGCCCCGATGCATGTGACGCTGCGCGAACTCATCTACGACGACAAATACGCCGGCGGCATCCGCGGTGATCGCAAACTCAAGGCGGTCATTCCCGGCGGATCATCGGTGCCGATTCTGTTGCCCCATCAGCTCGATGTCCCCGCCAGTTTTGATGGCGTCGTCTCGGCGGGTTCGATGCTCGGCTCCGCCGGCATAATCGTCATGGACGAGACGACCTGCATGGTCTGGGCGGCTGAGAATCTTCTCCACTTCTACACACACGAATCGTGCGGCAAGTGCACCCCGTGTCGCGAAGGCGGCGACTGGCTGCACAAGCTGCTCGGACGCATTGAACGCGGCGAGGGGCAGATGAAGGACATCGACCTGCTGCTCTCGGTGGCCAACAACATCATGGGCAAGACGTTGTGCGCCTTTGGTGATGCCGCCGCCACACCGGTGCTGACCACCGTCGGACTGTTCCGCGAAGAGTTCGAAGCGCATGTGCGCGAGGGGCGCTGCACGCTCAAGGCCAACTGGCGCTCGGAGGCGCGGGCTCACGCCCACGCGCACTAATCCATGGACTCCACCCTCATCGCCCATCTCGTCGTCATCGGTTTCACCTTCTTCATGCTGCTCAATTCAGCGGCCGTCCTGGTGCTCATGGAGCGCAAGGTCGCCGCGTTTGTGCAGCAGCGCCTCGGACCCAATCGTGTGGGTCCCTGGGGCGCGATGCAGCCGCTGGCCGACATCATCAAGCTGGTGATGAAAGAGGAACTGCGGCCCAAGGGCGCCGACACATTCCTGTTTTATCTCGCGCCGATCTTGTGCGCGGTCGCGGCCTTCGCCGCGTTTTCCGTGGTGCCCTTCGGCGCCGATACCGACTTCTTCGGCTTGCTCGACGCGCCCATCAAACTCGTGGCCGCCGACGTCAACGTCGGTGTGCTGGCACTCTTCGCCATCACGTCGATGGGCGTCTACGGCATCGTGCTTGCCGGGTGGGCGTCCAACAGCAAGTACTCGCTGCTGGGCGGCCTGCGCTCATCAGCCCAGATGATCAGCTACGAGCTGTCGTTTGCTCTGTCGCTGGCCTCGGTCGTGATGCTCGCCGGCAGCCTCTCGCTCAACGACATCGTCAACGCGCAGTCGGGCTACTGGTTCGGGTTCATTCCGAAGTGGTACATCTTCCTGCAGCCGATCGGGTTCTTCATCTTCATGACGGCTGCCGTGGCCGAAACCAACCGCGCGCCGTTCGACTTTCCGGAAGCCGAACAGGAACTGGTCGCCGGCTATCACACCGAATACAGCTCGATGACGTTCGCGCTGTTTTTCATGGCGGAATACATCGCGATGGCCACGATGTCGGCCGTCGCCGTGAACCTCTTCCTGGGGGGCTGGCACGGACCGTTCCTGCCGACGTGGCTGGGCTGGATCTGGTTCCTGGCCAAGGTGTTCCTGCTGCTCTTCTTCTACATCTGGATGCGGTGGACCTTGCCGCGGTATCGGTATGACCACCTGATGGAGTTTGGCTGGAAGTGGCTGCTGCCGGCTGCCACGATTAACCTGCTGGTCACGGCCGGCGTTGTCCTCTGGATGGGGTGGTAGCCGCAATGGACGCACTCTTCTTCTGGATCTTCGCGGTCATCATGATCGTGTCATCGGTGCTGGTCGTCGGCCAGCGCAACCCGATGTACAGCGTGTTGTTGCTGATTGTGTCGTTTGCGGCGCTCTCCGGGCTCTATGTCTTGCTCAACGCGCCCTTCATGGCCGTGTTGCAAATCATCGTCTACGCCGGCGCCATCATGGTGCTGTTCCTCTTCGTCGTCATGTTGCTCAACGTGTCGTCAGAGGAGCAGGAGGGCAACGACAAGAAGCCCCGGTTCGTGATTGGCCCTGGCCCCCGCCGCTTTGGCGCGGTCCTGGCCGTGGTGCTGGCCGTGCAGCTCATCTGGGCGCTGCGGACCATTGCCGAGGCACCCTTCGCGGATGACGGTAGCGTGCCCACGACCGTGCGCGATATCGGCCTGCGACTCTTCCGTGAGTATGCGTTTGCCTTTGAAGCAACGTCGATTCTCATCCTGGTGGCGATGGTCGGTGCCGTCATCCTCGCGCGAAAGGAACGCTGACCGTGTTGCCTGAACCGACCCTCAATACGTACCTGGCGCTCTCCGCCGTGCTGTTTTCCATCGGCACGGCCGGTGTGTTCCTGCGGCGCAACCTCATCACGGTCCTGCTCTCGGTGGAAGTGATGCTCAACGCCGTCAATCTGACCTTCGTCGCCGTGGACCGGTTCCGCGGCACGGTGGACGGTCAGATCATCGCGTTTTTCGTGATCACGGTCGCGGCCGCCGAAGCCGCCGTCGGTCTGGCCATCGTCATCGCATTGTTCCGGCATCGAGAGACGCTCAATCCGGACGCTTTTACGACGTTGAAGTGGTGAACCTGTGCGCCTGCTGCTGATACCTCTCCTTCCGTTTCTCGGGTTCCTGGTCAACGCGACCGTCGGTCGTCGCTGGTCCAAGAACATCACCGGCGGCATCGCGACGGCGGCCATGGCCGGCGCCTTCGGCGTCGCGGCCACGTCGGTGTGGACGATGCTGGGGCTCGAGCCGATTGGTGGCGTGCGCGCCATCGACGAACACGTGTTCACGTGGATCGCCTCCGGCAATCTCCAGATTCCGTTTGCCCTGCGCCTCGACCCGCTCGCAGCGCTGATGATTCTGGTGGTGACCGGCATCGGGACGTTGATTCACCTGTATTCGACGGCCTACATGCACGACGAGACCGACGCAGACTTTGCGCGGTACTTTTCGTACCTGAACCTGTTCGCGTCGTTCATGCTCATCCTGGTGCTTGGCGCCAGCTTCCCGGTGATGTTCATCGGCTGGGAAGGTGTGGGCCTCTGTTCCTACCTGCTCATCGGCTTCTACTTCACGAAGCCGGCGGCGGCTGACGCCGGCAAGAAGGCGTTTGTCGTCAACCGCATCGGCGACTTCGGCTTCATCCTCGGCATGCTGATTCTCTTCACCGAGTTCGGCACACTCGACTTCCAGCAGCTCGCCATCCAGGTGAACACCTGGTCGGTCGAGCCCGCCACGATGGCCGGGGCCGGGTTGCTGACGATGGCGACGATGCTGTTGTTTGTGGGCGCCACGGGCAAGTCGGCGCAGATTCCGCTGTTTGTGTGGCTGCCTGACGCCATGGAAGGTCCGACTCCCGTGTCGGCCCTGATCCACGCGGCCACGATGGTCACGGCCGGCGTGTACATGATTGCGCGCAACGCCGTGCTCTTCAGCCATGCGCCGTTTACGCTCGAAGTCATTGCGGTGATTGGTGTGGTGACGGCGCTGTTTGCCGGCACCATCGGCTTGGTCCAGAACGACATCAAGCGCGTGCTCGCGTATTCGACGGTCTCGCAGCTGGGCTTCATGTTCCTGGCGGTGGGTGTCGGGTCCTTTGCGGGCGGTGTGTTCCACCTGTATACCCACGCGTTCTTCAAGGCGCTGCTGTTCCTGGGAGCGGGCGCGGTCATTCACGCGCTGCATGGTCAGCAGGACATGCGCTACATGGGCGGCCTGAAGCACAAGCTGCCGATCACCTTCTGGACGTTCCTGATCGGCACGATTGCCATCGCCGGTCTGCCGCCGTTTGCCGGCTTTTTCTCGAAGGACGAAATCCTCTGGAAGACCTACTCCAGCGGCCACACGGTCCTCTGGGCGCTGGCCGTGGTGGCCGCGTTCCTCACGGCGACCTATATGTTCCGCTTGCTCTACATGACGTTCTACGGCGAGAGCAGGGCCGCGCACGCGCCCGCGTCCGCGCACTCCGCACATGGCACCCCGCACCCCGCACCCAGCACTGCGCACTCCGCACATTTGCATGATGCGCCACCGGCGATGGCGATTGCGCTGGTCGTTCTTGCGGTGGGTTCCATCGTGGCGGGTTTCTTTGGTGTGCCGCACGCGTTGGGTGGGCACAACCAGATTGAGGCGTTCCTGGAGCCGAGTTTCCATGCGATGACCCTGACAGCCGGGGAAGTGGCGCATGCCGCCGCAGTCCACGGTGACATCGCGACCGAGTTGGGCCTGATGGGCTTCTCGGTGGCCGTGGCGCTGGCGGGTATCGTGCTCGCGTATTTCCTGTTCAAGAAGAGCCCGCAGCGCGCCGATGCGCTGGCGACGCAGTTCAGCGGCGTCCACAGGGTGCTCTCGAACAAGTACTACGTGGACGAAATCTACAACGCGGTGTTTGTGCAGCCCATCAAGAGGATCTCCGAGGGCACGTTGTGGAAGGTGGTTGATGCCGGCATCATCGACGGCGTCGTCAACGGCGTCGGGCTGACGGTGCGGGGCTGGAGTGCGGTGCTGCGGCGGGTGCAGACCGGGTCGGTCCGCGCCTACGCCATGTCGATCTTTGTGGGGGTCGTTGCGATCCTGGGGTACTACCTGTGGCGCTAACTCTTCTGGTCTTGATGCCGCTTATTGGAGGCGTGCTCCTCCTCCTGCTGGGGAAGGGAAGAGATTCCCTTGTCCGTCAGGTGGCGCTGGGTATTTCGGTCATCACGTTCATCGCCAGCCTCTTCCTCTGGACGGGGTTTGACGCGACGTCGGCCGACTTCCAGTTTGTCGAGCGCTACACCTGGCTGCCCGACTTCGGCATCTCCTACCACGTGGGCCTGGACGGCATCACGTTGTGGCTGGTCATCCTCACCACGTTCCTGACGCCCATCGCGCTGCTGTGCTCGTGGGAATCAGTGGACCAGCGGGTGAAGGAGTTCTCCTTCTTCATGTTGCTCCTTGAAGCGGCGATGATCGGCGTGTTCATCTCGCTCGACCTGTTCCTGTTCTATCTGTTCTGGGACGCGATGCTGATTCCGATGTATTTCCTCATCGGCATCTGGGGCTACGAGAAGCGCATTTACGCGGCCATCAAGTTCATGCTCTACACGATGGCCGGCTCGGTGCTGATGCTGCTGGCCATCATCTGGGTCGCGTATTACCACCAGACGGCGGTTGGTGTGATCAGCTTCGACCTGCTGGACCTGTACGCGCTCGACATTCCGGCGAGCCTGCAGACCTGGTTGTTCCTCGCCTTTGCATTGGCGTTTGCCATCAAGGTACCGGTGTTCCCGTTCCACACGTGGCTGCCTGATGCCCACGTGCAGGCGCCCACAGCCGGCTCGGTCATTCTGGCCGGCGTGCTCCTGAAGATGGGCACCTACGGACTACTGCGGTTCGCCTTCCCGCTGTTCCCGGACGCGGCGATGCAGTTTGCGCCCTACCTCGCCATCCTCGCCGTCATCGGCATCGTCTACGGTGCGCTCGTCGCGATGGTGCAGCCGGACATGAAGAAGCTGGTCGCCTATTCGTCGGTGAGCCACCTTGGATTTGTGGTGCTGGGCATCTGCGCGATGAACGTGGTTGGTGTGCAGGGCGCCGTCTTCCAGATGCTCGCGCACGGCGTCTCCACCGGCGGCCTCTTCCTCATCGTGGGCATGTTGTCGGACCGTCGGCACACCAAGCTCATCGCCGAGTACGGCGGCCTGAAGTCGGTCATGCCGAAATTGGTGGCGATGTTCCTGCTGATCACGCTGGCGTCCATTGCGCTGCCGGGCATGAACGGGTTTGTTGGCGAGTTCATGATCTTCGTCGGCTCCTACAGCGAAACCAAGGTGCTCACGGCCATCGCGGCCTCGGGTGTCATTTTGTCGGCGGTCTACATGTTGTGGATGTTCCAGCGCGTCAACTACGGGCCGCTGACCAACCCGAAGAACAAGGGCCTGCGTGACCTGAGCGTGCGCGAATGGATCGTGATCGCGCCGATCGTCGCGATGTGCATCATCATGGGTGTCTTCCCGAACATCTTCCTCAAGCCCATGGAACCAGCCGTCAAACGCGCGGTCGAATACGTCCGCGGCGTCGCGCCCGTAAACGCCGCAGCGACGACCACGTCGGGTGCCTTTTCTGCCCTGAGCGATAGCGAAAAGACACCCGACGTCTTGACAGCGAAAGGAGGCCAGCGATGAACATGAACGACTTTTCGTCCATCGCTCCCCTCCTGATGGTCACGCTCGCGGCCTGTGCCACGATGCTGGCGGAAGCCTTCCGCAAACAGGACGACCACAGCGGCGCGAAGTGGTTTGGCGTCTACGGCGTGATTGGACTCGTGGGCGCGATCGCCACATCGACTGGCCAGTGGAACGAAAGCCGGATCGGTTTCGGTGTGATCTCGGTGGACAACTACACCGTCTTCTTCAATATCACGATTGCCGCGATCGGCCTGTTGACGATCCTGCTCTCGGTCGGCAACGCCGAACGTGATCACCTGCCGTCGGGCGAGTACTACACGCTGATGTTGTTTGCCATCGCCGGCATGATGATGATGGCGGCGACCACGGACCTGCTCGTCATCTTCATCGCGCTCGAGATCATGTCGCTCGGCGTCTACGTGATGACCGGCCTCAAACGGGCCAGCGGCGAAAGCGCCGAGGCGGCGTTCAAATATTTTGTGCTCGGCGCGTTCTCGAGCGCGTTTTTCCTCTATGGCATCGCGATGGCCTACGCGGTCTCCGGCACGACCAAGCTGGACGAAATCGGCATGCGCGTGGCGTCGTCTTCGCTCGATCCCAGCATTTTGTTGATCCTCGCGATGATCCTGCTGCTGGTCGGATTCGCGTTCAAGATCGGTGCGGTGCCGTTCCACATGTGGGTCCCCGACGCCTATCAGGGCGCACCGACGCTGGTGACGGGTTTCATGTCCACCGGCATCAAGGTTGCGGCCATGGCCGCGTTTGTGCGCGTGTTCCTCTCGACACTCGAGCCGCTTCGCCTTGAGTGGATTCCCATCGTCTCGGTGATTGCCGCGCTCACGATGATTCTGGGCACGGTCGTGGGCGTCGCCCAGACCAGCGTCAAGCGCATGCTTGCGTATTCGAGCATCGCGCACGCCGGCATCCTCCTGGTGGGCCTGGCCGCCGCCAGCAGTGCCGGCAAGGCGGCCATCCTGTTCTACCTGGTGGCCTACAGCGTGACCAACCTCGGCGCGTTCGGCGTCCTGGCCGCCATCTCGTCGGCGGACCGGCCGCACGACGACATCCGCGACTTTGCGGGTATGTGGAAGGAGCGCCCGGGCCTCTCGGCACTGCTCACGGTGTTCCTGCTCTCGCTGGGCGGCTTCCCGCCGACGGTCGGGTTCATCAGCAAGTGGTACATCTTCAACGCCGCCATGCAGGAAGGCCTCTACACCCTCGCGATCCTCGGCGTGTTGACGTCGGTCATCTCCGTCTTTTTCTACCTCCGCATCGTCGTCATGATGTACATGAGTGACGAGACAGCGCCGGAGCATCGCCCTGCGGTGTCGGGCCTGACGGTGGCGGGATTGCTGATCGCTCTGGTCGGTGTCATCTACCTGGGCATCCTGCCGGGTGGATTGATCTCGATCGCCGCCGACTCGGTCGCGTCGATTTTCTGATTTTCAACATGGAACCCCATGTGCCCCATGTGCCCCATGTGCCCCATGTTGAAAAAAGAACTCTGCGCCTCCCTGTAAAACCAGAACTGAATCAGGCCTGTGCGATCAACCTGGCGAGCAGGGCATCGTGCTCAGGTGTGACCGTGCGCAGGTCGAGTAGTACCGCATCCTGCTGAATGCGGGTGATGATTGGCGGCGTGCTCGTGCGGAGGGCAGCTTCCAAGGCGGCGGCTGACCGTGTGGGCGATGTGATCGACAACAGTCGCGTGGGAATCTGCGACTGAGGCGCGGCACCGCCGCCTATCGTCGAGGCGCCGTCGACGATGTCGCACGTCAGAGACGCGGAGGCCGCCTGGATGGCGGCAGCAAGGGCGCGTGCGCGCTGGTCGATCCTGTCGATCGGCATCAACAACATCGCGACCACGGGAATCTCGGTGCGCGAGGGTTCGCGTTGCCACAGGCCGAGCGTGGCCTCAAGGGCGGCGTAGGTCTGTTTGCCCGCACGGACTGCGCGCATGAGTGGGTGCTTCCGCACGTTGTCCACCCAGCTCGCGCGGCCGACGATGAGTCCGCATTGAGGACCGCCGAGCAGTTTGTCGCCGCTGAAGGCGATGAGGTCCACGCCGGCGGCGACGCTCTCGCGCACAGAGGGCTCGTCGCGCAGTGCCTCGGGCCACGGTTGTGCGTGCGGCACGCCGAGCCATCCGCTGCCGAGGTCTTCAAACAGCGGGAGATTAAAACGATGTGCGACGGCAGCCAGATCCGCGAGGGTCGGCCGTTCGGTGAATCCCTCGATGCGGAAGTTGGACGGGTGCACACGCAGGATCAGCGCCGTGCGATCTGAGATCGCCGCCGCATAGTCACTGACGCGTGTCCGATTGGTGGTGCCGACTTCTCGAAGCACCGCGCCCGACTGCGCCATGATGTCCGGGACGCGGAAGCCCCCGCCGATTTCGACCAGTTCCCCGCGCGACACGATGACTTCGCGACCCGTCGCCAGCGTCGCCAGCACCAACATCGTGGCGGCGGCGTTGTTGCCGGTCACCACCGCCGCTTCGGCGGCCGTCAGCGCGCAGAGCAGGCGTTCCGCGTGCACGTGGCGCGAACCGCGGGTGCCGGCGTCGAGGTCGTATTCAAGATTCGAATAGCCCGCCGCTACGGCCGCAGCGCGGCAGAGCAGGCGTTCCGCGTGCACGTGGCGCGAACCGCGGGTGCCGGCGTCGAGGTCGTATTCAAGATTCGAATAGCCCGCCGCTACGGCCGCAGCGCGTTCGACGGCCGCCTGCGCGAGTGGCGCACGCCCAAGGTTCGTGTGGACGATCACCCCTGTCGCGTTGATGACCGGCGTGAGTGATGGCGCGGAAGCCTTCCCCAAATGCGCCGCCGCCGCATCCTCAATCCACGTCGCCGCATCACCGAGGGGCGAGGCCCGCCAGTCGTCGGCGGCCACGCGCAGGGCATCGACCACCGCCGTACGTCCGTGTGTCCGCACGAGCGTATCCACCCAGGGCCGACGGAGCAGCTGATCGATCGACGGAATCTCGCGGGGATGTGCCATGCGGCGGTTGCGGGTCTGCGAGAGGACAGGATAACATTCAGGCGTGGTGCCCGAACGCCCGACACACCGGCCACTGGAGCGGTTCTGGCCCTACGCTGAGCTGTCCGAAGCGCCCTCAGACGAAGAACTGGCTGCGCTCCATCCGGAGCTGCGCGAAGCCCTGTTTGGATCACCTGCGCGCCCGTTTTCCATCACGCTGGAGTTCCCGGCATTTGAGTCCGAGGCGTTCGCGAAGGCGCTCGACCTGGCGAAGGCGTCCGACGAGTTTCAGGAACTCACCAGTGGGCCGTCGGTCCGGTATCGCGCGCGGTTTTACCCGAGCGAAGATCCACTGCGGCTCAGAAACTTGTATGAACTGGTCGGTGGCGTGCCCGAAAGCCAGGTGCTCATCGACGACCGGCCGCTGCCGTTTGCACGCGAGTTGTGGCTGCCGCTCGTCTGGTGCCTGATTAAATAAGTGCGGAGTGCCGAGTGCAATGGGAATAGGTGAGGGCCGGAACACTGGGCTCCGGCCCCCTGAGAGTGGTCTAGCTGGGTTTGGTGACGTTGCCCGCCTGCGGCCCCTTTGGCCCGTCGACAATCTCGAATTCGACTTCCTGGCCCTCTTCGAGAGTGCGGAACCCGGCGCCCTGAATGGCGGAAAAGTGCACGAACACGTCGTTGCCCCCTTCACGTTCAATGAAGCCGTACCCTTTAGCGTTGTTGAACCACTTGACCTTGCCCGTAATACGCATCGTACTTGCCTGCCTTGCGAGAACAGAGACGGTGAATCCATCTCTCTAAAAAAAAGAGACCGCACCGGCGGTCTCCGTGCCGACGATGGTCTCGCCCAACGTCGATCGGCAATGCTAGTCGGCCCGTTGTACCCTGTCAAGCACTTCATTTCTTCGGTGTAGAAAGGTCCCCTCGTCATGCGCGCCCTGTTGAGTGTTTCCGATAAGTCCGGCCTGGTTCCCCTCGCCTCCGCCCTCGCGGCTCAGGGCTGGGAGCTGGTCTCCACTGGGGGGACCGCCAACGCTCTGACCGAGGCGGGCCTGTCCGTTATCGGGATTTCCGAGGTGACCGGCTTCCCAGAGATGATGGATGGCCGGGTGAAGACCCTGCATCCCAAGGTCCATGCCGGCATCTTGGCGCGGCGCCACCTGGCAGCCGACCTGAACGCCCTGGCCGACCACGGCATCGCCCCCATCGACCTCGTGGTGGTCAACCTCTACCCGTTTGCGCAGGCGGCTGCCAAGCCCGACCTGCCGTTCGACGCGCTGATTGACGAAATCGACATCGGTGGTCCCAGCCTCCTGCGGGCGGCCGCCAAGAACTTCCGGGACGTGCTGGTGGTGGTCGATCCGTCGGACTACCCGCGGGTCGTCAAGGCCATCCAGGCCGGCACCGTGCCGGTGGCGCTCCGATTTGACCTGGCGCGCAAGGCCATTGGTCACACCGCCGACTACGACCGCATGATCGCGTCCACGCTCGGCGAGGTGAAGGTGGAGGCCGATGGCACCTTCACCCGCGGCGCCACGTCCAGCCGGTGGACTCCGGTGCTCAGCAAGGTCCGCGACCTCCGCTACGGCGAGAACCCGCACCAGGCTGCGTCTTGGTTTACCGTGGGGCCCCATGGGTTTGGCGGAGCCGTCGTGCACCAGGGCAAGGAGCTGTCGTTCACGAATCTCCTCGACCTGGATGCCGCAGCCCGCATCGCCATGGAGTTCACCGAACCCGCCGCCGTGGTGATCAAACACACGAACCCGTGTGGTGTGGCCACCGGACTCTCGGCCGCGGATGCCTATGTGCGCGCGCGCGAAGCCGATCCACTCTCGGCCTTTGGCGGCATCGTGGGGCTCAACCGCCCCATCGATCTGGACACGGCGCATGCGCTGGTCTCCACGTTCATCGAAGCCGTGATTGCCCCCGGTGTGTCGGCGGATGAAGAGACCCGTGCAGTGCTCGCGACCAAGCCCAACCTGCGCGTGGTCACCGCATCGTTTGACGGCATGGATCGCGACCGCGATGTGCGATCGATTCTCGGATCGTGGTTGGTGCAGGATCGCGATCGCGTGGTCGAAGCGGCGTCACCCTGGCCGGGGCCTGATGGCCCGCGCGTGGTGACTCGTCGTGCGCCCACGTCCGAGGAGTGGACGGCGCTGCGTTTCGCCTGGCGTGTGTGTGCCCATGTGAAGTCGAACACCGTGATTTTCACGACGTCTGACACCACCCTCGCCGTCGGCGCGGGTCAGATGAGCCGCGTGGATGCCGTGCGCACCGCAGTGCTCAAGGCGGGCGATCGCCTGCGCGGGTCGGTGGCCGCGTCCGACGCGTTTTTCCCGTTCCGCGATGGTCTCGACGTCGTGGCCGCCGCGGGCGCCACCGCCATCGTGCAACCGGGCGGCTCGGTGCGCGACGATGAGGTGATTGCCGCGGCCGATGAACGCGGACTCGCGATGGTCTTCACTGGGCGCCGACACTTCAGGCACTGATCGCAATGGGGCAATGGACTTCGGGACTTCGGGACTCCGGGACTTCGGTGCTGCTCGCCCTGTCCGTTCTCCTGCTGTTCCTCGGCCTGGGCGCCAACACGATATGGGACGCGAATGAGGCGTTTTATGTAGACACGCCTCGCCACATGGTGGAGTCGGGCGACTACGTCAATCCTCAGTTCAACGGCGAACCGCGGATGAACAAGCCGGTGCTCTCCTACTGGGTGGTCGCCGCGTTTTACCAGGTCTTCGGCGTGTCCGTCGCCATCGAACGTGTCGCCATCGCCGTCGGTGCGCTCGGCATCCTCTACGCCGCCTATCTCTTTGGCCGCTCCCTCGGTGGCACCACCACCGGTCTGGTCGCCGCGCTCATCGTCGCCACCGCTCCACGGTTTGTCATGTTCTCCCGACGCATCTTCATCGATGTGTGGGTGACGATGTTCATGGCGTTGGCTCTGGCGTGTTTTGTGCTGGCGGAGACGAAGCCGGAACACCGCCGGCGGTATCTGTGGCTCATGTATGCGGCGATTGGGTTGGGTGTGCTGACAAAGGGGCCGATCGCGCTGCTGTTTCCAGCGGCAACCATCGGCACCTGGCTGATCCTCGAGCGGCGTCTGTCTGATCTGAAACGTTTCTCGCTGATTCCAGGCACCCTCATCGTGCTGGCGATCGTGGTCCCGTGGTGGGCCGTCATCTACGCGCAGCAGGGATGGGAACCGGTGCAAGCCTTCTGGCTGGGCGAAAACTTCGGCCGGTACACCGAGTCGATGCAGCCAGGCGAGCGCGACGTCTTTTTCTACATCCCCGTGGTGCTCGGCGACCTGTTCCCGTGGACGTTGTTCCTTGTGGGTGGACTGGTCTGGGGCGCGATGTCCCTCTGGAATCGTGAGTCGCCGATCGCACGGCTCCTCATGTTGTGGATCGTCTGGCACGTCGGCGTGTTCTCGTTCTCGGAGTCCAAGCAGGATCTGTACGTCTTTCCGATTGTGCCGGCCCTGGCCGCATTGACGGCGTGTGTCCTGGTGCACGGTCTGCAGCATGGCGCGAAGTGGATCGGCCGCCTGTCAGTGGCCACGGCCGTCTTGATGGCCGCGTTGGGTGTGGGCCTGGTCTGGCTCTTCGGCGCGAAGGCGCAGGCCAATCAAATAGCGGGTGCCAACACCCTCGCCGCGATGCTTGTGGTAGGCGCACTCGTGATTGTGGTGCTGGCGTTGCGCGCCAGGAGCGCGTGGGCCGTCTCCGCCATTGCCGCCACGATGGTCGCGGGCAACTACGTCTTTGCGCTCGTCGCGTTGCCTGCGGTCGAAGACTACAAACCCGTGCTGCCGATGGTCAAGGTGATCGAGGCGCGGACGCTGCCAACAGATCCGCCGCCCGTGGTCGCGCACTATCGCAGCGTCCTGCCAAGCATGGCGTTTTATCTCAAGCGCCCCATCGAAGACATCTTCGATATGCCCACCCTCGTCGCGCGCAGCCAACAGGTCCCCGCGATGTACGTGCTGCTCAAACCCGACGAATTCGCCGAATTCCAGATGCGCGTCGCCCCGGCCAACGTCCCCACCTGCATCGTGTCCCGCCACACCTTGTTCGAGGCGAAGCTTCGTTTTGTGTTGGAGGGGAAACCCTGGCCGGAGATCTATCTCGCAGGCGCCGGCGCGGCGTGCGCTCGCTGACGTTATGTAGGGCGCGACCTTCAGGTCCGCCGTTATGGCGCGGCTAAAGCCGACGCCCTACGAAGACGCCGCTTCGATTCAGCGGTCAGAGTTCCAACTCTGACCGCGTCACCGTTGCTGCCCCGAACTTGCCGACCACAATCCCCGCGGCGCGGTTGGCGAGGCGGGCGGCGTCGCTGAGCGAGGCGCCGTTGGCGAGAGCGAGCGCGAGGGTGGCCACGACCGTGTCGCCGGCGCCGGTAACATCGGCGACTTCTCGGGCGGTCGCCGGGATGTGCAAATCGATCGCGGAGGCCCCTGACGCATCGAACACCCACATGCCATGTTCGCCCCAGGTGATGAGCACGTTGGCGCCAGTGGCCGCGTGCAGCGCACGTGCTGCCGCGCGACAGTCGTCGGCGGTCTGAATGCGGGTGCCGGTCATCAACTCGGCTTCGTGGTGATTGGGAGTGAGCACCGTCACACCGGCATACCGGGCGGCGTCGGGCACCTTCGGATCCACCACGATGGGACTTGAGCCCGCGGCCTCGCGCGCGGCGGCAATCACGGCAGGCGTCACGACGCCCTTGCGGTAGTCCGAGAGCACGATGGCCTGGGCCTCCGAGCACGCGGATCGCACCGCCGCCGCCACCTGCGCGGCCACGGCGCCCGACAGCGGGGATTCGTCTTCATAGTCCACACGCGCGACTTGTTGATTCCGCGTCGTGACGACGCGGACTTTGCGGGTGGTCGGACGACTGCCGTCGGCCACCAGTCGCTCGTCGCCGATGGCA